>SMTZ1_10008065_pt1 | contig 10528 bp, 8 predicted proteins | sample DeeMarSWOR136_30_FD_25667 | JGI IMG/M metagenome (IMG submission 25667) | reverse complement strand
TGGTTTTTCTGTGCCTGGGGATGAAAACAATCTCGTGGTCAGGGCCGCCAGTTTGTTTATGACTCAAGCGGGCATCGAAAAGGGACTGGAAATAAGGTTGACCAAGCGCATCCCTGTGGCAGCGGGCATGGGCGGAGGCAGCAGCGATGCAGCGGCGACCCTTCTGGTCTTGAATACAGTCTGGGCAGGAGCGCTGTCTCCTGAAGCCTTGCACGATCTGGGCAGGCAGATCGGTGCCGATGTGCCCTTTTTCTTGTATGGCAAGCCCGCCCTGGCCCGAGGGATCGGGGATATCCTGGAGCCCCTAGGTGATTGGCCGGATTGGTGCTACATTATTGTTACTCCTCCTGTTCAGATTTCAACGCCCTGGGTCTATGGGAACTTCCAACTAAAAAAGTTGACAAGAGACGAAGCGGAATATATAAAGATTGTTTTGGGGTCCCATGCGGTCAATATTTCGCAATTCCTCGAAAATGATTTAGAAACGGTCACTTCCGCCACCTTCCCGATCGTCGACACCATAAAAAAAGCGCTCATAGAGGCCGGGGCGGAAGGGGCTCTGATGACAGGGAGCGGGCCCAGCGTTTTCGGGGTCTTCAGGTCTCTAAAAGAGGCCGAATCGGCCAGGAAAAACCTCATCTCCCGGCGTCTGGGAGATGTTTTTGTCGCAAGGACCTGGACACAAGAAGAGTCATTGGTCATTGGTCATTTACCATTGAACATTGATCATTAAACATTGTGCATTTTGCATCAAACATTGAACATTTTTCATTCGGCATTGAGTAATGAATTCAGCGCATACAAATGACCAATGACCAATGCCTAATGACCAGTTGGGGTGTCGTCAAGCGGTAAGACACGGGCCTTTGGAGCCCGCATTCGGAGGTTCGAATCCTCCCACCCCAGCCAGGGGTGAGATTCATGAGACTCTTCGGCGGTACATCGAATCCCAGTTTGACCCAAGAAGTCTGTGAATACCTTGGTATTGCACCGGGGAAGATCAGCGCTAAGACGTTCAGTGACGGCGAGACACAGATCGAAATCCATGAGAATATTCGAAACATGGATGCATTCGTGCTTCAGTCCACCTGTACGCCCGTCAATGACAACCTGATGCAGCTTCTCATTATCATGGATGCGCTGAGAAGGTCTTCTGCAAAAAGGATCACGGCGGTCATACCCTATTACGGGTACGGCCGACAGGATAGGAAAGTGAAACCGAGGGTCCCCATCAGCGCCAAGCTGGTGGCTGACTTGATCACGGTGGCCGGAGCGAACCGGGTTGTTTCCATGGACCTTCACGCCGGGCAAATTCAGGGGTACTTTAACATCCCCGTTGATAATATCTTTGCAGCCCCCATACTGCTGAAACATATCCGGGGCCATTTTGAGGATGACTTGGTAATCGTCTCCCCGGATGCAGGGGGCGTTGAAAGAGCGCGGGCCTTTGCCAAACGCCTTGAGGCGTCCCTGGCGATCATCGATAAGCGGCGGGATGCACCGAACGTGGCAGAAGCCATGAACATTATTGGGAATGTGGAAGGCAAAACGGCTATGATTCTGGACGATATGGTCGATACGGCCGGAACACTGACCCAAGCCGCTGCTGCTTTGGCGCTCAGAAAGGCCAAAAGGGTCTATGCTTGTGCGACCCACCCGGTGCTCTCAGGCCCTGCTATCGAACGCATAGAAGCCTCTCCCATAGACCATTTGGTGGTGACAAACACGATACCCCTGGGGGAAAGGGCCCGAGCATGCGGCAAAATAACCGTGCTCTCCGTAGCCGAGTTGCTCGGGGAAACGATAAAGAGAATCTATCAATCCGATTCTGTAAGTACTCTGTTTGTTTAACGATAAATGAAAAGGCGCCCGGTTTCTTTGGGCGCTTTGTTTCTTTTGATTTTGTTAAATCCGGCGTATTGTGATATACAGAAATTTTGGTGGCTTGGTAAGGTTCAAACGGGTGGGTACGGCTGAAGTCAGGTTCCCCTGCCGTTGCTAAGTGCAAGGCGCAAGGCATAAGGCTCACGGCAAAGCGACCATCCAACGGTTTAACAAAAGAACGCTATTGTGGTATGTTAAATTTTTGGCGGAGCGGGGATGGCTGTTCCCCGAAAGGCGATATCTCGAAAAAATTTTACCGGACATTGCAGCGGGCTGATCTCTGAGGGTTTGCACCACGAAAGCCCTAGCAGAATTTTTTCGTTCCGACAAAGTCAAAGCTCTCTCAAACCCTCAAAGATCAGTCTGCTTCCCCAGAACATTACAGATATCGCCTTGAGGGGACTGGCCATCCCCGGCGAAAGCCTCCTTAGGTTTGAGGCGAATCTTCGCTAGGGCCCAACAGCATTGTAAAAAAGAACGATCATAACACCCGAGTACTCGGTGTTCGTTTTTTGAGGAGGATATGAATGGCTCAAACGACTTTATCTGCCAGCATTAGAGAGCTTACGGGCAAGGGCGCAGCAAGAAAACTGAGAAGAGAAGATAAGATTCCGGCCATTTTTTACGGCCCCAGCTCGGCACCGGTGATGATCAGCGTGAACGATTCGGATCTGAGGAGCATTCTTCGGGATACGACAAGCGAAAATATCATTCTTACACTGCAAATTGAATCGGACAAGGGCAAGGACGTCAGGACGGTGATGCTAAAGGAACTCCAAGCCCATCCTTTCAAGCCGGTTCTTTTTCATGCTGATTTCTACGAAATCTCCATGGACAAGGAGTTGACCGTGGATATTCCTATCCACCTGGTCAACACCCCGGAAGGCGTTGAAAAAGGCGGGGTACTGCAACAAATCACAAGAGAACTGAATGTATCTGCGCTGCCCTCCAAACTTGTGGATTTTATCGAAGTGGATGTGTCCGGTCTGGACATTGGAGACGCCATACACGCTGGGGATGTCCATCTGCCGGAGGGCATTGAAAGCAACGAAGAAGATGACTTAACCATCGCCGTGGTCAGTGCCCCGACAGTTGAGGCTGAAGAGGTGGTGGAAGAAGAGGTCGAGGAAGAAGTGGCAGAAGCCGCGGAGGCGGAGGCTGAAACTGAGGAATCAGGAGAAAGGGGGTAGCGGTAGAACCGGAGCGGTATCTCTTTGTGGGCCTCGGCAACCCCGGGCCGGATTACAGAAACACACGCCATAACGTTGGTTTTATGGTGATTGGTTCGTGGGCCAAGCGTTTGGGCGTTCGGCTGGGTGGTCGGCGCTTTCAATCCAAGAATGGGGCCGCGAAGTGGGAAGGTCGGGATGTTATTCTGCTTTGTCCCCAGACTTTCATGAATCGGAGTGGTCATTCCATTAAGGCCTGCCTCGATTTTTATCGCCTCAAAACGGAGCAATTAATTGTCGTCCATGACGACATAGACCTTCCTGTGGGAAGGATACGAGTCGTCAAGAACGGCGGGAGTGGAGGACACAAGGGCGTCATATCGATGATCGACCATCTGGGAACCCTTGATTTCACGCGCATTAAGGTGGGCATTGGTCGCCCTCGATATGGCGAAGCCATTGAGACCTATGTTTTGAGCCCCTTCTATGAAGAGGACAAGGAGGTTATTGTCAGGGTCATTGAGATGGCGGTCCATGCATGCGAGCTGATTCTCACTGACGGCGTACCGTCAGCAATGAACCATATCAACTGCCAAAATCTAGCAGACTAAGGAGGTAATGGACTGATGCAGGGATTAACGTGGGTGGCGCCCTTCTTGGGTATTTTAGGGTTAATCATCGCTTATTTCATTTACGGCTACGTGAAAAAACAACCGAATGGCACCCCGCTCATGCAGGAACTGGAGGGGATGATTCATAGCGGTGCCATGGCCTTTCTGAAAAAAGAGTACTCGGTCCTGGTCTTTTTCATCGCCGCTGTATTTGTTCTTTTGCTGATCTTTATTTCCTGGAGAACGGCCGTTGCATTTGTGACCGGCGCCTTGTGTTCCATGCTTGCCGGATACTCGGGCATGACAGCAGCCACACGGGGAAATTCGCGAACCGCGGAAGCGGCAAACAAGCACGGCCAGGCGAGAGCTTTGAATGTTTCCTATTTTTCCGGTTCGGTCATGGGCCTGGCGGTGGCCAGTCTCGGTCTTTTGGGCCTGGGGTTCTGGTTCTGGATGTATGGCGGAAGCCCGGACACGGCCCAGTACATTAACGGTTTTGCCATGGGAGCCAGCTCTATCGCGCTCTTCGCCCGTGTGGGGGGCGGAGTTTACACGAAGGCGGCGGACGTGGGTGCCGACCTTGTGGGCAAGGTAGAGGCCGGGATTCCTGAAGACGACCCCCGCAACCCCGGCGTTATCGCGGACAACGTGGGTGATAATGTGGGCGACATTGCCGGAATGGGTGCGGACATTTTCGAGTCCTATGTGGGCTCTGTGGTGGCCACCATCGCGATCGGCGCGACCTTGGCGATAACGCCGGAGTTCCTCGACAAGTTTCCCGTCCTGAAGGGCCTGGACCCAGTAGCCATAAAGCTCAAATACATGGCCACCCCGGTGCTCATTGTCATGGCCGGGTTGCTCAGTTCTTTTGTCGGCGTTTTTTCCATCAAAGCTTTTCAGGCTGGAAATCCGGCGGGAGCCCTCAGGTACACCACCTTTGTGGCGGCCGCCATCTTCGTTGTTTTGACCGCACTCGTCGTCAAGTCGCTCGGTATGCCTTGGGGCGCGTTCTGGGCCGTTTTTTCCGGCCTGCTTTGCGGTATCGCCATTGGCCTTCTGGCAGAGTATTACACGTCAGGACCTCCGATCAGACGCATCGCCGGTCAGTCGGAGACAGGCCCTGCCACCGTGATCATTGCCGGTTTGGCTGTGGGCATGCAGTCCACATATCTCCCCATCCTGGGTATTTGTGTGGCCACCTTCATCGGGTTTAAGACGGCCGGGATTTATGGGGTCGGTCTTTCTGCTGTCGGGATGCTGGCCACCGTGGGCGCAACCATGACGGTTGATGCCTATGGGCCCATCGCAGACAACGCGGGCGGCATTTCAGAAATGTCCGGCCTCGGGCCAGAGACGCGAAAGATTACGGACAGTCTCGATGCTCTGGGCAACACCACCGCTGCAATCGGCAAGGGGTTCGCCATTGGGTCGGCAGCCCTGACAGCATTGGCTTTGTTCGTTGCCTTTACGCAAGCTGCCGGTTTGGGAACCATCGACATTACCAATCCCCTGGTGGTGGTGGGTGTTTTCATCGGGGGCATTATCCCGATGATCTGTGCGGCCCTCACCATGACTTCAGTGGGCGAGGCGGCGTTCAGCATCGTGGAAGAGATTCGACGCCAGTTCCGGGAAATCCCGGGCCTGCTAGAAGGCAAGGAAGGGGCCAAGCCGGATCCGGCAACGTGTGTGTCCATCGCCACGACGGCAGCGCTCAAGAAAATGGTCGCTCCCGGGCTGATCGCTGTGCTCACTCCTTTGGCGGTCGGGTTGCTGCTCGGGAAAGAGAGTTTGGGCGGCACGCTCTTGGGCGCCACGGTGATGGGTGCTTTTCTTGCCCTTTTCATGGCCAATGGTGGCGGTGCGTGGGATAATGCCAAGAAATATATCGAAGCGGGAAATCTGGGGGGCAAAGGGTCTGACAATCACAAAGCCGCGGTCGTCGGGGATACGGTCGGCGATCCCTTCAAAGACACGTCGGGTCCTGCCATGAACATTCTGATCAAGCTTATGTCGGTCGTATCGTTGGTTATTGCGCCCATCCTGCCCACAGTGGGTCTATTTCTCATGATTGGGTAGTGAGGGTTTCAACAAAGTGTTTTGGCTCCGGCCTCCCTCCATGGGAGGCCGGGGATAGCAAAAAATGGGGCATAATGGTTGATGTTTAGAGAGGGGAGTCGAGCATTGGATTTCAAGATAGGCGATTTAGCGGTCTACCCAGCCCATGGTGTTGGGGTCATCGAGAAGATCGAGAGTCAGGAGATTTCAGGTTTCTGCCAGGATTTCTATGTGATGCGTATCCTCGAAAATGATATGATCATTATGATCCCAACGACAAACGTGAGCAATGTGGGATTGCGAGAGATCATAGAGCAGAGCGAGGTTCCGAGACTCTACACGATTCTCAAGAAGAGGGATATCGTTGTCGACAACCAGACCTGGAATCGGCGATATCGTGAGTACATGGAAAAGATCAAAACCGGGTCGGTTTTTGAAGTGGCCGAAGTGTACCGAGACCTGCTGATGTTGAAGCTGGAAAAAGAGCTCTCTTTTGGGGAACGGAAGATGCTGGACACAGCCAGAAACCTGCTGGTCAAAGAGATATCCCTTGCCAAAAAGGTGAGGGAAGAGCAGGTTGAAAAGGACCTCGACAGGATCTTTGCCTAGTCCCCATTCGCCCCTTTTCTGCCGTGGAGCACGAATCAGACAGGGTTTTTATCTTTTCCATTACCGACAAGGATCGCGAGCAGAGGATAGACAGTTATCTGGCGTCCCAAGTGCATGAGCTCACGCGATCCCGGGTCCAGGAATTGATTAAGACCGGGTTGGCCAAGGTCAATGGTTTGGTGACAAAGTCGAGCTACCGGCTGAAACTCGGCGACCAAATCAGCCTTTGCATCCCGCCTCCTGCTTCATATCATTTAGAACCCGAGCCGATAGAGTTCAGCACTGTCTATGAAGACGCCTCCTTGATCGTGGTGGACAAACCGCCGGGTTTGGTCATTCACCCCGCTCCCGGTCATGTTACCGGAACCTTGGTGCATGGCCTTCTTGAGCATTGCCATGATTTGTCGGGAATCGGAGGCCGGTTGAGGCCCGGCATCGTCCATCGGCTGGACAAGGACACATCGGGACTCGTCGTGGTGGCGAAGCATGACAGGGCGCATGCCTTCTTGTCCGAACAGTTCAAGTCCGGAAGGGTGAACAAACGCTATGTGGCGATTGTTCACGGCATTGTGAAAGAGGAGACAGGGAAGATCGATCTTCCCATTGCACGTCACCCGAAAAAAAGAAAAGAGATGTGGGTGGTGCCTTCCGGAGGAAGGAAGGCCCTCACCTTTTGGCGGAGGATGGAAATCTTGGGTGAGAAATTTGCGCTTCTTTCAGTAAGGCCCAAGACCGGCAGGACCCATCAGATCAGGGTCCATTTGTCCTACCTGGGGCACCCTATTGTGGGTGATCCTGTATATGGATACAAAAAAAGCTGGTGGAAAAAGAACCTTCCGGGCACCGGCGGGGATACCTTCATCGGGACCAGGCAGATGCTTCACGCGGAAACCCTGGGATTCATTCATCCTGACTCAGATAGATACTGTGAGTACCACGCACCCCTGCCCCGAGACATGGAGCACGTCATTCAGGCGCTAAAATCGACGAAATTTCAGGACAAAAAGCTTGACATGGACCAAGATTAGATTAAAAATAGAACATCAGGATTTGTACCTGCCTTTTGAAGGATTCGGTAAGACCGGATATCAAGACTGACTTCACGGGTAATCTACTGCGCCATCTTCATTAATTCACATAAAAGGATTTTCAAGGTCGGTCCAGGAGCCCCCTAGGAGATTGTGGAGCACTTGTAAACCCGGTGTCCAGCCCATGTGACTTATTTCTTCCGGTTTTATGAAAGCGGCGAGCCTGTTTAGCGGACCGATCCCACATGGGTATTGTTCAAAGGCGAGACCGAACTTTCTAAATACAAGGTTATTTTCGAGCACGATTGAGAGCCGCGTGTGAGGCGGTCGATCCTATATGCATCAGCCCAAAGGTTTGGGCTTCGAATACACCAGCAGGAGTGGAGATGTGAGCATGAATTTGGTTGAGCTAAAGAAGATGAAAATCAATGAATTAACCCACATGGCCAAGGACTGCAGTATCGAGGGGGCGACGGGGATGCCCAAGCAGGAACTGATCTTTGCGCTTCTTCAAGCCCACTCCGAGCAAAACGGCCTTATTTATGGAGAAGGTGTTCTGGAGATTCTTCCTGACGGTTTCGGCTTCCTCAGGGCACCGGATTCCAACTACCTCCCGGGACCTGATGACATCTATATTTCTCCGTCCCAGATCAGGCGCTTCAACCTCAGGACCGGGGATACCATTTCCGGCCAGATAAGACCGCCCAAGGACACGGAGCGTTATTTCGCTCTGTTGAAAGTGGAGCAGGTCAACCATGAGGATCCGGAGATTTCCCGGGAGAAGATTCTTTTTGACAACTTGATCCCTCTGTACCCGGACAAAAGAATAAAGCTTGAAACCAGTTCGGACAATTACTCCGCAAGGATCATGGACCTTATGACCCCGCTCGGGAGGGGCCAGCGGGGTTTGATCGTCGCGCCGCCTCGGACGGGGAAAACCATGCTCCTGCAAAATATCGCCAACAGTGTTTCGGCAAATCATAAGGAGATCCACAAAATCGTCCTCCTCATCGACGAGAGACCTGAGGAAGTGACGGACATGCAGAGAAATGTGGATGCAGAAGTGATCAGTTCCACCTTTGATGAACCGCAGCAGAGACACGTTCAGGTGGCGGAGATGGTGATTGAAAAGGCCAAGAGGCTGGTGGAACATAAGAGAGATGTCCTGATTCTTTTAGACAGCATCACCCGGTTGGCCCGCGCCTACAACGCCACCGTACCGCCCAGCGGTAAGATCCTTTCGGGTGGTCTTGATTCTAACGCGCTGCACAAGCCCAAGCGGTTCTTTGGGGCGGCCAGAAATGTGGAGGAGGGAGGAAGCCTTACCATCATTGCTACAGCCCTGATCGATACAGGGAGCCGAATGGACGAGGTGATCTTTGAAGAGTTCAAAGGTACGGGAAATATGGAGATCCATCTGGACCGGAAATTGACTGATCGCCGTGTGTTCCCCTCTGTCGACATCAACCGGTCGGGCACGAGGAAAGAGGAACTGCTCCTTCCTCCAGACGATCTGAACCGAATATGGATCCTGAGGAAACTGCTCGCCCCTTTGACTCCCGTGGACAGCATGGAATTCTTGCTGGACAAAATCAGAGGGACGAAAAATAATAAGAATTTTCTGGCATCGATGAGTGATTAAGGAGAGTGAAATGAAAAAAGGAATTCATCCAGAATACCATAAAGCCATTGTGCATTGTGCCTGTGGCAACGAATTCGAGACCGGCTCCACCGTGAAGGAGATTAAAGTGGAAATTTGCTCCAAGTGCCATCCCCTCTTTACCGGGAAGCAGAAACTGGTGGACTCGACGGGGAGAGTGGAGCGATTTAGGAACAAGTACGCCAAAGTGAAGAAGGCAAAAACCAAAGCCCCTGGCAAGGAAGGCCAGGACAAGTAACCATATCGGAAATCCGGGCACGTGCTGGATTTATCCCCTCTTTTGATGACATCGTCGTTTTGACTGGAATGATGGAAGGGTGGAATAGAGGAATGTTGGGACAAAAAGCGGGAGAAGATTCGATGTTTATGAAAAGTGGACCCCTTGCCGCTAAGTCCATTATTCCAATTCAGCCGTCGCAGCCATGGCTGCTTTGGCGAAGTCGGCTATTCCAATATTCCATTATTCCAAATGTGAGCATCGCAGGACGCACCTTTGCCTCTTGGCCATAGCAAGGCCCCCTCTTTGTACCTCCAACCGTTCCCAAATCCACCGTCTAATTTAAAGTCTCGGAATTTCTAGAACTTATTGAAAGTAAACGAAGCTTTTTGAGGCCTCAATTTGTGCCTCACCTACGGAAAAATGGAATGATGGAATATTGGAGTGTTGATTTCGAAAAGGAAGTGTTCACTTTTAAATATATTTCACTTCAATCTCAAAAGGGGCGCCATGTAACCCAGCATGCCATTGTCCCAAAGCCCATTATTCCATGGTTTCACTATTCCAATATTCCCTCCGGGGCGTAGGCCCTAGGGCCGGAGGCCAATTGTGAACCAAGCGAACGACGTTCGGAATTCGCTGAAACAGCCGCTTTGTATCAGTACAACTCTCCATTTGAGTGAGGCATTTTCGCCATGTTTTCAAAGATAAAGGAAATTGAGGATCGCTTCGAAAAACTGGAGCATGAAATGGCCCGTCCGGAAATCATCCGTGATCAACCTCTGTATCAGAAGTATCTCAAGGAGCACAATAACTTGTCCCCAATTGTCCAGGCCTTTAGAAAGCACAAGTCCCTTGAGGAAGAGATTGGGAGCAACCGGCCGCTGCTGGATGACCCTGATCAGGAAATAAGAAAGCTGGCAAGAGAGGAGATAGAATCGATCAAAGCAAAGGTTAGTGCCCTTGAAAAGGAACTCAAGATTTTGCTCCTTCCCTCGGACCCAAACGATGAGAAGAACATCATTTTGGAAATCAGAGCAGGCACCGGGGGTGAAGAGGCGGCCCTCTTCGCAGCGGAGCTTTTTAGGATGTATTCGAGATACGCCGAATTAAGGGGGTGGGAAACGGAAATCCTGAGCCACCATGAAACGGGCAAAGGGGGTTTTAAAGAGATCATTGTGCTCATATCGGGAGACAAGGTTTACAGCCGCCTCAAACATGAGAGCGGCGTGCATCGCGTCCAACGGGTTCCGGAGACGGAAGCGCAAGGTAGAATACACACGTCGGCGGTCACG
>SMTZ1_10028544_pt1 | contig 10529 bp, 22 predicted proteins | sample DeeMarSWOR136_30_FD_25667 | JGI IMG/M metagenome (IMG submission 25667) | reverse complement strand
CAGCAAGCAGCAGGAATCTTGGAGACGGGAGCAGGAAAGCAAAGTCAACTATGTTTGCACGGATCCAAAATGCGTGGCCAAGAAGAAAGCTGCCCATACCCGGGCATTAAATGCTGCTGGCCAGGCAAAGAAAAAAGCAGAGATGGCTGCCATTAAACAGGCGGTTGCTGAGACAGCCAGCCTCGACCACGCTCGCATGAAGGTACTTGTCCTTAGCCAGATAAAGACTGAGCGCCTTTACTATTATTCAGATGATAAAGAAATCAATTGGTTCCTCAACAAGCTGAAATTACAGCCACAGAAAGATAAATATGGCTCGAAAGACCAGGCTAAAACTCTGCAGGCAGTAATGGAAGCTGTCGACAAGCTCTCAGAACAGGAACTGGCCAAGGTCATTGTCGAGTTCATGCTCGCAAAACTCACTTATAAGGGCGATATCAAGCAATACAAGATTCTGACTACAGAATCGCTGAACTGGTTGGGCATTGGCATATCGACCGATTAGCTTTATAGAAAGGAGGTGATGGCTCCACGTGAAGCATTAAAATGTAACGAAAATATAACGAAATTGTAACGAAATTGTAACGAAAAAGCACACAAGGAGGGTGCAAATTTATGGACAAAAAAGCAGTACTAGAAAAACTCGAACCAATCAGCCATGTTCTCACGAGGCCAGTTACCCATACCGCCCGGACCCGGGTGCTGGTGCAACCCGGCCAGGTAGTTATAAAGCCTGGCAGCGGTGGCCAGCTCATTCCAGTGAGCGGAGATGGGGTCAAGGCAATGACCAATTTTGTTGGTTTGCCGCGGACAGTATGCCAGGAGCTCAGCCCCGACCTCTTTGGTAGGGTGGTCACCGAGCTCCTGGGCAGGAAGGAGAGATATAATCTTCTCCTTGATGATGGCCAGGTCCGCAACTTTGGTGATTATCGTGGGATTAAGAACTTGCCTGTGGATAAGGTACTATCCACAATTGAGCAGGGTATGCCTCAGTGTGATTATCACCGGGTAAGCATCCTGGGCAATCACTCTGCCATGCTGGAAGTAATTGGCACCAAGCAAGAGGCGGTTCGCCGCGGTGATTTAATGCGTGCCGGCGCCCTGGTATGCTTCAGTCCCATCAACACGATAAAGCCACTGGTGCAAAGCTATGTGTTGCGGATGACCTGCACCAATGGGCAGAGCAGCAAAACTGTGCTGGCTGAGTTTACCGGGGGCCATGGGGAAGGTGATGATGTATGGCAGTTTTTCAGGCAGTCCGTCCGGGCAGCTTACCAGTCGATGGGGGCTATCGTGAATCGTTATCGCAACATGATTCGGGAGCGAGTCCCGGCAGATCAGCGAGCTGGTATGCTTGGGGAGCTGTTGCGCCAGGCCGGCATAACAGGGAAAGAGGCCGAGGCTGTTCGAGCTCAGGCAATTCAGGAGCCACCGCGAAATACTTATGAAATGATGAACCTGGTAACCTGGGCCAGCAGCCACGTTGTCAAGTCCCCGGAGAAGATACAGCGTGCCCTCAATGCCAGTGCGACCTTCGTATCGGAAACCGAGCATGCCAGTGTCTGCCCCCTGTGCCACGCTAGACGATAACCTCAAATTACTATATGATGGCCCTGCGCGTCGGGGTTTTATGGGTTTCCCCCCGGTCACCCGTGATTTTGCCCTGGCGCGTGGGCCTCCAGAAAGGAGTATATGGATGCCCAACAAGTTAATCACGAAAAGCTAAAGAAATTATTTGATGAAGTACTCCTTAATTATGAGGCTCAGCAAAAATGGTCTGAAAATGTCGACCCTGATTTTATCGCCTGCGTGGAGACAATGATTAAGCGTTATGAGCAGGAAATACCGAAAGAGCAATGGCTGCGGACCGGCGTAATGCTCGGCGCCGTATATGAGCAGTGGAGACAGCGAAACAGAGGTCAAGATGAATAAATTACAGAAGCGGTGCTTTGAAGTAGCCCTGGTTCTAATATATCTTACGATAGTAATTCTCGTCGCATCAACAGTGCCCGGTAATTGAAAATTCCCTGGAGGAGGGGGCGGAGTTGTCCGCCTCCTCTTTTTTCGCGCCGGATCCACCATACCTTTGCAAAAAGGTGGCAAGTTGCAAGTGGGGGGCGTATCTTTAGCCGGAAAACACCTTTTAACCCCTTTCTTGCGCCTCTCAGGTGCCCTTCAGGCCAAAATAAGCTACTCCCCGACAGCTTTGAAAACACCTTTTTTTTCTCCCCGGAGAAAATTTTTACCAAAGGTGAAAGGGGGGTTGACAAAGGTAAAAGTCCATGTTACACTTGTAACAGGGCAGTAACAATGGAAATAAAGCTAAGAACTGATGATCTGGTCACCGTCGTTCAGGCAGCCAAAACTCTAAATTGCACCAGGCAAACGATTTATCGCTGGATCCATGCTGGCAAAATAACTACTGCCGACGTAGCCGGGACAACATTTATCCCGAAAAGTGAGGTCGATCGGTTAAAAACGGCGAGAGCTCCCGCAAGCGAGGGAGCTCTCAACAGTCAAGGAGGCGAAGAGTGAAGAATCCGCCAACCATTTCCATTATAGCCCTGCCCTCCCATCCATGTCAAGAAAAATAGGGATATGTGTCATGGCTAAAAAGATAAATATGCCGTTCCAACCGGAAGCCAAGGAACCAATGCTCTCTGGCAGGAAAAAAGCAACTACTCGGACAAGGCGTTATGGTGAACCTGGAGATTGGTTTGAGGCATTTGGCAAAACCTTTGTACTGACCTGGGTTTACGAGACAATGCTGGATAGCGTGGCTTACCATTTCTACTGGGAGGAAGGTTTCGATGACATGTATGAATTTATAGATTATTGGGATAGGCTTCATCCACGTGTTAAATACCGCGATAGACCTAAAAGGAAGGTTTATCTGCACCGTTTTGTCCAGAAGGAGCTGGATGGGTAGTAAGTTTCATAAATCGTTGATTCAACTGCAGGAAAGGAAAAGGCGGCGAATTATGGACCGGCGTATGCGGTTTGGAATGTCGAATGCAAAGGGTACTCCCAACCAAGTATATATTGCCCCCAGAATTCCAGTGGTTAGAAAAGGTTTCTTTACTAGGTTAGCAGAGATATTCAGACGATTATTTCTCAAGAAATAAATGAAAGGAGGGAATAGTATGAAACTAAACTCAGAAAATCCGGTATCCATGATACACCTTACCCACAATATGCTGAGGCGCTGCGAGGACAAAATATTCGCAAAACATAGGCTTACCACCGAGCAATATGAAGTACTCATGGTGATAAAAAGCCTCGATGCCCCGGTTAGGATAACCGATGTGGCCCTGCGTTTGGTGCGCAGCGTAAATAGCGTCAGCATGATAATAGACCGGATGGTCAAAGGCGGTTTAATCAACAGAGTACGTGATGAAACTGACCGCAGAACAGTGCATGTTAGCATCACTGTCCAGGCAGAGATTCGGCTGAAAACAGCAATACCAGCAGGCCAAGAGTTTATGCGAGAGGTTACTTCACATATGTCTCTCGAGGATAAACAGGCGCTTATTAAAGTACTCGGTGGAATCGTTGAGGAGACCAAAAGTGAGCAAAAAACAGCAGCGGTATAAAAAGTACGCACTGTTACCCAAGCTGAGAAAGTGGACCACTCCCGTACACTGGTTGTACGGCGGGCTCTGCGTCTTTTTAATTCTCGCTTTCGGCATTCTCGCTGGTTGGCTGGGTATGGGAGCCTTTGCTATTTTGGAACATTGGAATGACAAGGAGGAAAAAGCCCACAACCCAATATATCTCCCCACAGGATGTACTGCCTGGGCATGGGTTATTAGGCATTCTCAGCTACATTGGGATAATAACTATAGGGTGGTGGGTCTGAAGTATTTGCCGTTCTTAAAAGAATATGGAGGAGGCTTAAATGAGAGAGATTAAGTATATGTTGGAGACCGAGGAGCGTTTTAAGGAAGCTGATACCGACTATCAGAAAAAGCGTGGGGTCAAGAGAATCGGTCACCATGAGATTTATGATGCCGCGCGAACAAAAGATGGTATCAAAATTTGCAGTGACACAATTACTACTTGGTATTTCAACGATAAAGAACCCGAGCAGATACCTAGCATGAGAATGTGCGTTACTGTACCTGAAGAATTTTTCTCCAAATTAAAGGAGGAACTTGAAGCACCTGCAGAGCAAGAGGCAAAACATGGGTAATCGTGAGGAATAACATTCTCGAAAGAATATAAGGGAGGCAAAAGTGAAGATTAAAACTAAGGAAAGAGTAGTACCTGTAGAGATAGGCGAAGAAGTAGAAGTTCATTATCCTGGTGCTACTCCGCGGATTGTTAAAGAGAAAGTTCAAGCGCCTTGCAGCCAGAAGCACAATGGGCACTGGTATTGTTTGACTCACCATGAGCATTTCGCAAATCAGTTCGACAAAGACACACATATATCCACTGGGACGCACAAGTTGGCGTGGATTTGTCATGAACACGGAATCGAGAAACCATAATAAATATTCTTGAAGGAATGTAAAGGGGGATTCTAAATATGGATGATGCGCAATTAAATAAAGCTGTGGCAGAGATTTGTGATGATGAGCAATTTAATGTCAACGGCTTAGAGGACACAGGCAAATGTATTGCCTACATTGGCTGGTATTGGCGTGATGTTGATTTTGGCTGTAGTTACGGCATAACCCTCGGAATATGCGGAGAGGTTGGTCAAAGAGAAGCTTTAAGTGGAGCTAACATGGGTTGGGTAGGCTTCATGGAGAATAACAAATGGGGATATGCCCAGTTTCAAGTTAAGGATAAGCGGCAAAGGAGATTACGCCAAATGGTTGAGCAGGCAGTAACTGCACCAAGTGACAAGAAACTGCAAGCACTGTTTGATTATATGCAAACACTTAGACCTGAACAAGTAAATTCAAGTTGACATTCCAGTAAGAATGGACAGGAAGGATAGATATCGTGAAGTTTGGCGAAGTAGCGAGCCTTAGAACCAGGAAATATTTGATACCAATATGGGCAATAGGTAGAGAAAGACCGGAAGACTTTCGATGCGCTACCATCCAGAAATTGACTTGGGATACTATTCTCGAAGTATGGGAGGTGAGTAATGAAATGTATATATTGTGGCGTTGAAACAGCTCTCAGGTGCACCCTTTGCGGTCAGCCTGTCTGCGAAAAGGATATCCACGTTCTCGAGGACCGTGGCGTAAGAGTGGCAACGTGCGCAGGCTGCAAGGATAAGCCATTGCCTGAGAATATGAAGTAGGACGAGCCGATATATTCTTCGGAGAATGTCGAGAAAGGAGGGAAAAACAATGAAAAAAGTAATAGCAGTAGGTATCATCCTAATTCTGTTGGCAACAATGTTGCCAAGTGTGGCAATGGGTCAGGAACCAAGTAAGCATGCCATAATCATAGCTGATAACAGTCATGGGCAGTGTAAAATTTGGGCTACTACCTGTGGAAGACTGATGAAGGACGTTTTAAGAGAGTATGACTGGTCTAACAAGGAAATTACATTGCTCTTTAACTCTAAGGCTACAAAGGAGAATATTATTGAGGCTGTCAACAAAGTGAAAGACGTGGACGAGGTTGTAGTGGCGTTTTTTGGACATGGAAGCTGGAATTATGTTGCGTTGCATGGCCCTGGAATCTGGCACTATGAGATAAGAGATTTGCTTTTGGAATTAAACTCGGAGAAACAGCTCGTAATCATAGACACTTGCAAGAGTTGGGGTGCGATTACTCCTGGAAGAGACGGTGTAACACTAAGCGCAACGAACAGAATAGTGCTAACCTCAACCGTGAGTGAAAACGAAAGCTCTATATATTCATGGCATCTCACGGTTTGGTGCCGCTCAGTATTGAAATGGGGACTATTGGAAGGAAAGGCAGATTTCAATGGTGATGGTGCTGTTAGTATTGAGGAAGCAGGTTCGCTCAAGGGTATATCTGATGGGTACGAAGGAGAGTTTTTCCTGTGAGATGAGCAATACTGTCATTAATAAGATTTGGGAGCGGATAAAATCCCTGGCGAAATTGCCTAAATTATTAGCGCGCCGCGACGGGGGCCGGGAGGAGCCTGAGCCGGCTCCAGGTTTGCTGACGGATCTGGACAAGCAGCTCGGCCGAAAAATCCAGCAGAGGCATGAGAAGGCGGGTCGGCCCGTGGATACCAGTAAGCATGAGCATAATATGCCGAAATATCAACCCTGCCCGAAGGGGCATGGTATGAAGAAAATAAGAGGGAAAGCGATTGTGGTCGGGGTGCCTGGCGCACTCTACTATTGTAATCAATGTAAAACTGAATTCTTTGTGAGGAGGTGAATTATGTCCGAAGTATTAAGCCCAGAAGAAGCTGAAGCTGTAAGGAGGGCGCAAGCACTAATCAAGCTGAGTGACGACGATATTAAAGCTATTACCGAAACTATCCAACAAGCTGAAAAACTGGTGACCTCAGTTCTCCAACCCGATATCGATTATGGCCTTCATCCGGGAACATCCTCTATGGCACTCAAGGACACTGGTGGCTCCACGATAGCAAACGCCTTCAACTGCTACCCCGAGCATGCCATTCTCCACCTTAGAGAAGACGACGAGGTAATCTCCTATCTTGTTCAAGCCAAGCTCATAAGTCGTGTCTCGGGTAAAGTCGTGGCGGTCGGCGTCGGAGCCTGCTCTACTATGGAGTCAAAATACGCATACCGATGGGTGGAGGACCCTGCTGAGTATGGAATAGACAAAAGTGGTCTCAAATACGACAAGAAGAAGAGGAAATATAGGATACCGAACCCCGAGGCGGAGGACCTGGGCAACACTATCTTAAAGATGGCCAGCAAGCGGGCCGAGATTGATGCCGCCCAAAGTTTACCCGGAGTGGGGAGTGCCCTGAAAAAGCTGTTCAATAAGGATAGGAAAGACACAAAACCCAACTGGCAAACATTCTACGGCGAATTGACCGCCCTGGAATTGAACGAGGAAAGTGCCAAGCAAATGCTCGGCATTAAATCCTTCAACAAGGACTGGCTAGCCAAGGGCAGAAGCCTCAACGAGGCGGTGCAGATCCTGTCCCAAAGAATCGCAAAAGGCGAAAAACCGTCTGATAAATCAGTGGCCGAGGCCTTCGAGGAACTCGATAAGCAGCCCGAGGAGTCCGGAGAGAAGCGCGATCCAAAATCGGTCACGACGGGGGCCGAACTCTTGCGGGCGTGCTTTGATGACTTCGGCCTCCAGCCGGAACAGATCTACGCCGAGCTAAATATCAACAACCTCACCGAGCTGACGGAGACGCCGACCAACGCTTATATACGAATTGCGTCAATACGGAAGTAGGAAAAATGGAAAGTGAAATCAAAGAGGTAGCACTCAAGGATCACCCGTTCCTGCTTGGCCTTACAAATAAGGGAATGACCTACCAGAATTATAGTCCTGACACCATAATCAATGTAGCAGCTCGTCGGGGCAATTATGGAGACTGGACGGCGTACTTTTCGACACCTGAAACTCCATTTGGGGATGTACTTAATTGGGGAAACAAACTGCCTGAGCAGGCTGCAAAAGAATTGTTCCCAGAGTGGGCTAAGAAAGGATTGAATTGGAGGTCGTAGTCTGAAAGCATGTTATATTTGCGGTAGTAATAAGCATGTCGACGACCACCATGTCGACTGCCAGTATGGTGAAGTGAGCCGTGATACTGTGCCACTTTGCCGGCGCTGCCACAGGACTTACCATGACCTTGGATTAAGCTGGTTCGATGATGAATTGCTCGACCGGGCAATAGAGGTTGAGAATATGCGGAGGCAAATATACGGCGAGCCGCCTTTTGACAAGAATACTCTTATTCGGCCCGACTACTGGTATACGAAGCACGGAATCAGGCGAGTTGGTGCGCCTGGCGTGATCGGTGTGCTGGATATTCCTACCAAAATAATGCAGTTAACGAGACCAGGCATAGAGCCGATATGTGGGATGCAGTGGCTTTTAGACCATATAAATCTGGAATATCCTGAGCAAAGCATTACTGTCTTCTTTAAGGGGCAAGAACTCGTAGCCATGCCGTCAACTTCAACTAGGCGTGGCATTATTAAATCAGCAATGAAAATGGCGAAGAGTGTAGCAGCGAAAATGACAGAGAGCGAAGCATGATTCAAACAAATATACCCTGCCGGCACTGCCGCGAGCCTATGATAGAAATAGAGTTCCCGAGATACTTTACGCTCGTATGCAACAATTCAAGCTGCCCATTATTCCGGGAGCGCCAGGGCGTCAGGGAGAAACAGGTAGGTCTCGGATCCGCTTTTATGCCCTCCCCTCTCCCTAACCCTCACCCCTCCCAGAAAAGAAAAATAAAGGAAGAGAATAGAATAGAAGGGAATAGAAGAGGTTACAAAAAAAGGTTACAAAAAAGTGTAACCATGAGTTACAAAAATGAGCGATAAAGCAAATGTAGAGGAAGCCAGGAAACGTGGGGCGTGGGCTGAGGTTCTTCAGCTCAAGATTGCCGAGGCCAAGAGTCGAGGTGCAAAAAAAAGGCATTGGGTGGTCCTGCGTAAAAGTTGGCTTACAAGTTCAATAAACTACCGCATGGAATTAGGGGAGATTGCAGTATTTTCAAAGTTAATAGTTATGGCTGATGAATTTGGCCCAGTGCCCGGCTTAATTTCGGACAATGATTTTAGGGGCATGCCTCATGATTATCTCGCTCATCAAGCCTGCTGTCCGCTGGAGATATTTGAGTCTACACTCAAGAAAGCAATTGAGGACAATAGTATCTATGAAAATTCTCATGGTATATTCCTCACGCATTTTGACGAGTATCAGTTTACTGAGTATGACAGGCAGAAACCATATAGAGAGGCCAAGAGGCAAGCAAGGGGTATAAGAGACAAAACCAGTGCTGAATTAGAAGAAGAAAATAGAGCAAGGAGAGCAGCTTACGATGCCGCCCATGGTAAAGGCAAGTGAAGGAGATATCGCACAAACAAGAACTTATTCGTTGGATAATGCAGTCCTGTGCCTCCTGTCGCCATCTGAGGGGTCAGGGCAGAATCATAGGTTGCCCATCTGAGGGGTCAGGGCAGAATCATAGGTTGCCCCCGGACAATAGGAAAATGCCCAAGAAGGAAAGTAAGGACATGGCGGAAAGAGCTAGAGAGAATGGAGGTGAAAAATGAGTCCAATAGCTAATTACACCACGACGGTCACAGCCCCCAAATCAATTGGGGAAATCCAGGGAATGTTAGTCGCCCATGGTGCAACCCATATTCTAATGGATTATAAGGATGGGGAGGCTGTGGGCTTAGCCTTTATGGTTAAGACGAATTATGGCGAGGTGCCGTTCAGTCTTCCCGCAAATATCGATAGAGTGCAAGCAGTGTTGAATAAACAGCGGGTGAGGACCACAGTGGGTCGAGAGCTCGCATCCCGGGTTGCCTGGCGTATCCTCAGGCGCAGATGGCCATTCTCGAAACTGAGATGGTCACCATAGATCAAGTGTTCCTGCCCTATATGCAGGTCGGTAAACAGGGCAAGACCCTTTATGAATTTATGCTTGACCATCACCTGCAGTTAACAATAGGGGAAAAGGAGGAAATTTGAATAAAGATTTATCAAGAGCATTAAACAAAAAGCTCAAAGAGAAATTCCCGACATTGAATCTAAGGCCAGAGGATGCGTGCCACGTCACAATCATTACTTTATCGACTCTGGCAGGCTTTTTACGCAGGCGAACCAGTTTCAACGGCTCACGCCTTCTTCAGTACGCTGGCAAATCCGTTGAGGACTTCTTGACAGGAAAGGAAGGCTAAAGTGGGATTAAATAAGCAAAAAGGCAATATGTACCCCTGGGTGACGCACACCTATAATGTAATAAAGGGGAAATGCCCCCACGACTGCTCTTACTGCTACATGAAGGTCTACAATCTGCCCGAGCTCCATCTTGATCGAAAAGAACTAAAGGTGGATTTGGGAGAGGGCAATTTCATATTCGTGGGGAGCTCGTGCGACATGTGGGCTGAAGTGATTCCTGGTGTGTTGGTAGAGCTGGTCCTCGGAAAGTGCCAGGAGCACTTCAACCGCTACCTTTTCCAGTCCAAGAACCCAGGCCGATTTCAGAATTATTTGACTGTCTTTCCCCTGCACAGTGTTTTCGGCACGACTATCGAGAGCAACCGTTCAGAGGATGGTAAGGCACCGCTGCCATACTTCCGTTATAAAGCAATGCGGGAAATGCCCGGGCATAAGATGGTGAGCATCGAGCCCATCATGGACTTTGACCTTTATACAATGGTGAAGTGGATTCAGGAAATCGGGCCAGATTTTGTGAGTATCGGAGCGGATACTAAAGGTCATAATTTACCTGAGCCATCACCGGCGAAGGTAGAGATACTTATTCAGGAATTATTAAACTTCACAGTAGTAAAAACAAAGGATAACTTAAAAAGATTGAGAGGAGTAAATGGTTAAAACACCAGAAGATGTGCAGCATATTCATGATATGGCCACCGAGCTGGAGCAACTCGGTGTACCTCAAAAGACAG
>SMTZ1_10008529_pt1 | contig 10530 bp, 10 predicted proteins | sample DeeMarSWOR136_30_FD_25667 | JGI IMG/M metagenome (IMG submission 25667) | reverse complement strand
CTCCTCGCAATGACTGACTGTGTGCTTTAATTCTGCAGGCGAGGAATCTCGCTCCTCGCAATGACATGTAAACTATTTTATGCTCCGAGTAATAGCTTGTAAGCCCTGCGAGGAAGGGTGGAAGAGGCTTGAGTCCCGCCCACACTTATAGTGCTTTTTTCTTATAGGGTAAACCTGCTATAGTCTGAAAGTAGTGACGGGAACCATTTACCAAAACTTACGGTATGATGACCACAGATTGTCCATTTTCTAGTTTCAAGATATCATCTGGGATGATCTCTTGACCAAAGGGTAATCCCCTCCCTCCTTTACTAGTTTTGGTTTTAATTCCTATTACCACTCTCTCCCCTGGCTGCAATCCAGAAGTAACCCCCATACATTCCTCTCCCTCAATGCCCGTCACGACCTCTCTTCTATCCAATTTTTGATCGTTGATAGTAAAAACGAATTGTTTACCCCCTTGGACCAAAATGGCGCTTTTCGGCACCGAGAGCACCTGCTTTTCACTTCTCGTCACAAAATCTACATTAGCTGTCATCCCCAACTTGAGCATCTTTTCAGGATTCTCAATGTGAACCTTGACGCGGTAGGTAATTCCCATTTCTCTTCTAGCGAAGGTCATGAGAGCGATCTCCTTAACGACACCCTTAAATGTTTTACCAGGAAACGCGTCGACTGAAATGATCGCCTCCTGGTCTACTTTTACTTTTCTGATGTCTACCTCGTCAACATCAACATGGACTTCAAGATCACTTAGATCGGCAATCTCAGCGATAGCGGTAGGTATAGTGAGGTTTCCTCCAGCCAAAGGTCCAGCAATGATCTCTCCTACAGTTACACTTTTACTGATGAGAGTACCGCTGATAGGGGCTCTAATGCACGTATGATCCAGCCGAGCACGTATCACTTCATAGCTAGACTGGTTTTGCTTTACTAAAGCCCTACCTACATCAAAGGCCTGCTGGGCACTATCCAATTGTTCTTTGGAAGCAAAACCTTTTTTAAAAAGTTCCGTAACCCTGTTTAAATTTTTCTTTACGTTTATCAGGTTGATCTCTGCTTGGTTAAGAGCCTCTTGTGCTTGATTAAGTTGAGCCTTGATTTCGGCATCTTCTAGTTTAACCAGTACCTCACCTTCAGACACATCATCTAGTTCCTCAAAAAATACAGTAGATACTCGACCAGCAATTTTTGAACCGATTCTCACTCGATTGGGTGACTCTACTGAGCCTGCATAAGAAATGCTTTGAGTGATATCCCTTATGGTTGCCACAGCCGTTTTTACCTGGACCTTTTCTCGCACTAAATACCTCAAGAAGAATAGCATGAAAAGCATAAGGATAAAGATGACGCTTATAATCTTTTTATTAATTTTAAGCATGATACTTTCCCACTCAAGATTTTCGTCTAGTCTTTCATCATAGAAGTAACAGTTAATCGAGCACCTAAAGAGCTGGTACTTTTGCTCTCCAAACCACCTTCAGAGGTATCTTAAATCCGATAAAAAGAACTGTACCATATTTTCTTCATTCATAGTGTAGAGCAATAATCGGATCAAGGTTAGCTGCTTTATATGCAGGATATACGCCAAAAAAAGTACCCATTGAAAAAGCGAAAAGTATAGCTACCATCACTGCGAGATAAGAAATACTAAAGTGAAATGTAGGGTAGAAGAAGGAGATAAAATATGCTACTAAAAAGGATGCTGCGATTCCGATTACCCCCCCTAGGAGCGAGATGATAATGGCTTCTGCTAAAAACTGGAATAGGATATCACTATCTTTGGCACCTACAGCTTTGCGGATACCAATTTCTTTAGTTCTCTCGGTAACAGCTACCGTCATGATATTCATAATACCAATCCCCCCTACAACCAAGGAAATAGTCGCTATGGCCCCCAGCATGATGGTAAGGATTGATGTAATTTGATAAAAAGTATCCAGGGTTTGCCCTTGGCTTTGGACGTGGAAATCATTCTTATCAAGGTGTTTTGCGAGAATTCTTCTGGCTTCAGCCATTGAGGCTTCTATATGCTTTGCATCAGAAACTTTGACTGTAATGAAATTGAGTTCACTGGTATTGAAAAATTTTTGGACGGTGGTTATTGGAATGAATGCTTGATCATCTAAATTTATGTTGAAGAACAAACCTTTTCTCTCCATGATCCCGACGACCTTGAAATTTCTTCCATTAACGACTAAATTCCTACCGATGGCATCAACACCTCTAAATAAATCTCTGTTAACTGTTTGACCAATAACACAAACCTTTCGTTTGGAAGCAAGATCACTCCTCTTGAAAAAACTTCCCCTCACTACTTTCCAATCCCTCACATAGGGTAAATTAGGTGAGGTGCCGGTAATAACAGTAGTACTCCGAGTTCTCTTGCCATATTTTACTATGGCAGTTTTATTAATCATTGGTGAGACAGAAACATTATAACTACTCTTTTGTGTGATCTCCTTGGCATGCGTGGGTCTCAATTTACTAGCAACGAACTGAACATTATAGCTTTGTGGATTGGCGGGGAAAATCACATAGAGGTTAGAACCTAACGATTTGATAGTTCCCGTAATTTGGCTTCTTACCTCCAGCGAGAGAGAAATTAACAGCACTATAGCTGAAACACCGATAATGACTCCCAAAACAGTAAGTAAAGACCGCAGCTTATTTGCTCTTAGCCCCTCTAGAGATAGATGAGTGATTTCAGGCAATTTCATGACATTTCTTCCCTTTCCAGAGTAGATCGTTTCTCAAGCTCCTTGAGGGCACATTTTCTCTCTTTCACTATTTCTTCCCGAATGATTCTCCCATCACTAAGATGAATAATCCTTTGGGAGTGTTGGGCAATGTAGTGATCATGGGTAACCATGAGTATGGTCATGCCTTTATCATTCAATTGTTGGAGTAAAGCCATAATCTCCAATCCAGAGCGAGAATCTATATTTCCTGTAGGTTCATCTGCGAGGATGATTGCTGGATCATTCACCAGAGCCCGAGCAATGGCAACTCTCTGTTTCTGCCCTCCTGAGAGCTCATTTGGTTTATGCATGATCCGGTCTTCCAATCCAACGGATTTTAATAGCTTCAGTGCCTTCTCTCTATGTTGGTTCTTAGGTTGGTCGCTATAGAGAAAGGGAAGCATTACATTGGCTAGAGCGCTCGCTCGGGGAAGCAGGTTAAAACTTTGAAATATAAATCCTATCTTTTTGTTTCTCACATAAGCCAATTGTGAACGGTCCATCTTGGTGGTCTCTATTCCCTCTATCGCTATGCTGCCCTCAGTAGGTCTATCTAAACAGCCAATAATATTCATCAAGGTGGATTTCCCTGAACCAGAGGCACCCATGATAGACACAAATGAGCCTTCTTCAACCTCTAGAGACACACCCCTTAGAGCGGGAACTTTAATGCTCCCCAATTCATAGATTTTCACTACATTTCTAATACTCAGAATCATACGCTAAGCCCTTTTCCCAGGAAAGAATGATAAACAATTTACAAGAATTTTTCAAGTAACTTTCGATAATTATGACACAGGCGGGTTTAGTGAGGGAAGTACTATTTAAGAATAACAATTCATTTAAAATGAAAGCACCAGCGTATAATAGTAGGGAGGATTATGAGTAGGTGTGGATACCCAACTTACCAACCATAATAATCCGTAGGAAGATCGCTCATCTCCAATCTCCACTGCCTCTGCTAAGGTAACTTTACTTATTCCGAATTTAAAAATAGGTACTACCCCTGCAGAGGATATACCCAATCCAGCCAGAATGAGAAAATCACCTTCTGTATCAATTTTCCTTAAGGTGATACTTACCCCCCCATCTCCTACAACTAAAATCAGAAAATGACCGAACTCTTGAGGGAAATTGTACCTCTGGGTGATTTCAACAGTACGGGTCACCCCAGGGGTGAGAATTTCTATATGGGGTATCAACGCTTCCGTTTCATAAGCAAAGGTTGGGAAGCTGCTCACAGCAAGGATGGATAAAACTATCCCACTGCATGTTAACAGGCGTAGGACTTTTTCCATGGTGAATGAACCCTTAACAATGCAATGCGTGGGTAATTATTTTGATTAATAGAATGAAGGCTATCATATCGAGCAGCATTGTCAATACAAATTATCAATTTTAAAAGGGTTTTTTATTTTCCTGAGGATACCATCTCTGCCACCTTCCCCTATCAAAATATAAAAAATAGTAAAAGCGATTATCTACCGATTCAGCGAATTCAACTTCTAGAGATTTTACCTTCCCCTCTTCAATTTTGTCTATGATTATCTTTACATCAGGAAGTGAAAAGGTTTCTCCTTGTGAAAATGAACGGTCAAGGGAGAAGAGTTTTTCCGTATTGGTTTCAAAATAAAACCGTGTGGGGTGAGAAATCTTCATGTGATGGTCATCCAGTAGCTCTACTGAAACCTTATCATCAAAAGCTGAAAGGGGATAGACAGGAACTTTCCACTGGGGATAGTGATAGTAAAGACTGAGGTAGAGTTCGAGATACATGTAATTCTCACCTGCAAGGCCGACTCTGGGGAAATTTATGAAAAACAGCCTATCTCGAGAAGTCTTTTTGTGAACAATTTCATCAAGTGCGCTATAGAGCCGTTTAAAGTTTGACTGTAATACTTCATCATATACATGGGCTTGGATAATATTAGTAATTGGTGGAAAGAGCAAGCCGGTAGCAATAAAGAATAGGGCAAGCCTTTTTCTCACTAATTTAAAAATCGCTAGGGCAGCAAGATAGGCATATCCAATAGAGGGAATTAGTAGAAGTCTATCATTGATAGGAGGTACGATAATAAAAGGTAGCAGAAGCACTATCCACAGCATGAATAAGCTGATTTCAGGATAGTGCCTCCTTTGTTCCCAGATGAGATATAGTATGTAAAACAAAAACAGGAGAAGCACAATAATAATAAGCCAGTATCTAGAAAAGACATCAGGGCTTAGAGCGGCAATAACAACACCATAGAAAAGGGAATTGAGATAGAGGCTGGTTGCTTTTAAGAATGCAAGGGAATACTCCCTCAACGAAGTTTCACCATACCAGTAGCTTCCGTAATCATACGCATGGTAGAAAGCAAAGTAGATACTATTTATAATAAGGAGAGGAAGGTATACGTTCCAATGGCATTTGACTATTTCCTTGAATCTTTTGTATTGTATCCAATCATAGGCAACGATCAAAACAGGGAAGAGAAAAGCAAGTTCCTTGCTCAGGAGCGCAAGGAGATAGGAGAGGATAAAGAGCGTGCTGTATAAAATCCTTCTCTTCTTGCAAAAGTGTATGTAGCAGATGAAGCTTGCCACCAAGAAAGTGGCGCAGATAATATCATTTCTGGAGGCAGGCCAGCGCACTGTGAGGTAGTGGCAAGGCTCCAGAGCAAACACCAGCGCCCCACAGAATGCCATAGCACCATGATTGCAAAAAGAGTAATAGAGTAAATAGAGGAGGGCAACCAGCATAGCATACCAGATGACATTGTTTATATGATAGGGGAGAGGATTACGTCCCCATATGCTGTAGTCAATCAGATGACTGAAGGTGGCCAGGGGTCGAAAATACTTTACACGCCAATTTGAACTAGTCCACCAGGGAATAACTGTCATTTGAGTATACTCCCTCACCTCCTCCGGAGTGGTAATAAAGTTAAATATATTCATTTCTCTCTGATTATTTTTAATACGCTTGAGCATCTCCTGTTGGGCATAATCATCAAACATGAAACCGGAATCAAAGGTGTGAGTATAAAAAATAAAAACTATCAGAATGAGCACTACAATGTGTACTGAGTGTTTGTTGATCCCTTTGATGTCCATTGGTTTTTTAGCCTATATACGGTAAATGATTCATGGTGCAGGATGAAAAAATTCAGAAGCACGTTGTCAGTTGGTAGTTGTTGGTTGTCAGGAATTCATAGTACCCTAATCCATGATCTCTTTTCCCTGGATCCTGAACCTTGACTCCTGGCTCCCACTGCATCCTGCATCTTGTATCTTTTGGTTACCTAAAGCCTTAAGTCACTATCCTTTCTAGTAATAACCTAAGCTTTTTAATTTCTGGATAATCTCTTCTCTATCCTTGGAAGTCATATCATCAATTCCCTTTTTCTTTGCCTCTTCATCGGAAGTGTAATATTGAATAGGGTTTTTTTGCAAAAATTCAGGATAAAATATCCCTGTCAATACCTTTCCATCCATCTCATTTGGTACCTTAAGCCCCATAAGATATAATATAGTAGGAGCAAGATCCATGATAGTAGCACCACTTATTTCCTCTCCTTTTTTTATAGTGGGACCTTTAGCCATGAGAATCCCATCCATACTGTGCGATGCAAAAATACCTGTAAAATTAATAAAAGCTCTATTAGATCCGAATCCTATAGCGTTTCCTGCTTGATATCGGTCCGTTTGTGGAAGATAAGTGATATCTGGTGCATTAAAACTAAATTCGCCGTGATATGATTCCTCTTTAGTATAAACCTGTCCATTGATTAGCCTATCCTTTTGGGGATCGTGGAGATTTTTTAGTTTTTCTACTATCTCATCACGTAAAAGGTGATACTCCCTACCCGGGGTTACAGTTCCATGAGGCTCCCTTCCTTTGAGATTTATAATAATCTGACCTATATTACTTGTTTTTGCATAGGCCTTTGTCTTTGTCCAATCTACATCATTGAATGATAATAAAGGCTGACGGCTTCCTATTCTAAAAAGATCCAGTGAGTCTCGAGGATCAACCGTCTTGGGTTTGAATCCGTACTTAATCATCTTCATCAAAAAGGAGTATAATCTTTCATAGGTCAAACCATGTTTCCATAAAAAATATCTTGCCTGTGAAGCAGTAGTTCTTTTTATCTGGATATACCCTTCTTGCAACAGCCATACATTCAAGTCAATTGACCTCACAACGGGGCAGAATCCGTGGTCTGACATGATACAAACTGAAAATTGGGGACCGGCTAACTGCATAGTTTCACCAATTTGATCATCTACGAAACGATAAAAATCAAGGATTCTTCCATAAAATTTTTGCTCAAGACGTTTTTCATACCGGGGGTGAGATTTATCCATAACATGCCAGAGCCAATGCTGAATCCGATCAGTTCCATATTCATGGAATGCAATGAAATCATAGTCGTCTTTTTCCATCAAGTAATGAGCGACTTTAAATTTGTATTCAGACATCCTCTGGCAATCATCAATGAAAGCCTCTATGTGGTTATCAGAAAGAGGGGTAGCAATATCTATTGTTTTACCAAAGAGATAGTAAGGACCGAACTTGTTCTCTATCTCATTGAGGAGATCGGGAGGATAAACAAAATCCCTATTTCTTGCCGAACTTAAAAATCCACAAATCATTACTCCATTTACTTTTTGTGGTGGATAGGTCATGGGGACATTGAGAACCGCAATTTTTTTCTTCCCCCTTCCCAAAAGTTCCCAGAGGGTTGTGCTTTTGCAAAAAGCAGAATTGGCTGGAATCTCCTCATAGCTTCCATCCTTTTTCACCAGAAATTCAAAGATTCCATGTTTGCCAGGATTTTTCCCCGTATAAAAAGACGTCCACGCTGGTGCGGTGATGGGAGGTACGGTAGATTTTAAAGTACCAGAAACCCCTTCTTTGGCTATTTTTCTTAGGGTAGGCAGTATGCCGTCTTCCATCCAGGGAAGAAGTAGATCAAACGTTCCACCGTCTAAGCCTATAACTAGGAGCTTATTATCCATAGTGCTCAATTCCTCCTCTCCACCTGAGTCCTCCGAAAGGTGCACTCTAATGGAACATGGTTACAATTTAAGTTTTACACCACATTGGGGGAGCCCTTTTTATTTACCTTTTTTCTTAACCTCTCAAGTAGTAGGTAATTTTTCTCTATGATTTTAGAGGGATTCCGGAATCAATTTTACACTTGACACACAACTATCTCTCCCCTATATTCTCACTATTTGAAAGTGATTTCTGTTGTGTGTATTTTTTTTATCCTTTAAAAGAACCAGTGTCAATAGAAATCCTAGAGTGCTAACAGTATTTTTGGAGCCACTACTTCACTTCGCTGCACTCGGAGTGCTCACTCACTGCAATGATGGTCCAGCACTCTGAGAACCATTAAATGTTCACAGTAGTAAAAAGAGAACTACCCCTAAGGAATGTCCCTGAATGGATAAGGCAGTGCTTGATATACACTTTATTATCTCGCAGTATCAAGGAAGAGAGTAATTGTGAAAAAAATAGAAGATAGGAAGAAAGACCCTCTTTTAAGTATCGAAGGCGTTGAAAAAATATATCGAAGGAGAGCAAGACACTACCGCATCCTGCACCATTTAACAACACGCTTTAGAGATACGGAGTGGAGACAGGAGGTTGCTTGGCTAGCCGGTGTTAAAAGCGGAGATAAGGTATTAGACATGTGCACTGGAATAGGCCTCTCTCCCATTGAGTATCTTAAGGTATGGAAAGTTCAGAGATTTCGTGAAGTCCATATAACAGGAATCGACTTCAACGAGGAGATGCTCCAGGTTGGTAGAAAACTCATTGAAACGTTAGGACTTGGAGAACAGATTAGTTTGGTTCGTGGAGATGCAATGGATCTGAGGCGAGGAGAGAAGGAGGAAGGGTTTGCTTTCTTTGAAGAGAGCACGTTCGATGCTGTGATATGTATATGTGGTATAGGGGGAATAGAGGATCCTACATTAACCTACAGAGAGATGTTAAGGGTCTTAAAAGAGGGAGGCAGGGCAGTTCTTTTGGACATGAGGGAACCAGTTGATGGACTACATAAGGATTATCCCAAACAAAAGGCGATTTGGGATCGGATAACTGTTCCCTGGGTTCTAAGAAGGTTTTGGGGTTGGAATGACCCCAGCGATATGATTGATGAGGTTGAAAAGGCCAGTTGGCTAGATAAGAAAGGAAACAGATGGGTTTTTGAAACTCTCATAAAAGCCATACGCACAGAGAATTGGTGGTTCTCTATTCCAGCCATCACAACTGCCAGGTTCACAGGGAAGAAGGTTCGTGTAGGGTAATTAAGGTAGCGATCTTAACGGGCTGTTGCCTACACCCCTAGTCTTACAAAGCATAAGATGTAATACCCATTTTTCAGATTACACAATAGTTTTTGCACAGTGCTCATGACACGATCAGATTATACACATGATTGTAAACTTTAAGTCCTTATCGCAAAAGAAAACCAGGAACTTTTTATCTAATAAGCACATATCCCCCCCCTTTTTATTTGTTCCTTGACTGAGCTTTAAAGTAATATGAGGTTAAGCAATGAGACAGTTAATAAATTTAGAGATATATTATGAATGGTTGGGCAAATTTCTAAATCTAAGTTACTAGAGGGTTTTTAGATCATTTTATCTATTAAGGGAACGGAGCGTTTTTGCAGATTTTCGGCAACAAAGGGATAATTTTCCAAATATTCTATTTCTAACTCTTCAGGTTTGATCTTTAGTTCTTTTAGCCTCTTGCTGACCTCCTCTATCCCCCTTGAGCCAAAGATCTCATACATGACAGCTGGCCAGGAAACAACTCCTGCATCAATTAGGTTCTTAATACCTTTTAAAGGAAGCTCAAAAAATCTCCCTTGAGCTCCACTCACCCTCTCAAAACTTTCCTCATCCCAGCCTTTTATAGAAACCCTTACCTGCAACCGTTTAAATTCAGCAAGCCTTTTTGCAAAACTGTGATTTGAACCTAACAGCAGGCCATTGGTCTCCAAGACAAATTCCATCCTGGGATCTGAACGGTTAATCTCCTCTAACAAGCCACAGAGGTGCTCAAAAGAACTTTGACCAAGCAAGGGTTCTGCCCCGCTTAACCTCATTCTATTAAAACCTCTCTTCCTTGCAATCTTCAAGAGAATCCCAGCAATCTCATGGTGGCTGTAATATCTGCCATTAGATTCATATGGCCGTAGATTCCTGCCATAGTTCCAACAATATGCACAGAGAAAACTACATCCCACAAGGTCTGCGGTAGCTATCCCACCATAGTATCTGGCTGGTCTGCTCTATGAAATCAACAAAGCTTCAACTACTTTCAACATAGTAGCAGAGAGTTAAAATAAGAACAACCAAAAGCGGCTATTGATCTATGGTCGCTTTTAGCTTTGATTACGTGACTGCAAGTATATCTGGTAAACAATTTCCCATTGAGGCAAATTTAACATCCTTTTTTTGTTCATCACAAACGCTTAATCTCAAAGAGTATGAGATTAAGCAAAGAAGCACTAAAAGAATTGAAAGAAATCTACCATAAAGAGTGTGGAGAAAGGATCTCAGATGAGGAAGCCCGAGAGATGGGAGAGAACCTTCTTTCAGTGTTTGAGGTAGTTTATTGCTTTATTCCTAAAGATGATAAACAGAGACCGTAAGATAAATAAAAGACGCCCTGGGGCTCGTAGAGGACGTTAGAACTTTTTGGCTCAAATACGTATTTTGTCTTAAGCCCAAAAAGCATGCGGAGCTTATTAAAATCCCCAACCTTGATAAGAAATTATCCAGA
>SMTZ1_10018846_pt1 | contig 10531 bp, 10 predicted proteins | sample DeeMarSWOR136_30_FD_25667 | JGI IMG/M metagenome (IMG submission 25667) | reverse complement strand
CTACAATAGCTAGTTTCTTCTCCTTCACAAGTGCATCCAGGTCCATCCCAAACCTCATCATGTTGCGCTTTATTAGAAGCGGCGATTCCTCTAGAGTCACAAGAACTCCAGGTTCATCATACTCGGTTGCGCCCTTATACAGGAACTGGTTTGCCATGATGCTCTTGCCGGTACCTGCTCTCCCTGCGATTAGGATTGTATCGCCCCTGGGAAATCCTCCCTCAATTAGCTCGTCCAATCCTGGAATCCCAGTCTTTACTCTCTCTATAACAAAGTCACTCATTTGGATGCACCTCTCTTCGAACTCACTTTCGCCCCCAAAATCATCTTCATAATCATATCTGGCTCCGGAATTCCTGTCACTGACACCCCACCGATCATAGTAGTGGGTAGTGCAAAGATTCCAAACTCCTCTGCTGCTTCCGGATTTTCACTCACATTGATGACCTTGAGGACAAAGAATCCGCCTCCGAAGTCGGTAAGAGTTTCTCTGAGTACCTCTTCGGCTCTCGGGCAGAACGCACAGCTGTCGGACTTGAATAGGACTACCTCAATTGGACCGTCTTCTTCAGTGTCCTCCCCTTCCGGGGATTCCTTCGGTTCTGCATCATCGGCCAAACGGTAGCACTCCTACACCTAGGGGATAATCTGGATGAAGCATGAGAAGTAACTTAATAGTTTTGACGACCTAGTCACCCGAAATCATCTGTATCTCAGTATCTTCCTGATCTTAGTAGCAGCTTTACCTACAGCTCTTGAGTGATAGCGTACGTTCCTTGGCATGATCGTGCCAAGAATCAAGGCCTGATTCCCTTGTGATGATATCTTTTTGAAGACTGCTTTCCCTTCAGAACATCGAACAGAAATATCTCGGGTTTCTCCTAGAGACAACTCGTTCCTGACTCTTTCAACAGTGTCTGCGATATGTCCTGCCATCGCCGCCACCACGTCAATATTGGTTGTGGGGGAAACTGCGTAGGCCATGACCAATCCATCATCTCGGGCAAGGACTGACGTTATAAACCCACCCTCCTCATTCATTTCCTCCAACGTTTCCGTCAAAGCTCGATAGTCCGGACGCTCCGTACTCATAGCATCATCCCTTGACTGGAAACGATTTGCGCATTTCCCTATTAAACGTGATGGGCACATCTTATCTAAATGATGGGATTCAAAGCAATCACCCTAATCACCGCCAAATAGGCGGCGATGCATCTTCCGGCATGTAGCCGCATTACAATTAAAAGCACGACTCAATAGTCTGGTAGGGCCAGGAGACCGCTGAATGCCTGCTGAGTATCGCTTTAAGATCGCCATGCTAGGCGACGGTGCAGTAGGAAAGACTGCACTGACGATTAGATTCACCGAAGGAGGATTTGAATCGGACTATAAGCGTACCATTGGCGCGGACTTCGCCATTAAAGAACTTGAACTCAAGGACATGAATGCCAATGTGAAATTGCAAATTTGGGACCTCGCAGGACAACCGCGTTTTGAATCTGTGCGCCAGGGGTTCTATCGAGGCGCTCGAGGAGGACTCTTAGTATATGACGTTACCCGACGTCGCACATTCCTCAATATCGACACTTGGAAGGATGAGTGTTTTACCAGTCTAGGGAGCAACATCCCCCTTGTAGTTGTGGCTAACAAGGTGGATCTCGAAGACAGCAGAGCAGTATCACAAGAGGAGGGGGAACAGTATGCTAGGAAACACAAGTTTCTATACGTCGAGTCTAGTGCCCTTACAGGTGAAAACGTGGAGGAAGCGTACGCAAATCTTTCTAGGCATATGGTAAATGAAGCGAAAATTCGGGCGAATAATACGAGCGAGGACAAAAGAGCAGGTTAAGTACTTCTAGGTGTGCCTTTTAAAAGACCTAATGCTCTCTTGCACTGCCAAAGGATATAGAATATTCGTTTATCTCTGAGAACCCCTTCATCATACATATCTGAGATATCATTGAGCTTCTGAATAAGCTCGTCTTGACGAATATTGTCAGTATCGGCTTCAATCTCAGCTAGTAGACTCTTGAAAGGAGCAAGCATCGCTTCCATCTCTTTCACTTCCCAGCGTGTGATGGCTCCAGAGCCGTCAGCGGTAAGGAATGCTTCACAGTCAGGATACCACTCAATACCATCTATTTCACTTGCTGTTCGACCTTCACCCTCAATCGTGTAGGAATCAGTTACCCATACGTAGAGTTCCTTTTCACTCGAGCCGGATGCCATATACTTTCCATCCCAGCTGAACGAGAGCGCTCGAACCTCACCTTCATGCCCCATCAAGGTTCTTTTAGGGGTGAAGGACCCCCCCTGAAACTTCCAGATAATGATACTGTGATCTGAGGACCCAGAGGCCATTCCAAATCCATCGGGTGTGAATCTTACAACTTGAACCGCTGTTCGATGGTCGTTAAGACGCTGTAAGAGATTTCCACTTTCAGCATCCCAAACAGCTATTGTACCATCGACCTCCCCAGAGATTATTCGTTTGCCATCAGGAGACCAATCACAGGTTACAACATAGAGCGAGTGTCCCTTTAGATGGTTTACCACTGTGCGATTCTCTACATCCCAAATGCGCAACGTCGTGTCACCGCTCCCTGAAACCAGATGCTTGCTGTCAGGTGAGAATGCAAGTGTCAATACAGGATATGTATGACCTTCCAGCTTGCCAAGTAAGTTCCCGTTATGGATATTCCACAGCTTTACGACTCTGTCCACACCACCTGTAGCAACTATATCACCCTGGGGACTGAAGGCAATGGATGTGCAAAGAAACTCATCCTCCAAACGCTGGACTTCTTTGCAGTTTTGTGCGTCATAGAGTCTGATACTCCGGTCCTGCAATGCTGCGGCAAGTATGCTTCCAACATTGTTCATTGCAAAACGACGTGTGATCTCCGAACCTTGTTCGGCTTGTGGCTTCATTATCTTTGGTTGAAGAAAAAGGGAAAGCTCTCTTTGCTCCATGCAATGCACCCTTTGAGGTGGTTCTAACTGCCCGGACCTAGGGCCCTGCTAAAAATGTTATGAAAGGCTCAATTATATGAGCCATCACAATAAGTATTAAGATAGGCTCAGAGGACCATGAAGGGCGAGGCCTAGCATGTCCGAAAAAGATGAGATATTGACCCCATCGAGTAGCGAACCGATACGCAGCTTCAAGAGAGCAATGGGCAGATTATTCAAGCCCAGGGAGGACAAGCTCCAAAAGGCATTATCCACTATTTCTTCAATTCAAGCATGCAAAGATGCGGCCATGACTGGTATTGAAGACGTCAGACTACTTGCAGTCTGCAGATTGGGAGACTTCGGCTCAGATTCCTTTGACACGCTAGATATCACTCTTAACGATGAGAGCGGAATCATTCGAGCCATGACCGTAGGAGTATTTGCCTCAATAGCTGACAAGAGAGCGATTCCGATTTTGGAGGCACATACCTCTGACGATGATGAAATGGTGAGAGAAGTCATCAGCTATGCCCTGCACTGGCTGCAAGAACGTGGCGAGGATGTTACAAATCGGCTTCTAATACCTGAGAAGCTGAGCGAAGAAGATAAAATCCTGGAAACTACTCCAATTCGAACAAGTGACGATGTCATTGTCACAAATGGCTATCAAATAGCTGATAGTTCACTAGAGTTCAAGAGCACAATTGCCAATAAGACGAATGAAACCATATCAGACGTAACAATTACAATTCTCTCATATCCTGCAGATAGTCTCGTGCCGCCATTGATGAAAATGCAGAATATATCCTCAATCAAGTCAGGTAGTGAAAAGATTGCAGCAAAATCCGGCAGCTGCTTCATCAGATCAATCTATTCGCAAATCGAGCCATTTGAGATGACACCAGATGAATTTCAGGCAATGAAGAAAGGAAAGAGTGCATGGAACCGTGAACATGTCGTAGAAGTAGAAGCAAAGACGCTTTACAGAATTGTAAAGAAATTGGCCAAAAGGCACCATCTTCATTCGCTTAGGACGGAATCCATTACGAAAGACGAAATGCTGATGGGAGTTATCGCGGGCACCGGAAAAGGGAAATTCAGCGGTGCTAGGTTGTCAGTTACAATCACTTTAGTTGGAAAGGTCGGTGAAGGAATCTCCAAGGTAAGAATCGATGTGATTTCAGACGATTCGGAATTGAATCAGATTGCAGCGAGCGAGTTCTTTGAACGACTGCAGATTGAGATGCAGGATATTGAAGAACAGATTTCACTGGCCTAATAGCTTCAACAGTGTAACTTCACTTAGAAGACCAAGCTTCTCAGCAATATCTTCAACTGCTTTTAGTGCAGGTGAATCATGAGGCAAATCGAAAACTGGCTTTCCCATGTAGTTCAGCTTCGCAATCTCATCATCATTTGGAATCATTCCAGCAAGAAAGAGGTCATTCTCTTCGAGTCCTTTCGAAACCGCATTAACAAGGTTTGCGGGTATACCATTGCCGATCACTACCAGCTTCTTGAAGTCGATATGCACCTCTTTAGCGAGGTCTCTGATTCGCAAGGCTGCTTCAAAGGAGGCTCTCGAAGAATCAATCACAATGATGAGAATGTCTACATTCCTGTTAGTGCGTCTACTAAAATGCTCGAGACCTGCACTCATATCAAGAAGGGTAATCTCATAATTCAGCGTGAGTGTGTCGAGAATCTGTGTTAGTATTCTGTTGACATAGCAGTAGCAACCTTCACCCTCTGTACGACCCATGGCTAAGAAATCAAAACGGTCCCCCTCTATGAGTGCTTCAAAGATTTCTCCTTCCAGAATGTCTTGTTTCGCAGCAGATGCAGGAAGTGTACCGTCATCAATGCTCTTTCTCATCCGAGTAGCTATCTCTCCTACCGATGCTGGAACATCAACTCCCATAGCTCGTGGAAGATTCATGACTGGATCTGCATCAACTAAGAGCAGTGACCTTTGGGTCTGCTCTACGATGATTCTGGAGAGAAGTCCGGAGGTAGTGGTCTTGCCCACACCACCTTTTCCAGACACGGAAATCACTAAACGTTCTTTCATTCTTCTTACTCCCAATAATAAAGCAGGGGCACTTAGCCCCTAAGACCGTTTAGGTATGGGCTCTCATTCTTCGTTCCATTTACCCATCTGGAGATACTTGGGTATTCCACTGGAGTCTTGAGGACCAACCTTAACAGCCCATCCAGATACTTCTTCGGTCTCACCACTGATTCTCGCAGCCATTCCTGGACTGATGAGAATCTTGTGTTTGACCTTTTCGGACACCTTGTATTCCTCCAGAGCTTCAGCAACTTTCTCTGCAGTCAGTCTTCTGCCTGCAACTGCTGATTGGACACTCATTCCCTCTGTATCAACAACCAAGAGATAGGCATTAACACCAGCCTGCTTGATGTCGCTCTCTACAGTGAAGTAAGTGAGTGCGAAGTTTGTTGTATACATCACTGGAGAGTCTGCATCAACATCACCGAATTCTTGTAGTCCGGCCTCAACAGCTACAGGCTTTACTGGATCAGTGTAGAGGTTGCTTCGTAGAAAGGTGAGTGGTAGATTGGTCCACATGTCCAAGCTATGAACAACGACTGCATCAGAGTATCGGACTATCATTGAGGCAGCAGTGAGGACTTCGTCCCATTTGGTTAGTTCTGGTGCAGCGCCTTCCTTATGGTCCGCCCATACTGAGATTGGAGTCGCAAGAAGTGGATAACCAACTAATTCGTTCTCCCCTATTGTAGCAGCCCTCCTTAGCTGCGTAAAGTTGTCAACAGTGGTACCAAGACCAGTTCTTGAAGCTGTGCCTGGGTCGAGAACAAGTTCCTCTACTCCCATGGCTCTCAAAGTATTGACAAGCGATGCAAGGTTATCTAATCCGCTTGGTGCATAGGCCACCAAGGGGAGATTGTGTTTGACTGCAATCTCTCCGGCATCTGACCATGTATCCAGCGTCGCTGCATAGAGCAATGGACGCTTATCAGCGATAGCTTTAGCTGCTGCAGCCAACATCTCAGGATTTAGCGAGCATAGGATAATTGGCCAGTCAGTGAGACTAGACAGCTTCTTTGCAGCTTTTGCAAAAGTCTGCGGGTCTTGTGATACACCTCGTAGTGCTATCCCATCTAACCGAAGATTCTGACCAATATACATGTACGTCCAGTCTTCAATAGCCTTGACTCTCTGGGAGAGGGCGTCGCCCTCAAGTGTGTCAGCTACATCGACAAAGAAGGCTATGGGATTTGAGTATCTCAAGTCGTGTCTGTACAAGACCAATTTGCCACCGATTGAAGCAGCCTTTTCGCCTGTTCCAATTACAACTTCTCTAACTGGAGGGCGAATAAGATCCTCTAGATTGATCAGCTTTTTGACATACTTAGCCTCTCTGTAGAGAGGAGCACATGCAGTAAGCTTCACCGTATATTCAGCAAGCTTAGTCGCAAAAGCCATGCAGTTGGCCTCTCCGCACTCCTCGCAGTTTGTGCCAGGCAGGAGAGGATAGATGTCCAATGGACCTGGTAGTTTGCCCATTTAGGCCCCCTCCGGTATATCAATCGTTGTCCAGTCAGCGTATTCCTCGACTGGTATCGGTCGCCTCTCTCGTAGCCACTCGATAAGATCATGGACTGTCTTCATCGCCGCAGGATGCATCATCATGAAGAGGTCATTCCCTGCCAGCAGAAGTGACAAGGCTGTAACACTCTCCCAAATCGGTCCGCGAAGTTCTCTTGGCCCCAATTCAGGAGCCTTAAGCCACGCCTCTCGAGCAGCCCAAGCATTTGTCGTACCGGAGCTAATTGGATATTGGAGCTCGCTGTCGCCTAAAAGCCCAGCCAGACGCATTCTCTGCATCATAGTGAAAGCATACTCAAGACCATATCCCAGAGCAGCAGTTGTAGGATCAATGACTATCTGATCAGGTGTTACCCATTCGATAAGCCTTCGATTCAGTTCCTTCTGATCGTTGATATCGAGCGAGGTCCAAGATAAGACAATCTGGTCATGTTCTTTCGCTGCCACAGCAATGGGTTCGTAGATATCAATCGTAGCAGAGCATAATAGGGTACGTTCACCTTCACATACCTCTGCAGCCTTTGCTAGAACAGGGCCGTCTTTCTCAGGGTCTCCTGCAGATCCAATGAGTATAGGAACTTTAACTGCCTGTAGAACCTCTTCTATAGTCTTGGCAGCTGCTGCAGGTGATGTATCTCCTAGTTGGCGATCAGTGCTAATGAGGTGTATTGTAATGACATCAGCTCCAAACTTGTCCACACAGAGCTTCGCCCACTCCGCGGGGTCCTCAAGGACTTCCCTGTAGTGTGTCTTCACTGCCTTTGCTAGTGGAATTGGCATATCAAAAACATCAGCTGCGATGACCGGGGGGTTTTTCGGTGGTGATTGAAATAGGTCCCACGCGGGTGCAGTATGACCGCCAATGGTCACAGTGTTGCTTCTTGATCCGCCCTCTTTCTTTGTAGCTCCGATTGTTATCTCCCGGATGACACCAGGATACTCCCCAAGAGGAGCCTTGAGCTGTGCAGGAATGAGGGACTTCGGCATCTCAATTGCAGCCTTAGCTGCAGCCTGAGCTAACTGTTGGACCATGGGACGGAGAGCGAGCTTGAGTTCGTCTACTTGTATAGTGACATTCTCTAGCTCCAACTCGGCGAAATCACCGAAGATGTCGTCTAACGACTGTCCTCTTCCTTCCTCATTGGACGTCATTTCTTCTTTCCACCCTTCCCTGTGCCCGTCTTTCTGATGATGACCTTCTCAGCATAGATTTTGGCATTCTTGAAGATGATTTCAAGACCTCCGCCTACGCCGCCCACCATGGCAGTAAACTCACCTGGCACTGCAACATAGTCACCAGTGTCGGAAACTTCAGCCAGAGCCATTTCTTCCTCCTCAATCTCCACCCAACGCTCTACGATTGGATGGTTTTTATCCTTGAGGTAGTTTTTGAGATTGGTAATGGTCATAACATCTTTCTCTGTAGGAATCTTGTCCCGGACGTCCTCAGGCATGAACTCGTAAATTCGTTGTTTCACTGAGTCAGGCATCCAGACGATTCTATTATAGCCACCGTCAACCTGAAGGAAACGAGGTGAACGCATGTACTCGATTGAGAGCCCATGGAATCCTGGCACCTGTCTGCCACCTGCTGTTGAATCTGCCATGCTTGAGAAGGGCAGTCCATTTACTGTTTCTCCCTTGAAGTCCCTGTGAACCACTCCAAGACCGTCTACCTCAGGAATTACGAAAGCGATAGCTTCGAAGCAGCCGCAACTTGTGTGAGGTTTGTCAAAGGCACTGTATAGAGCCACCTGTGTGACCTTTCCCAATGATTTCTCCGTAGATATCTGATTCACACCTGTGTACTGACCAGAAAACTCGTCTATCGTGTCACCTTTCTGGATTGCATAGAGGGGTCCTTTAGGGTCAACTCTTGCCGCTGCACGACCATCAAACCAACTGATTGCTCCACAGTTTGCATATCTCTGCGGTGTAATCACACAGATGTGTGTTGGAGCGAAAGACTGACACAATGAGCATCCGTAGAAAGTGTCTACATCTGGATCACTGAGTCCTCTTGCACGAGCATCTCTCTCGTTGTATCTGTTGATGGCCTCATCATAGCGTTCGGCTATCTTCTCAGCGTCTGTGAAGAATGTCACCTGTATCTTCTCGATTATGTTCATCTCACTCTTGAAGAGCCGAATTAGGACCTTACCAAGATACTCCAGAGTATTGAATCCCTTCTCGAAAGACCTCTTGTTGAGTCGAATCCAGATGTCGTACCGCTGGTTCAGATGCATCATGCCTTCAACGAAGTTCACATACTCGTGAATTCGTCTTTCAATGACGCCTTCAAGATCGGGTTCTATTTCCTTACCTGCGACTTCCACTAAGATGCCAAAAGGATGATAGCTTCCTTCCTCCATGTCCTTCAAGTCTGGCCCGATAACATTGACCGTCTCATCCTCGATGTCACTCATTTCTCGTGCCAGAGCGAGCTCGAATTTCTGTTCCATCTTTGGACCGCCCAGTTCTACGAACATGTCCTTTCCTCGGACTCGCTCACCTTCGTATACTACGCCTACATCTACTGGTATGTCTTCAAATGACATGCTACTTACCTCCTCCTAAAGACTCCAGAATTTCATCCAGAATCTCGTGCCACTGCTTCTCCTTCATGTTCGGGAATGACCAATCTGCATGTGGTTGATAATAGCGCCCCAGGGAAATCGTTCTCAGATGAGTCCCAAAGTTCATGACTGCAGATAGCAGCGTCCACTGCATATAGTATGGGATACCATAAACCAGAATTAGATCGTGAGGTCCCTTTCCATGAGGACCCTTCCACGATTCATCCTGAAGGTAATTTGCTAATTCCATTGCCCCCATTGATTTTGCTCCCTCAAAGCCCTTCTCAATAAAAGCCTTGATTGCTCCTCCAGTTGCAACAACAGGTATCTTACCAGCCTCTGAAAGGGCTATTGCATAGTCAATCATGTCACCCTTCCCATGCGTCATGCCAACTGCATCCGAGCCCACAATCAATAGCGGGCTCTTTGCTTTCGTGAAGTCTCTTTTGAGCTGGGTGGCCTTGTTGAGTGACTTTGCACTATCAGGGCCGCAGATCTCTCCTGTCTGCCAGGGTACTGGTCTCATCACCATCAGGTACCACCTCCCATGACTAGCTCCTTGAGAAGCGTTGGGTCTGGGATTGTTCTTTCCTTCCACTTATTCTCCTTCATTTGAGCCAAAATCTTGTCCTTCAATGTGATTGGAATATCCGATTCACGACGAATATATTTCCAAACATCCTCAGGGAAGAAGCCATACGAATTCTCGTGGATGTCAATGTAGTGGCTCAGTTTGATGGAACGCCCCTTACCTGTATCATTTGGCCTAATACACAGCTTTGCTGTCATCACATTGGCTTCTGCAACAGTTTCAGCTGCATAGAATAGGTGTTCAGGACCAGGAGCAGTCACTACACGTTCTCCAGTACGTGCATCATAGACAGTCCAAGCTCGTTCGTCCTCAGCCTTTCCAAGCAACATTCTTCGGTACTTGGAGCCATGAGGTCCAACAATAACGGGAACTCCGAGTCGCCAGAAACCTGCTGCAATTGATGCAGCCTTCTGCGACATTGCGCCCCAAGAGATACCTACAGCGCCGACACGATTGTGAATGTAGTCGGCAATTTTAGCATAGTTCCCGCGTAGATTTCTCTTGGCAAAAATCGCGGCGATTTTAATCGCAGCGCCAGCTATGTGGGGGTTGGATACACATGAACCAACATTGAGAACGCAGCCTGCATCGAATTCACCGCCACGTCTCTCATAGATTGATTGCCCGTTTTCATCTCTTACATGACCGGCTGATATTGCTGCACATCCTGAAGTCACTATGATATACCTTCGTTTGGCGAACTCCTCAGCCATATCATGGATAGCAGCACCTCCGCCAGGATAGTTGGCACAACCAACATGTGCAATCACTCCAGGAATCTCTCCGAAGACGATAGGCTGTCCAACACTCCGGATT
>SMTZ1_10008061_pt1 | contig 10531 bp, 7 predicted proteins | sample DeeMarSWOR136_30_FD_25667 | JGI IMG/M metagenome (IMG submission 25667) | reverse complement strand
AAATTCAGAGGGGATATTTAAGATAATTATTGTTTCAAATTTCGCTTAAATGCCATCATAATTATTCCAATTTGATGTATTATAATGCTTCCTTATTGTTTCAAAAAGGATATCGAAAGGAAAATCGGAAGTTATCCCTCGATCTTTTATATATACGATATATTTCTGACCATCTAATGTTTTTTCAGGAAGCATCCCATCATTGACTCCATCAAATTCAACAGTTTTTAAATTAAATTTTTCACATAAGCTAATGTTAAATGCGGGTGTTGCTTTCAACCATGATCCATTAATAAATAGTTCTGTATATCCATGATATACGAATAAGTTAGTTTTCATTGCTTTTTTAAGCTTTTCAGGGACTTGATGATTCCTTATATCTGCGAAATGTAATCTTGAAGGAATTTGTAATGCCCTTGCAAGTGCTGCTAGAACACAGGCTTTTTGTACACACCAACCTTTCATCTGTTTAATTATATGCGAAGCTTTATAATCTTCTCTTTCAAATGTGAAAGTATCATAAGGATTATAAAGAATTTCATCTCGTGTCCAATAAAATATTTTTATCGCCTGTTCTCTTACGTTATCAATATTTTTTGTTAGTTTATTAGCTATATCAATTACTTCTTTTGAATTTGAGTCAATATAAAATGTTGGATTTAAATAAATTTCAGAAATTTCCAAGATTCAAACCAAACATAGAAATATTTTTATTTAAGAAGAGGATTTAAAGATAATTTATATTTTTAATCCCTCTTAATTAATTGGTAATTTAATTATGAATTTACTCCCTTTATTTCTCCCAGCAGATTCCACCCAAATTTGACCTTTATGCATCTCAACAATATTTTTAGATATAAATAATCCTAGTCCTGAACCTTGAATATCAAGATATTCTAATCCTTCACTATCTCTGTCAATCTTACCAAACCTAGTGAATAAAAATTCCATTTCTTTTTCGGTAAATCCAACTCCCGTATCGCTAACAGTTAAAATCGCCCATTTTTCATCCTTTTTTAGCCCAATAGTAATTTTCGCATTAGGAGGAGAATTTTTGGTAGCGTTCGATAATAAATTTTCAATTACTTCTTTAATTCGAACCTTATCTATATTTATATAAAATTTTTCGGGGATATTCAGACTTAAACCTAATTTACGCTTTTCTAATAAATATTTCATATCTTTAGAACAAACTTTGACTAATTTAGATAAATCCACATTCTGTATATTTAATGTAAGTTTTTCTGCTTCTATTCGAGTTACTTCAAGTAACTTATTTATTAATTCATCTAATCTTATTCCTCCTTTATTTATAAGTTCAATTATTTCTATCGCTTCATCACTTCTTATTTGATCTTTGTATACAGTTTTAAGAAGTTCCGCTCCAGTTATTAAAGGAACTAGCGGAGTTTTCAATTCATGTGAAAATCTTGAAATTAAATCCTTCCTTATTTGTTCTAATTCTTTTAATTTCTTAAACTCCTTTTTAATGAGGATTTCTGCTCTTTTTCTCTCAGTGATATCCCTTACGAAAATTGCTACTCTATCCAAAGAGAAATAGAGATGACGGGCCTCAAAATATCTAATTTCATCATTTATCAATAAATTATATTCTACTATGGTAGCTTTTTCATTAATAATAGTTGTTCTAATCGCTTTAAGAGCAAGGTTCCGTAATTTTTTTGGGATAAGTTCTATTAATTGTTTTCCAATAAATTTATTAGGAGGGAGGTATAAATCTTTTCTTTCCGCTTTATAATCTAAGATTGTACCACCATCAGTAACAAGAAAATATAAATCTGGAATAGTCTCGAAAACCTTTCTAAACTTTTTTTCAGATTCTTTTAATTGCCGTTCTGCTTTTTTACGCTCTGTAATATCATCATAAGTAACTAAAAGTCCTACAGTATTTCCCTCAGAATTATGAAGCGGTATTCGACTAATATCTAACCAAATTTCCTTTCCATCACTTAATGTTCGTGACTCAACTGTATGATACTCCGGGCGATTAGAATTCATCACATTTAATTCTTTTTGCCGTAGCTGATCAACTTTTTCCTTATCTGAAAATAAATTTAGATCCGTTTTCCCGATTATATTTTCTGGATTATCCGCCTTAATTAACATCGCATAATTTTGATTGCAGCCTAAATAAACTAAATTTTTATCTTTCCAGAAAATATTTTCAGGGATGTTATCAATAACTTTTTGAAGCATTTCATATGAGACTCTTAATGCTTCTTCATATTTCTTTGGGTAAAAGAGTTTCCAAAATCTGATTTCGGGTAAAGAAGTCATTAAGTTTTTTAATTTTGCCTCATACTCTCTGACTTTTTCTTCTAAATTTTTTTTTTCCGTAATGTCTTTCGCGATTATGAGTAGTCGATTCTTCTTTATTTTATTTTTGAATTTCTTTATCTTAAATTCAAACCAAATATAGTATCCATTTACGGCTTTAATTCTTGCCTCTTCTAATTTACCAGCCCCATCATGACCTTTTATTAAAGGTTTTTTGATTTTTTTAATATCCTCTGGATGGATCAAATCTAGAAATGGTTTATTGATTAATTCATTGTCTACATAGCCCAAAAGATTATTATGTATTTGTTTATTAATAAAATTAATTGCGAAATTCTTGCTTGGATCAACGACATATAACAAGTCATTTAAATTTTCAATAAAAAATTTGAATTTTTCATAGTAATCTTCGGGATCAACTTCAATATCGATCAAATGGGACCTCATCAACAAACTCCTAATCCTAGAGACTAATATAATATTTCAAATATACCTATAAAGGAGTCTCCATACCTCTTAGAAAAAAAAGTTCTATTTATATATATCTTATTTTAAGGAAAAAAAAAAATAAAAAAATCACTCAAAATATAATATTTTTTACTACTAAAATATAAAAAATTGTATCATATTTGGTATAATTCTGGGCGACGTCCGTTCAAAGTGGTGGCTATTCCACGTTTTCTTTTTTTATGAAGCAGTTTAATGTCTACCTCTTCAGTAATCACCATTTCTTTATTCGTTTCTGCTTCAGCTACAACTCCATTTGTTGACCACGGTTCCTCACAAGGACTAAGAATTGAAGATCTTCCATATCCAGCCATCATTTCCATATTTAGAGGCGTTCCGACCAAACAGGAGTGAACGACATAAATTTGGTTTTCAATTGCTCTTGCTTGGCAACTGTGCCTAACTCGCCAGAATCCATGTTCACCTAAGGTATAAGATGGTGTAAAAATAATCTCTGCTCCTTTTAATGTTAAAGTTCTAGCGACTTCGGGAAATTCCATCTCATAACAAATACCTAGTGCTATTTTTGCTTTTTCTGTTTCAAAAATTTCGAGTTTTGAGCCATGTGTAAAGCCCATTTTGACTTCCGCTGGCATTAGATGAGTTTTTCTATGTTTGAATATTTGATCCTCCGGGCAGAATATATGTCCAATATTATACAATTTATCATTCACCATTGTCATATGTGAACCTGCGATAATATATTGATTTTTCTCTTTTGATAAATTTGTAAATAATTCAATATATTGACCCTCGTATCCAGGTATCTTATTTATTTCATGATTAGGAATTATATACTGTAATTCAAGAGTAAAGGCTTCAGGAAAAACCACAAAATCTGAGCCTTTAGCTTGATTTACGAGATCCTCTACATTTGAAGCAAAATCGTCAAACGTATCAAGTTCCTTATACTTATATTGGACAGCGGAAATTTTAACTTTAGTCATGTTTAAGATCCCCTAATAAATTATTTGCTCATTTTACCTTTATGAATGTTTTTTTTACTAAAAGTACTTCGATTTAAAATTAATGATTGAAAAAAAAGTTTAAATTTTTATTTAAAAAATTCTAAAGATCAACTACTTTTTTAAGCAGAATATCTTTACCAGTAAGGTTCTTTCCACAATATCCTGCAAATCTATCAAAAAAATCCTCTAAATCCTTAGTTGTATTAATTACCTCCTCTGGAGTAAAAACCCCCTTTTCATTAATTTTTCCCTCTAATAACATCAGTGCTCCGATTGCCAATGGTACCCCCGTAACACCAGCCATTGCACCGAAAGGAGCACATTGACCCGCAATCGCAACTTTCTTTCTTTTCCCATTTTTGATTCCGGTTGCAATCACGCTTAAACCAGGGGGTAAATCGGCATATTCTTTCATAACTTCGGGATCGCTTCTTGCCCGCTTCCTCAACTCCTTGGAAAAATCCACGGAAGCCTCGCTAATTGTAAGTTCCTTATTTGATATTTTTTGGGAGTATTCCCGTACCATATCAGTTGCTGTTTTGCCCATATACATGAGATTCGAAACCGAATTTGCTTTAATTACTCTCGGAAGGGTCACGGGTTCTGGATGGCCTATATGGCAAACATAGGCATCTTTATACCCTGGGAATTTAAGTGGTTCTGCCTCGGTAAGGGGTTCAATTTCGACCATTTTTCCCTCTCTGAACGTCGGAATCTTTTCTAAGGTTTCATAAAAAAGATGCATGGTTGCCGCGTTTGCAATCATAGGGGCATCTTTATATTTGGCATAAAATTTCTTGGGGAGTACGTAATGTTCAGGCTTTTTACCCTCCTTTACAAAACCCCAACCCCACGCTGTAATAAGATCTTCAACCTCATCAAGCTCAGAGCATGCAAGAACCGCCATTAAATTTGTGAGTCCCGGACTCGCACCAAATCCGATGATGGCCGTGATCCCCGCATTGTTAGCTTTTGGGGACATCTCAAGCGATTCTAATGTAGGATGAGCATCATCATTAATATCTATGTAATTCTTTTTAGCCTCAATAGTTGCCTTTAGGATCGGTTCATTAAATTTATAATACGGTCCTACGGTATTTACAACTAAATCATGATGTGAAATCAACTGAACTAATTTTTCGTGCTCATTTACATCAATTTCAGCGGCATATAATTTATCAGATCCTACCATTTCTATAAAATGGTTTGCCCTTTCATAATTTTTATCGGCAACAGTTATTGAGGAGACTTTTTGGGATTCTAATAAAATTGCGACACCCATTCTTCCCATATCCCCAGAACCACCAAGAGCTAATACTTTCAACTTTATTCTAACCTCTTATTTTTGATTGGTTTTCAATAATATCTATTTAATTATATATTTTCTTTTAAGATTTAATACTGTTTCAAATCAATAGCATTGCATATTAAGATTAATCTTAACTAAAAAAAAAGAAAAATAAAAGTAAGGTTTTTAATTACTCATCGAGTTTATAGGCTGTCTTAAATCCTTCGTGAATAGCTTCCATCATGGTTCTTGCCTTTTTACAGTCGCCTATTTTATAGATTTTAAATGAAGGATTAGCCGCTTTAACTTTATCATGGAGATCGGTATTTGGGGTTACTCCTGTAGCCAAAATAAACGTATCAATGCCCTCTAATGTTTGTGGTTCACCAACAAGTTCAAATTCTAATCTCTTTCCTTCAAATTTCGTTATATTCGCATTTGTAATAGTTTTTATGCCCAATTTCATAATATGACCTATTAAAAAACCTCGGGTAGTCCTTCCTACATTTAAACCTAATTTGGGGAGCAATTCTATTAATGTAACGTTTCTATTGCCTTTCAACCATCTGTCAAAGATTTCCTCTTTAGGCATTAATTCATAAAGGCTTATAAAACGGGCTATTTCTGAATCTAAGGTCCCTAATTCCGCCGCCCATATTGCTGTTTCCAAACCTGTTCCTGATCCACCAACTACAACAATATTCTTCCCAACAGGAATATCTCCTGAAAGAACTTCCTCAGCTGAATAAATCGTGCTACCGAGACTTCCATCGATACCTGGAATTTCAGGGATAGTATATTTGACACCCGTTGCAAATATAACAGCATCGGGATTAAATTTTTTAATTATTTCAGGTGTCGCTTCCACTCCGAGCTGCAAATTAATATTAAGATGCTCAATTTGAGCTTTATAGTAATCTATGATTTCTTTAATGTCATGACGCCCAGGTGGAGCCCATGATGAATTAGCTTGTCCACCTATTTGATTTTTTTTCTCTAAAATAGTTATATCATGCCCTATTATTTTTGCAACTCGAGCAGCCTCTAAACCTCCAGGACCGCTCCCGATAATTAAAACTTTCATAGGTTTATCTGTTTTCTTATCAAGATCGAATTTCCCCTCACGGGATACTTCAAAATTGCGCATACACTCAACAGCTTTCCCTGCAAATATATGATCAAAACACCCTTGATTACATCCCACACACTTTCGGATGTCCCAAAGTTTATTCTCTTTAGTTTTATTAGGTAAATTAGGATCGGCGATAAGAGCACGACCCATACATATTGCATCAGCCATTTCATCTCTTAATATCTGTTCAGCAACAACAGGATTGTTAATTCGGTTGGAAGAAAAGACAGGAACATTCACATTGTTCCTTACATTTTCAGCCAAATAAGCATAGGCTCCTTGGGGAACCATCATAGGAATTTGTGGAATTCTGGTTTCATGCCAACCTCCGGTTACATTTATATAATCTATACCTGCTTCATCATAATATTTTGCAAAAACAGCAGTTTCTTTATAGGTATTAGATCCTGGAACAAAATCATCTCCTGCTATTCTAATTCCTACTATAAGATCTTTTCCAACTCTTTCTTTCATTAATTTTATGAGCTCAAGCGGATATCGAAGCCGATTTTCTAAAGAACCTCCATATTTATCAGTTCTTATATTGGTTTTAGGGCTTAAAAACTGATTAATAAGGTAACCAGCACTTCCAAGTAACTCAACGCCGTCAAATCCCGCTTCTCTCAAACGTTTTGCAGCTGTCGCATGACTTTCTTGAACAATCTTGATATCATCAATTGTTAATTCTTTGGGCATCATCTTTGTTAAATTCGAGCGTATTGCTGAAGAAGAGACAGCATCAGGAGAGATGGCATACGCACCAGCGTGATATAATTGAGCAACAAGTTTTGCACCATGACTATGGATTCTTTCAGCAAATTTCGTTAATTCTGGAAGATATTTATCGTCATCAACAGCAATAAAGCCGGGTGCTGCTCCTCTTGCTTCAATTTGGCAACCTCCTATAATTATTAAGCCAACTCCTCCTTTAGCTCTTTCAGCATAAAAATTACTAAATTTTTCTCCTATAAATCCATTAGGAGTGAAATTTAATGCCATCGCAGGTAAAACAAATCGGTTACGGATTTCCACATTTTTAATGGTTAATGGTTCAAACAATTTTACAAATTTCATAATTCATATCCTCTTCAATTATTAATGAAAATTTATTCATTATTCAGAATTTTTAATTGAATATATAATTTTTAGAATTCATTATACATTATCTCCCCTTAAATACCGGTTTACGTTTCTCGACCCAGGCTGTGGCTGCTTCTTTATGATCTTCAGTGGCATACAATTTTGCATTATATTCTGTTTCGATCGATAACATCTCCTCAAAAACTGTTTCGTAAGCCTTATGAATTGCTTGTTTAGAAAGCGAGATCCCAAGTGGTGCTTTTTCAGCTAAATTATTTGCGAACTCCATGGTCTTCGGCATTAATTCATCATGCGGAAATACTCTATTAACCAATCCAATACGTAGAGCTTCTTCGGCATATATTCTTTCACCACTAAAGATTAGTTCTTTTGCTTTATGAATTCCTACTGTTAAAGGTAACGTTAAACTTCCGTTCATATCGGGAATTATTCCCATTCGTATAAAAAATTCTCCAAAACTCGCCCTATCTGAAGCAAAGGTTATATCACAGCAGAGTGTTAAATTTGTTCCAAAACCTACAGCAACGCCATTAACAGCAGCTATGATCGGCTTGTATAATTTGTATAAATCGTACGGATGTATTAACATTTTTTCTGCCTCTCCTTTTGAACCACTTGAGAATTCACCACTGGCAAATTCGGCAACATCACCTCCAGCACAAAATGCTTTTCCAGCCCCCGTTATAACAATAGCCCTTACATCGTTATCTTCCTTCGCTTCTTTTAAAGCTAACTTCAAATCCTTATTCATTTGCAAATTAATCGCATTCATTTTTTCGGGACGGTTTAGTGTAATAATCGCTACTTTATCTCTCTTATCATATAGTACAGTTTCATAATTTGGACTCATTTTTTAATTTCCTCACAAAAATTTTTTTTAAAAATAATTATCAAATTTCTTTTAATGCTTTTTTGATTTAATGGTTTATTACTTTTATGGAATAATATAATCAAGGTAAGATTCAATACTTTAAAGATTTTAAAAAAAATGTTTATCTCTTAAAATATTTTAAAGATTTACTTCTTTTTCAATCAAAATATCTTTACCAGTTAAATTTTTACCGCAATATGGAGCAATTCCATCAAAAAATTCCATAGGATTATCTTTGAATGCTTTTTCAGGAGTTAATACTCCCTTTTGAGTGATCTTTCCTTCTACAAGCATAATCGTTGCAATTCCAAGTGGGACGCTAGTAACACCAGCCATTTCCCCATAAGGTTCACGACCAAGCGCAATACCTATTTTTTTTCTTTTACCATTTTTGGTACCTACGGCAATCACGGATAAAGTTGGTGGACCATCAACATATTGTTCTAATATAGTTTTATCTTTGAAAGCTCTTTCTGTTAAATCGGCAAATTCTTTTCCCAGTGCTAAAGTCGCTTCTTCAATTGTCAGTTCCTTATTTTTTATTTTTTGGCTATATTTGCGAGTAGCATCTGTTGCGGTTTCTCCAATATACATCACATTAGAAACGGATTTCGCTTTTATTGTTCTTGGCAGTGTTACTGGTTCAGGATGGCCAATATTACATGCGTACATACTTTTATAACCGGGAAACTCAAATGGTTCGACTTCAGTAAGCGGCTCAATTTCGGTCATTTTGCCATCTTTAAATGTCGGAATTTTTTCGATAGTTTCATAAAGAAGATGCATTAATGCTGCATTTGGCTTAATCTCAGTTTTCCCAAGTTTTTTTCTCAATTTTTCAGGTTTAATATAATATTTTGGCTTTTTTCCTGCTTTAATATCAATATCCATCCCCCAAGCAGTAATTAATTCATCCACTTCATCTAGCTTAGAGCAAGCATAAACCCCCAAAATATTTGTAATACCTGGACTTGCCCCAATTCCTATAACTGCAGTAATTCCCGCTTCTTTTGCTTTATCATCAAATTCAAGCGCATCTAAAGTTGGCTTCCAATCGTCGCAAATGTCTAAAAAAGGCTTCTTAGCTTCAATTACCGCTTCCATGATAGGGACTTCAAATTTGTAAAATGGTCCAACTGTGTTAATTACAACATCGTGAGAAGATATAAGTTCAATTAATTTCTCTTTTTCAGTAATATCTATTTGAAAAGCTCTCACCTTAGGTGAATCAATCATCTCAATAAATGTATTAACCAGTTCAGAATTGATATCTGCTACTGTGATGGAAGTAATACTGGGAGAATCTAATAATACAGCTACAGCCATTCTCCCCATATCTCCCGCTCCCCCTAATGCTAATACTTTCATTTTTTCTCTCAACTTTTTTTTTGATTTTAAATTTTATTTCATTTTTTTATTAAATAAATTTATTAATAATTTCTGCGCAACACTTTTCCAGCAAAAGCATTCGCATCATAATTTCCTTTTTCGAGTACAATCTTACCATTTATTAGCACATATTCTATTCCTTCAGAATACTTGAAATGTTCAGTAAAGCTAACTCGAGAATTGACAGTCCTCGGATTAAATATTGTGATGTCTGCGAAATATCCTTTCTTTAAAATACCGCGATTTTTAATCTGCATTTGTTTTGCAGGAAGAGATGTCATTTTACGAACTGCTTCTTCCTGAGATATTACGCCTCTATCTCGAGCGATTTCTCCTAATACTTTCGTGAATGTTCCGTAAGAAACCGGAAATGGATTATTGAAATCTACTCCAATGACGTCCGTCTCAATTGCACAATAGGGATCTGCGATAAGTTCATCATAGTATTTTTCGGCAAGAGGATGATCCATAAAACCCACCGTAAAAAGCTTTCCCTTTTCTTCTACTATCAGATCAAGAGCGGCTTCATACATGTCCTTATTGAGTTGTTTTCCAATTTCTTCGATTGTCATATATTCGAATTTACGATTTTTCTCTAGTTTGAAACCACAGATATGAGTATGTCTATCAAAAAATTTATCTGTCCAGTATTTATGTTCCCAATTTGGCCATTTTGGTTCAAAATTCTCTATTTCATCAATTACTTGCTTTCTTATATCAGGATCTTGAAGGCGCTCTAACATTTTTTCAATTCCGCCATCCAAGATCCATGGGGGGATATGGGCGAGTATAGCTGTACAACCTCCTGCCCAGGGCATATTATCATGACCTATTACTAAGCCCCGTTCCCTAGCTGCTTTAACTGCTTTTGAAGCTTTTCTTCTAATCCTTTGAGTACTGCCACCCGCATGATGTGACAAATGTAGTGGAATTTGATTTTTTTCTGCAATATCAATAACTTCTTGGACTGCCTTATC
>SMTZ1_10008060_pt1 | contig 10531 bp, 7 predicted proteins | sample DeeMarSWOR136_30_FD_25667 | JGI IMG/M metagenome (IMG submission 25667) | reverse complement strand
ACCAAGAATGAAAACGAAAATGGTTCAGCCCGTGTACCTTGGCACGCCTGACCATCCGCAGCCAACCCTCCACATCCATATGAGGATATCCGGTCAGTGGAAAGATACAGCATTCCAGCGTACCTCGCAGAAACCTCTTTCGTCCGTTGATGGTAAACTGCGTGCCGCTGGTTGCAAACTCCCGCATACCAAACTCGACTCTGCTACTGTCAGCGCATTGGCCCGCCTCGATTGAAGCCGTCATCTGGTATACGTTCGGTGAGAACTCGTCCCACAGCAATACATCATTCCCCATATCGTATTGGGCTTCAATAGTGGTATATGGCAGGGAAGCTGCAAAATGCATCACTTTAGCGGCGGGCTTATGCAGCTGTTTGGCGCCGGCAGCCTGCGCCTGCAGAATAAGAACCCCCTCGACATTCTCTTTCGTTGTGTTACGAACGGTCACAAGCACCTTCGCGGTTTTGCCCTGCACATCCGGATAAACCTGCAAATCCTCTATCCATACCGCGTCTTTGGCTCGCAGTTCAATTTTGCCAACGATACCGTTCCAGTTGGTCTGAGTATGGTCGGAGATGCTGTGCGAGTTAACCCCCACCTCGATTTTTACTGTATTATCGACGCGCATCGCCAGGCGGTGTTTGCCGGGGCTCAACCTGCCAAGGTCATATTCGTGGGGCGTACTTAGGCTGTTTCGCATCCCGATTTCTTCACCATCCACCCACAGCTTCGTTTCCCAATGGGCCCGTTCTAGAGAGAGCATGACCCTTTTATCTTGCCAGGACTCGGGAATATCCACCGTTTTTTGATACCACGCGGCGCCGACGTAGTGCTTCAAAGGCGTCAGCCAAAACGGGACCTTAACGTTGCCCGGCTGTCTGTACTTCTCATACCGTTCCTCGGTGTACCAGGACCTGTCAACTATATCTCCGGTCCACTCTGTCTCTACCAAAATATCATCCCCAAAGCCTCCCTCAACGGTGGAACCCGGAAGCGTGATTCGCAAAGGCAAATCCCTGTCAAACCACTTATCTTCTTCGCCGATGTCCTTTGGGTCTAATTGAAAGCCCCATTCGCCCGCAAGAGAAAGCCTCATCCCCCGGACAAAAGTTGCTCCTTCCATTCTTGCTCCCTCCCCGCAACCTGCAATGCAAAACAACAAGAACGTTAACGTAATCCCTTTAACAATCCTAAACCATACCATACGCACCTCCTTTCACAAACCATGCAATGTTCTCCGAAGCTCGGTAGCTTTCGTCGCTCAGCAAAACATCCCTGCAATGTAGTACCGTTCCCTCAAAAAGCTATGCTATCAGGCCAGGTAGAGCTTATCCCTGGGCTTGATTTCCGGTATCTGGTCTATCTTGGCTTCGACATCGCCTCTTTCTAATGCAAAGCTCGGAGCGATTTCAATCAGGCAGTCAACCGAGCCGTCTTGCTTGCTCGGTACTGCTACACCCGCCGATTCAAGCCAGGCCGCCGCGCGGGCAACCATCATCTTTCTTGCGCTCTCGACGCTGTCGACGCCCGTCCGATTCTTGAGCGGAGCAAACTCCTCGCTTCTCTTTGTCTCCAAAATTATCGACCTCGAAGCCAACGGCAACGCATCGAAAACAAAGCTCTCCAGCTTTATACCATTCGGCTCAGCAGGGTCGACGAGTCTGCCCTCCGAATCGATATGCGGAATCTTCTTAACTGCTCTATGCAGCGGCAAAGCAAAATCTTCGCTGTTTAGTCTTTCAACGAAACTGCGATTGATAATGTGAATGGCAATACTGCCAAGTTCAAAAACCAAAGAACCTTCGGGACTTCGCTTAGCCGCCAGCTCGTCTGGCAAGTCGCTGTATTCGATGACGGTCACCTTGCCGTCAACCAGACAGAAATTGCCGATTTTCTCCTTTGGCTCGGCTTTTATCAGGGCCTTTGAAGACATCTCGGCCTCGTCAAGGGCATGCAGGCCGACAAAAAGCGGGTCGAAAATATTTACCAGGGGGTTATCAACCTGCCAATAGCTTATGAACTCGACGCCGCGCCTCTTCATATCTGCAACAGAACCGCCTTTGTAAAGGGCCTTTAGGCTTCCGCCATGGCCGTCAGGCGAACAGCTTATCCTGTCCTTATCAGCTAAGAGAATCTTGCCATCGAAACTAAAATTGGGCAACGTGCCCTGCTCAAATATAAAGACGTCGCTCTCGTCCAGGCCGTAATAATCATTTGACCGAAAGACCTCTTGAGTCTCAGCGTGGTTCAGAGGACTGGTCATAACGTACCAGGGGCAGCTTGTTTTATACCTGTTCGAGGCCGCCGCGAACGTTTCCGCAAAAAGCTGGAACAGAGTCTTGTTTTTAACTGGGGTGATTGGAAAATCTCCCTTCGGGCCGTCGAACCCGAGCCTCGTCCCCTGCCCGCCGGCAACAACGAAGCCCGCCACCTTGCCCGCCGATATCAGCTCCTCGCCTAAATGCCTGGCTTCAGTGTACTTGCGCACCATATCGCCATCAGGCGGCTCCAGACTGTAACACCAGGCAGGGCTAAAATCTCCAGGTAGCACGACAGAAGGGGGTTTTTTAACGCAATTTGACACCCAATCGTACATTCTTGAAAAATCAAGCTCCTCGATTTGGGTAAGCAGACTCCGCCTCCGGGCCGAGTCCAATTGCTCCCAAAATGCCAAAAGATGGCCCTGATTGTGCCCCTCAACCAGCTTTTTTATGTTCTCAAACGTCTTTTCCAAAACTCATATCCGCGATTTCAAGCGTAAAAACCAAGATATTAAGCCAATTCTAAAAATTTTCAAGAAACTTAGGTAAATTTACCGAATTTTACTTGACAGAAAACATACTTTGTGTTAGCCTTAAGTAAAGAGACAGGTAGGTTTGAAGAAGTCTATTATAACTTAGTCGTCATTATCATACTTACCAAACTATTTCATATCCCAAACCCACCTGCCAAAGAAGACGACGCTTTTTAGTTCAATTTTAGCAGCATTGAGCCGACACCCCCTGAACTCAGGGAAAACTAATTGGATGAACGTTTTACTGGCAAAAAACCAATGTGGTGAATTTAGGCCAGTTGCTCTTAGGCAAAATAAATAGCTAATTAAGGAGATTCGCTCAAAAACCGTATTTTTAAGTTTCTATGATGCAGGGGTTACTATCTTGCGGGTTGCCGCAAAATGGGCCCAATAGTCAGCTGCACTCATGCATAAAAAATACCCGAAGCGGGCTTAAGAGCGGCTGGAGCCGCGAATCTCGAAAAAACTAAAGGAGAAAAATTATGAAAAGGAAAGCTTTTACATTAGTCGAGCTGTTGGTCGTGATTGCCATCATAGCGCTGCTGATGGGCGTCTTGATGCCTGCTCTGGCCAAAGTAAGGCAGATCGCCTATCGAATGGTCTGTGGGACAAACCTGTCCGGCATCGGCAAGGCAATGCTCATCTACTCCAACGATAACCAGGAGGAATATCCACACGCGGGGTGGGCATGTAGCCCTTGGGCCACCACAGGGGAGTTACGAAACTGGTACGACCAGACTGGAAGGCACTATGGCATTAGCTCGCAGTGCACAGCTATGACAATTACCGCCAGTTTCTATCAGCTTATAAAGTTTGCCGACGTAACACCTAAACAGTTTGTCTGTAAGGGTGACGTCGGGACTCGCGTCTTTGCACTCTCTGACGCGAAAGACATGCTCCCCGTCGGAGTCGATGATGTTACTATGGTTTGGGACTTCGGCGCGCAGCAGAACATGAAAACCAATTTCGTCGCAGGCCAGTATTGCTCCTACTCCTACCATCATCCCTATTATGAAAGTCCTGACGAGCCGGGCTATCCTGTCGGTCCGGGAAGTAACCCTGCCAGCCCTCTCTGTGCAGACAGAAACCCTTACCTGGACAAGAATGCCGTGGCTTTTGTCGATGGCAGTGAATGTGATGGCGACGACGAAGAAGATAAGCCTACATGGCACCCGACGGACAAATATTACTACGACCCGGATAAGACCGGCAACTCAGCGTGCCACCAGAGGGAAGGCCAGAATGTCCTGTTTAATGACGGCCATGTGCTCTTTGCAAAGTACCCGAATGTCGGCCTCACCAAAGATAACATCTGGAAAAACTGGGAGACCACTGAGGCTCCGGATGACCCCGAAATGTGGGAAGTCGCGGAAACGCCATACTGCAAGGTGATGAATATGAAACCCGGAACAGAGGCACCAATGGGCAAAAGAGACGCCTTCTTGGTAAATGAGGTAAACATGTCCGTCAAAACTGGTAAGTAACTATTAATTTCAGTTGGCCCGTCGACACGCGGCCTTGTGCAATAGTGCATAAGGCCGCTTTCTTTTCGTCAATCTTCGTCTCTCAGCAGCAATTCCGCTGCAGTTTATCTTTACAAAATCACAAAATACGCCCGTAATCAGATTTGTCTCCGCCTGAAATTTATGTTAAATTGTGCGCTTTGATTTTCAGGAAGTGTAAAATTGGGACAAACGCTTATCTGCAAGATACTTTCCGAGCATCGCCTCGACGGCGAAATCGCCGCCGGTGAGGAAATTGGCATTAGGATTGACCAAACGCTCACCCAGGATGCCACCGGAACAACAGCGTTTCTATTCTTTGAAGCAATGGGCCTCCGGCGCTCTAAAACACAGCTCTCAGTCAGCTACGTCGACCACAACATGGCCCAGTTTGGGCCGGAGAACCACAACGACCACTTGTATCTACAAACAGCTGCCGCTAAATCAGGCGTTTACCATTCACGAGCGGGCAACGGCATCTGTCATCAGATCCATCTTGAGCGGTTCGCAAAACCAGGTGCCACACTGCTCGCCAGCGATTCACATACACCGACCTGTGGCGGGATTGGCACGCTCGCCATCGGAGCCGGAGGGCTGGACGTGGCCGCGGCTATGGCAGGCGCCACATTCTACATCACATGCCCAAAAGTCCTCGGCGTCAAACTAACCGGAAAACTGAACGACTGGGTGGCCGCCAAAGACGTTATCTTCGAACTGCTCAGCCGGCTTTCCACAAAGGGAAATGTCGCCTGGGCAATCGAATACTTCGGCCAGGGTGCCTCAACAATATCGGTCCCGCAGAGAGCGACAATAACCAACATGGGAGCCGAATTGGGCGTAACCACAAGTATCTTTCCCAGCGACGAACAAACCAGAAAATTCCTCACCGCCCAGAAACGCCAAAAAGACTACCGGCCGTTGGCCGCTGACCCGGACGCCAAATACGACCGCATCATCGAAATAAATCTGTCCGAGCTTGTGCCTATGGCCGCCTGCCCGTCCTCGCCGGATAATGTCAAGAAGATAACCGAAATCGCAGGCGCGCAGATGGGCCAGATAATAATAGGCAGCTGCACAAACTCCAGCTTCGCCGATTTAATGATGGTAGCAGAGGTCTTGAAAGCTAGACGCATAAATAACATGGTCGAATTTGCAGTCGCCCCCGGCAGCCGACAGGTCCTGAATATGCTGGCTGCAAATGGAGCCTTGGCCGACATGATTTCCGCCGGTGCCCGCATCCTCGAATCCGGCTGCGGACCGTGCATTGGCCAGGGCCTTTCACCCGCTGACGGCATAGTCAGCCTCCGAACTTTTAACAGAAACTTCCCCGGCCGAAGCGGAACAAGCCCCGACCTGGTCTATCTGGTCAGCCCCGAAACAGCAGTCGCTTCCGCCCTGACCGGAAAAATCACCGACCCACGCGATTTGCCTGAACTGCTGGGAATCGAATATCCAAAAATCGGCTTGCCCGATGAATTCGACATCGATGATACTATGATAGAAAAACCCCTGAGCGAGGCCGAGGCCACGAAGGTCCAGGTTCTGCGCCCGCCTACAATTGTTATACCTGAAATGCCGCCGCCGCTGCCGGAAAAACTGCAGGCCAAAGTGCTGATTAAATGCGGCGACAACATAACCACCGACCATATTATGCCGGCCGGACCTTTCCTGAAACTACGCTCGAATGCCCCCCAATACGCAAAGGTCGTCTTCAACTGCTTCAACGAAAAGGATAAACCCACATTCGCACAGCGCGCCCTCGAACTAAAGCAAAAGGCAATCGCCGGCGCAATCGTAGCAGGCCAAAGCTACGGCCAGGGCTCATCAAGAGAGCACGCCGCACTCTGCCCAATGTACCTCGGCGTTCGGGCCGTCATTGCAAAAAGTATCGAGCGAATCCATAAGGCCAACCTGATTAACTTCTGTATCGTGCCCATAGAATTCGCCGACCCGGCCGACTACGAAAAAATCGAAACAGATGACCTCCTGCAAATCGATAGTCTGCTCGAAGCAATAAAGCACAGCGATAAAATTACTATTATCAACAAAACCCGCCCGTCTGAATTTGCCGCCAAGCTGGCCCTTTCCAAAAGAGAAAGGCAAATCCTGCTCTCAGCAGGACTGTTAAACTATACACGCAGCAAAACCAATGAGTGAAGTAACCATAACCATCTTCGGCACCGGTAAAGCCCAGCTCGGCGACACCGCTTATGCACTGGCCTACACAGCAGGCAAAGTGCTGGCACAGGCAGGTTTCACCATCGCCAATGGCGGCTACGGCGGAACAATGCTGGCCGCGGCAAAAGCAGCATCTGAAGCTGGCGGCCAAATCATCGCAGTTACCTGCTCTGCCTTCAAGCAGGCTGCAGCCAACCAGTATATAACCCGCGAAATCGTCACCAATTCGCTCGACGAAAGGCTCGATACACTCATAAAACTGGGCCAGGCCTATGTCGTGCTGCCCGGCGGAACTGGAACACTGCTCGAATTGGCAAAGGTCTGGGAATTAAAGAACAAAGGCTTTCTCCCCCCAGACAAACCCATTATACTGGTAGGCAGATTCTGGAAGCCCTTGCTCGATTTGGTCACAACCGAAGACCCCGACACCGCCCGCTGCATACACCAGGCAGACGACCCGCAGCAGCTCCCGGACATCCTTACAAAATGTATTCACAGTTAGATAGGTACACCGGTAATGAGCAGCAAATTGACGATTCCGACTGTTGTGTTTCTCGCAACCTGTACCACGCTCTGCGCTGACACAACTCGTAAAACCACCCTGCGCGACGGCTTCGTCCTGGCCGGCGTCGATGGCAAAGTGACCCGCTCCGAAAATAAATGGTTCCTCGAACTCGATTCCGACGTAACCGATGATACAGCTACGGTCAAGGCCGGAACCAGCCTGCAGCTGCTGCCGTCAATGACGCTGGAGAAGTTGGCAGCCGATACCAAAGAACGCTCCAACACAAATTACAGACTCTGGGCCAAAGTCACAAAATACAACAACGAAAATTTCATATTCCCAATCTATTTTTTGCCCCTCAGCAAAGTCGAACAGCCACAGCCGCCAAAACCCGAGGAACCACAGCAGCAGCAATCCAAACTGACCATCAATGAACCAAATGACAAGCTGGCCATCCCCGAAGAAATCATAGCCAGACTCTCAAACAGAAAAATCCTCCGTACCGAGCAGCTCAGGCCGCCCCTCGAGCTAAAGCAGGATTCCATCATAGCCGACAGGACCGGTTTCATCCGCGACTCTGGTCCCGATGCCGGCTTTGTCCTTGATGCCCTCGGCAGAAACGTCCGGCAGCTCTCATTCAGACTGCTCCCGTGCCAGGTACTCGAACTCGCTCAGCAAAAAGAGTCCCTAAGCCCCGACCCCGTCAGATTCAAAATCGCAGCAATCGTAACAAAATACAAAGGCCAAAACTACCTGCTCCTCCAGCGTGCAACAAGAACCTACAGCAACCAAAACTTCCCAAAATAAAAGGACAACCCAATGCCCCACCAACTCGATCAAATCCTGACCTCATATAAACAGCCGGACTTTCTGGCCAAATTAGACGCTGTCTATCTTTCTAAAGCGGGGATGTCACACTTTGGCCTTGGTCCAAAGCATTTCGATAATAGACAGAAAGTTGAAGAAATAATAAGAGCTCTTGTAGAAAGGGGGGACGAAGCAGTTGTAGACTACACGGAAACATTCGATGGCGTTAAACTAACACCAGACCAGTTCAGAGTCAGCGACGGCGACCTGGAAACAGCACATAAAAAAATTGCCCCGGAACTTTTAGACTCTATCAGAAAGGCTATCGAGAATGTGAAAAGATATCAAAAAGAGATTCTTGTAAATAAGGATAAAAAATGCTCTGCCGGCACAGGGATAAAATACACGCCAATCAGCCGAATTGGTATATGCGTACCGGGAGCTTCTGCCCCGCTGCCTTCTACCGTGATAATGACCGCCGTTCCCGCACAGGTTGCCGGTGTCGAAGAAATAGTCGTCGTCTCCCCCCCAAGATATGACAATGATATACATCCTGTAACGCTGGCGGCATGCTGGGAACTCGGCATCAAAGAAGTTTATCGAATTGGTGGTGCTCAGGCTGTAGCAGCCTTGAGTTTTGGGACTAAAACAATTGAACGGGTTGATAAGATTGTCGGACCGGGCAATCAGTGGGTCCAAACCGCCAAAAAACTGGTATTCGGTGATGTTGCTGTTGACTCAATAGCAGGTCCGAGCGAGGTGCTCATTATTGCCAATGAACAAGCAAATCCCGCATGGGTCGCTGCCGATATGCTGAGCCAGGCCGAGCACGCGCCGGGCTGTGCATATTTGTTCACCGTTTCACAAAAAATCGCAGACGAGGTTCTCGAAGAGCTCAAAAAGCAGCTTGAACAATTGAAGCATAAAGATGAAACACTCGCCTGTCTGGAAAAGTCCAGCGGCATCGTTGTTTTCCGAGATATGCCCGATTTAATCGAAAGAGCCAATCAGTTTGCAGCAGAGCACCTCCAGATTCAGTGTGGCGCCGAAAGTAAAAAAATAGCCGACAAAATCAAAAACGCAGGCGCTATTTTTGTCGGAGAGTACTCGCCTGTTGCCGTCGGCGACTATTGGGCCGGACCAAGCCATACATTGCCTACCGGCATTAGTGCGCAATTCTTCAGTGCCTTAAGCGCAAATGATTTTATCAAGTCCACAAGCATCATCGAATACGATAAAGCCAAATTAGCTGAAAGTGCCCAAGACATCATCCGCCTCGCCGAAGCAGAAGGCCTCGACGCACACGCAAAAAGCATCAAAATCCGCCAGCAGCAAGACCCCTCAAGCTTCCCAGTATAGCTTTTCCTTATATCGCCAATAAAACCTGCCCAAAATATGAGCCGTAACCATCGCTAAATAAATAAAAGCTATGCCAAAAACGGAACCCAAAGCCCTCGATTGCGGCAAAGTCGAAATTGCCAGAGCAACCAATCCACCAAGCCCGCAAAACAACAAAACCAGCCCGCAGTATGGAAGAAACGTGCTGAGTATCGAGCCAATCAGTAAGAGAGGATTAAGAGCACTCATGGAGTCGAACATCGCAACAGCCAATAATGCCATCGGGAAAAAGAAAATCCCGCATCCTGCCAACACCCAGAAAATCACGTCGATTCGCCCCGTAACAAGACGATACACCACCACCGGGCAAAAACAGACCGCAATACAGCCAAGCATATAAATCTCTTGCGAAAGAAGGTCACCCCTGTCGGGTGCGGCTTGAGTCGAAATATCCGGCGCACGCACCCCGCCGGCTGCACTATCACGAACGCACTCGCCAAGATAATAAAACATATAACCGGTGAGCACTATATAAAACAACAGAGTCAATACGCCGCCGTAGGGGCCGGCGCGTGGCAGTAACCTGCCAAGTAAAGTTATCAGTAGCGGCGCAAGCCAGAAAATTAAAAGATGGATTCCACCCGCAACGCTTATCGGATAGAGCAGCACATCGATAAGCAAGTGCGGTTTGAGCTCGCTCTGTTCCGCTGCCTTCCGCTCGTCCACTTTCCAGCCCCTATATCAGAGCCTCGAAGTTAAGGCCGGTGACCGCCGACCCGCCAACTTCTATCTCATAAAATCCCTACTTTGTGTTCTAATCGTTTTTTTCGCCCACTTCGTGTGATTTGCTCTCCTCGGTGGAACTATTGGTAATCAGCCATCTATACAGTGTCTCCGACCCGCTCGGGTCAAAACCGTGCCCGGCGCCCTTAAACTCTTCAAACGTCACCTCCGCCCCTAACCGACGGTAGTATGTCGCCGCTCTTTTGGCCGCCTTCATATTAACGTCGTTCTCGCCGGCGCCAATATATATGGGCTTGTCGCGAAGCGCCTTCTTGCTCGCCGGCTGCACAATCCCCCTCCGGCCCGCTGCAAAAATTACAGCTCCGGCCCACCCCCTCGGACTCGCCTCCACCATATTCGCACTATGCCAGCCGCCCTTGCTAAAACCAGCCACAAACAGCCGTTTCTCATCCAACTTCAGATGCTCACCAACGTATTTCTTGACCTCGAGAACGCTTCTTTTTTCACGTTTAAGAAGGTTCATATATTCCCCCCTGCTCATTTTCTGCTTTGTAGGTACATACCCCATACCGATGACAATAAAACCTTTATCTCGAATGGCCTGCCTCATAGGCCAGGTCGTCGGCTGGCCACTCTGCCCGTGATAACAGAAAATAACCGGCC
>SMTZ1_10008059_pt1 | contig 10531 bp, 8 predicted proteins | sample DeeMarSWOR136_30_FD_25667 | JGI IMG/M metagenome (IMG submission 25667) | reverse complement strand
CTAAACCATCCTCGTTGGCTTGTTGATACCACATTTGGTTTTTTATATCTGTTTCGCTGAAAAATGGAGTTAAATTTGGATGAGTATGCCACCAGCCTCCAATAAAGCCTTCGCGATTTCTCTCAAGCTCGTCAATTTTTCCTAAATCCATTGGATTTATGCACACATCCAATTCCGTTCCAGACGCCATACCAACTGCGTCTTCAATTATGTAAAAATCGCCTTTAGTTCTACAGAATAAAAAACCCATAGACTCAATCCATTCTTCCTTATCAATTTTAAAAGAAGAGTATTGGGAGCAATAATTTATGATTTCTTCGAAGGCCTTAAAGGTTAGAATAACTTGTCTCGGCATTTTAGGGAATCAACTCAGAAACATCTATGTTATAATAGAAAAACAAAAGAAGGAGCGAAAAGAAGGTTGGTACGAGCAATCCGATAGTGACGAGTAACTTTGATACATTTATGCATCGCTGGAGCGTTTCCATCACTACGCTGAAATAAGACATATCCCCCCAAATTTTTACGGCTTCGACTGTAGACGATTTAAATTTGAATTGAACCGGTTCTAAATCTTTTTCGGCTTCATTTATTAACGCGTTCAATTTCTGTAAAATGTAATTAACTTTTATTCTTTCTCCTATGGCTTTATAGCCCCGAGCAGTGAATATACGAGCAACAGAATGAGAATCGGATGTCGTGATTTCTCCTTTGTCTATACCTTTGTTCTGAAGAAAGTTGAATATCATTGGTCGTACTTCGAGCAACGCGTTATTCCCATCGAAATGAATTAGAGCGATCTTCTCTTTTAATTGCACATCGTAAAATAGATGAACCACAAGTCCTCCCTTTCCTATTCCATCTTTTGCAGAGAATTCTTTTAGAGGATCTCTTGCAACACCGTACAAAATTTTCTCGTTTTCCTCGCTATGACGCCCCTCAACGTGATTTTTAACGAACTTTTTACACACTTCAATTATATCTTTACCCGCTTTGCTTTCCTTAGATATAAGTATCTCATCCCCGATGATCGCGTTATGCGAGTCAACGACAAATGCATTCTTGTATCCAGACTTTCTTGCGGCTTTTATTATTGATTCGCCCACTTCTGGTTCAATATCGTCTGATTCGTATGGATGCCTCGAGACGAAGAGGATCGGAACTTTGTCAAAATAAGCGCCTAATACTTTTGCAGAATATTCGATTTCCCTAGAAAAGCCATTAAAGTTTCCATTCCAATCTTCTTTTTGATTTTCCAATTCTTTGGTATCCTTTACTATTTGGTCAATCAGTTTTTCGTTATAAAACTGCTTGGTAGTGTTTTTTGCGTGGGTATTAGTTGTGTGATACACCGTTGTACCTTTTATATCGGGTAAAACATCGTATATCAGTTCGGGAAGATCCGATGAACCACTCGTTTTGAAAGGTCCGAAATGAACATCTGGTAGGAGAAATAAGCCCTTGATTTGTTTCTTGCTTATACTCCGAATAGCTAAGTATTTTATTTCAATGTTATCAAATATTCCAACTTGGTCAAAGAACTCTTCAATCATATCGTCGTTTTTTTCAGTTAAAATAGATAATACGAACGCACGAATGAAGTTATACCCTCCAATACCAGTTTTGGTACGATAAACGGTAGATACAGACCACATACCTGTAGCGTAAGGGATAGCAAATATAAAAGCGCTAGAGCAAAAAAAAACCGCTGCATTAATGAAAAACGATATATTTAATTGCGATGTAAAGATCCCATACAGTATAATTCCAGCCGTAGGTTGTGTTAAAGCCAGAAACAAATACCAAGGACGTCCAACTGTTGTGAAGGAAAAATAAATAATAAACGCGAGAATATACGCCAAAACGGCTCCCATTATGAAAAATACTTCAATAAAAGTGAAATTCCTGGTAAATACAGCTAATAATTCACCAAATAAATATGACGCTCCAAAAAAGAAAACGAAAACGAAGTTCATTTGAATTGAAATGATAATCGTAAATATGGGTGCCCTTTTCCTGAAAAGAAGGGGTGCAATTATCCCTAATCCAGCAATTGTAAGAAATATTAAAAAATCTCTTAGAAGGATCATAAAATCGAAAACACCCCAGAGCCAAAAATTTAAAATCGAAGAAGTGAGCCCTAACAAAAATACAAACGATAAAAAACCTACGACGGTCAGCCATTTTAAAGAGAGAAAATTGAGAAAGAAGAATAAGATCGTGCTTTTGCGAGAGAGTTTATTATCATCTTTCATGATACAATCAAAATAAGAAAAAATTTTAATTCAATTGATTAAATAATAATTAAAATATAAATAATTAGAAAAGGTTTTAATTAATTATGGCGAATTCTCAAATGGGACTCGATATCCCTCAAGATTATTACAACAAAAGTTACTCTGATTCCATTGCTGATGGATTTTCTTTATTTGGAAAAACCTATGTTAAGATCGTACCAATATACATAATTTGTTCTGTAATTTTTTTAATTATTTCAAGTCTTGTAATGACAGCGTTCAATTGGCAAGTGGAAGTAATGTCGAACCAAATTTTAGAAATTATCAATGAGGCCGATTATTATAACATGACCGAGCAAGAAATGTTTGAGCTGATGAATATGATCATGAGTTATTTAGGACTTTCACTTTTAAATTCTATTCCGAATTCATTTTTTAATTATTTTCCGTCGTTTTTAGCTTTAGGAATCGTGAGCGGATATTTATACAAGAGATATCTGCAAGAAGACGTTGATTTTGGAGGAGAATTAAGTAAATCCTTTAAAGTTGAATTGATATTAATACCTGCCCTTTTTGCAATATTACTTGCGCTTGGTTTAGTTCTATTAATTCCTTGGTTATTTATGTATATATATTGGGTATTTTCGCCAAGTATGCATACTATTGAATCAGAAAAAGGCCTCAAATGTTTTAAAGCAAGCTTTAAATATTCAAAGGGGAATTTCTGGAGAATTATGGGGATTTTATTGATCAACGGAATCTTAACGGGAATAATTTCGTTCATATACAATTTAATTTTAGACTTTGTTATTCCTACTGCTACTTATAACGCTGCGTTTGCTCCCGAAACAAGGAATTACTTTATGATCATAGTGTATACATTGCTCTATAATCTCGTAAATATGCTATTATCTCCGCTTTTGAGTTGCTTATTAATAACCTTTTTGGTATTTAGTAAAAAACAGCTGATCAGAAGATACGATCCTTCGCGATTTTATCGGGAGGAAGATGCAGCGCTGCAAGGATATGGAGTTTCAACTCCGTATGAAGCACCCACGCAAGAGGAGACTCTACCAAATATTAAACCTCCCGTAGCGATCTCAAGAGAGCCCGAATACTGCCCGTTTTGTGGATTCGCAATGGATAAATCAAAAAGCTTTAGATTTTGCCCCAGTTGTGGCGGTAAAATTCCAAGGGCATAAGTTAACGGAGTGAATCGATGATATGAGATTAGAGGATTTTAAAGACGAAGACCTAGTTAAAATTAGCAAATTATATTTATCTAAAGCCCTCTATCTTTTATCTATTTTTTACCGCGAGACATCTCAACTTCTATATCGATACGATAGCCCCATGAATCACATAATCGAAGATGTTTTCGAAGATATCAAATCACAAATGCCAAGCTTAGAGATTTTTTACGGAGATTTCAAAATAACGAATCATACTACGGGTACGATCGTTGTCTACTATGAAGGGAATCATACGAGATTGGTTTTACTTTTAAAACCTAATTCAATTAACCAGGTGTTGCAAAATAATTTAAAGAGATTAATGGAAGATTTCTTATTTGATTTCGAAGATAAATTTAGAAAGATTCTTAAAACATTCGAGGGAGATGTTTCTGTTTTTAAAGAAACTGAAACGATGATTAAGCAGAATTTAAACGTCGAATTGAATTTACCCCATGTCGCAAAATATCGCGGATTTGATCCAGATGAACCTATTGAGCAATACATTTTCGAAGCAGCCAGTGAATTTAGTCGTAGGGTTGGCTATTTTTATCTCGATAATTTGATCTATTTAACGAAGGAACTCGTAAAAGATAAAGCGAGAGAAATGGAAATGGATGTGAACGATAAGAAAAAGAAAAAGAAGGTTGAAACGCCAGAATTGATAAAATTTCCATCCGAACTAGAATTTTACATAGCGATGTTCAATTTGAAGAAAATGGGTTTGATTGAGTCGTTTCCCATCGAAGATTTAGATGCTATCAGCAAAATTAAATATTAATTCTGTTTTTTCATCCCTTATCACTTTGCATTCTCTTAAAACAACAACAATTGGTAAATAAGTAAAAAGCATATTTATTTAAATTTAAGAGTTTATGTTTCTATTAGAAAAGTCCTATCATTTTTTACAAGGAGGAAATTAGATGATTTTCGATGTCGAAGAATTACTTGAAGTTCCGAAAAGCGATATTAATAATCCAATCATGCTAATTGGATGGCCGGGTATTGCTTTAGTTGGGAAAGTTGCAATCGAAGCAATAACAAACTCGTTAAAAGCAGAATTATTTAGAAAGATTGAGTTTGACGATTTTCCTCCTAAAGCAATTATTGATAAGGGAAGCATGAAAATGCCCACAGCAGAAATTCATTATAAACCGGGCGATGATAACGATATTTTCTTATTTACTGCAGATTTTCAACCCCAAACTTCCCAAGGTATTTACGAATTTAGCGAAAATTTGTGCGAGTTGATGAAAGATCTCACAAACGATAGCATGCAAATGTATATAAGCACTGGAGCGTTAGTTCCAGAAGCGATGCCAGAAATCGTCAAAATTCATATATCAGGAACGAATTCTGAAATAGTTGACGGTTTCTTAAAATTAGAAAACACGAAGCTGATGGAAGGAGGAATTATTGCAGGAGCTAATGGAATTCTACCGCTTTACGCAGGCGTTAAAGGTTACGCTCCAGGGGTTTGTTTACTAGCGGAAACTATACCGGTTCCGATGCTACAGACAGATCCAAAGGCGTCTAGAGCATTGGTGCAAGTATTAAAGGATTATCTATCGTTAACAGAGGTTAGTTTAGAGGATTTAGATAAAAAAGTTGTGGATCTTGAAAAGATGATATCTAAGATAAAGTCGCGCGTTCTTAAGGACTTTACTGAAGAAGGGAAAGGCGACGACTCTTATTTTCGTTAAATTTTCTGAAAAAGTTTTTTAAAGTTATAAGTTATACTCCTATTTCTGTAAATTATTTAAGTAATCAGATTCTAAAAAAATAAATAAAGCAATTAAAAAATTAATTGAATATAATGAAAACTCTTGCACTTATTCATACTAGTATGGTTTTTATCAATGTCGAGACAATGATGCAAGATCTTTTTAAAGAAATCATGCCAGATGTTCGTTTAATTAATATCGTTGACGACTCTCTATTGCCAGATGTGATGGAGGTTGGTAAAATTACGCCAGAGGTAACCTCTCGTATGGTTGATTATATAGTAGCCGCTGAAAAAACTGGTGCCGATGCTATTCTTTCTCTTTGCTCCTCCCTAGGACCATCTATTGATGAAGCCCGAAAACATGTAAAGATACCTGTAATTAAAATTGATGACGCAATGGCGGAAAAAGCTGCAGAATCCGCAGAAAAAATTGGAGTTATGGCAACCGTAGGGACGACTTTAGGTCCAACCGTTGATCTCATCAGAGAAAAAGCAACTAGTGTTAAAAAGGATGTGAAAATTACTCCTTGTCTCGTTAAAGGCGCATTTGAGCAACTCATGGGCGGTGATAAATCGAAACACGATCAAATGGTACTCGATTCAGCTAAAAATCTTGCAAAGACCATAGAAATCATCGTTTTTGCACAAGCATCTATGACTCGATTGGCAGATTCAATTTCAAAAGCTGTTGGTAAAACTATTTTAACGAGTCCGCGGGTTGGAATTGAATACACAAAATCAATCTTAGATGGCCTATAAGTTAAAGGGAAAATGGAATGAATAAAAAAGTAATAGTTCTCGACGACGATCCCACTGGTTGTCAAACAGTTCACGGAATCAATATCTATACGACATGGACGAAGGAAGCACTCGATGATGCATTTCAAGAACCTAGAGATATTTTTTATATTTTGACTAATTCCCGAAGTATGACCGCGAGTCAAACCGAAGTCCTGCATAGAGAACTCCTTAATAATATTATTAACATTGCCGAAAAATATCAATGCGACTTTGATGTGATTAGCCGGTCAGATTCTACATTACGTGGTCATTATCCTTTAGAACCAGACATAATCCGTGAGGAACTTGAGAGATATGGTAAAAAAGCTCATGCAGAATTTGTTATCCCTTTTTTTAAGGAAGGAGGAAGAATCACAGAAGGCAATGTGCATTATATCGAGCAAAAGGGTACGAGAATACGCGCAGACGAGAGTGAATACGCGAAGGACCCAATCTTTGGATATAAAAGTTCCAATTTAAAAGAATGGATTGAAGAGAAAACAAGAGGTTCTTATTCTGCAGAGAAAGTTAAATCCATTACTCTAGACATGGTGCGCTCTGGAAATATCGATGAGATCGTTAATTTGATTCTGAATTCTACAAATACTCAAAAATTCGTTGTAAACGCAACAGAATATAGCGATTTAAAACCATTTGTTGATGCATTAAAGAGCCCAAAACTTAAAACCAAGACATTTTTATTCCGCACTGCCGCCTCTTTCGTGAAAGTATACGGCGAAATTTCAGATAAACCACTTTTAACCGGAAAAGATTTGCGTCAAACTTCAAATCGTAACGGTGGTGTAGTCATTGTTGGTTCCTTTGTAAATAGAACCACTCAGCAATTTAATCACCTTAGGAATAATAGAAGTATTGAAGAATACAAATTAGATGTATTTAAGGAAGAGGCTCAAATAAATGTATTAATCGAGGAAACTATCAATAATATAAATAATAATGTCAAAAAAGGATTGCATTCGGTAGTTTACACGAGTAGAGAAGTATTATTGAGCCCCAGTAACGATACTGAGGAAAATTTAAAGATCTCTAGAAAAATCTCAGATCATCTCGTTTCGATAGTAAAGGGATTTAGCAATATTCCCGGATTTATCATTGCTAAAGGCGGTATAACATCAAGCGATGTCGCTACCAAGGGTTTAAAGATTAAAAAAGGACTTGTTCTTGGGCAAGTAATTCCGGGAGTACCAGTGTGGCTCCCAGACGAGGAAAGCAAATTTCCTAAGATACCTTATGTAGTCTATCCGGGTAATGTAGGTGATGAAACTTCACTAACAAAGGTATTCGATATTTTACTCGAGAATTAAAAAAGTCTAAAATTCTAAATCAATTTCATTTAGAAGTGTTTAATATTACTTTTTGTACTTTGAGTAAGTTTTGAAGCGTTTTAATGTCAATATCGCGTACTTTTCCGTTTCCTTTAGCCGCTAATGCTGCTGTGGTACCTGCTGCGTGTCCAGTTGCAAGACATGTCGCGGCACCTCGTAATGACGCGTGAGATTCGTGATCACAAGATAAGCAACGCCCTGCTACTAAAAGATTTTCAATCTTTTGTGGGATTAAAGCTCTGAGCGGTATATCGTGATTTCCTTTTAAGAATTTTATTTCAAAAATTTCTCCTTTCAAGTGGCGATCTAATGCTCGGCAGTTAAGGGCTACCACATCGTTAAATCGAGCGTTGTTTAACAAATCGTCGATAGATATCTTATAGTCACCTACAATTCTCCTAGTTTCTCGCACGCCTAAGAAAGCCTCACCAATCACAATGGCATCCTCGTATCCGGGGACAATTTCCTTGAGATATTCCAAATGTTTATAAGCTCGGCGTCGAGACTCGATTTTAGCGTGAGTTAAATCCTTTACCTTAGTACCATCAATCTCCACTGATCCCTGTACTCGGCTTAAGCTAGGATGAATGAGTAGTTTCACTGTCGGCATCGGTCCCTTATGTTTTATGCCTAATCCACCTCCCACTAATTCGGTCTCATCACTCATAATAATAAATTCAAACATAGGCGAAATCCCAGAATAATCCTTTTTTGGTTCTGGTATTTTATCTGTTAATATCTCGTCGTCGTTTTCGTTCGCCCATTCGATTACTTTAGCAGGATCTACATTGCACACCTTCAAATCAACCGAAGTTTGCCACAATTTATCTGAGTCCAACTGTTCGACGGGAGCCCCCGCTAAGAATGCAACATCTGCATCTCCCGTTGCATCAACAAAGGTTTTTCCCGTAATTACTTGCCTTCCAGATTTACTTTGTACAACAATACCTTTAATCAAACCATTTTCGATTAAGACATCGCTGAGGTAAGTATGTAAATATAAATCTACTCCAGCATCAACCACCATCTCAAGTGTCACTTTTTTAACGGTTTCAGGGAAAATTTGGACTTTCCAATTTTTTCGATTTATGATAGCGGCGTTCTCTTGCTCCAATCTTTCCATTAATTCCCAACCAATACCTTTAATTATGTGATTCTCGTCTGAATCACCAAAAAATCCAGGTTGTGTACAATAAGTCCCAGTTAACGCTCCACCCAAAAATCCTTCTCGTTCGACTAATATTGTTCGAGCACCAGAGCGTTTAGCAGCGATTGCTGCAATTAAGCCTGCTGTTCCTCCACCTATCACGATTACTTCAGCTTCGGCCACTATAGGAAAAGTCTTTGCGGGAATTTTATAATTTCCTAACACTTTTACATCAACCTTATAACAGTTCCATCCTTTATTTTCTAATTGAATATATTTTAACCTTTAAATTAATAAGACTTTATAAAAAATTAGGAATCTATATAATTTTTATTCTCGCGTTTAACATACAAAAAATGGGATATTTATGAAGAAATATACTGAACCAGCTAAAGAAATAAATATTATTGGAGATTACGAGGTTATTATCGTAGGTGGAGGCGTTTCAGGTCTTACAGCCGCTATTGCAAGTAGTCGAAATCAAGCGAAAACGCTATTAATCGAACGATTTGGATTTCTTGGAGGCACAGCAACTGCATCCTTGATGAATAACATCAATGGATTTCGTAATCAAGTGGAACCTGATAATATTCAGACTGTAAAGGGCATCCCACAAGAAATCATTTTAGAATTATATAAAATGGATGGCTTAGGTAAAAGTCCCTATAAGCAAAAGGAGTACGATGTCGAAAAAGGTGAATTATCTTATTCTTACTGCGTAGATCCCGAAAAATTTAAGTATATTACGCTAAAAATGGTGAAAAAATCTAATGCAGAGATACTTTTTCACACTTATTTTTCTGATGTCATTATGGAGGAAAATGATCTCAAAGGTATCATTATCGAGAATAAATCTGGCAGGGGAGCGCTGTTTTCCAAGGTCTTCATTGATGCTTCAGGGGATGGCGATGTTGCAGCAAGAGCGAAAGTGCCGTTCTGGCAAGCAAAACCTACAGATATTGCTTTAAAAGATGGGCTTATGTATAAAATATCCGGTATAAAAAATGCATTGTTTGGAAATTGTCGCTACGGAGATAGTTCAGTTGTATGGGGTCCCGCAAATGCATTGGGACAAAACGATGCCTGGAAGATTTCACAAGCAGAAATTAAAACGCGACTTAGAGTTTATGCAAATTTTAAATTACTCTTGAGATCTAATCCTCAATTAAGGGAAGTAGGCGCTTATGTAGCAGAAACTCCTTCAATGATCGGAATTCGTCAATCCCGTTTTATTGAGGGAGAATATAAGTTGACCGCCGACGATGCAATCTCAGGACGACGATTCGACGATGTTGTCGCCATCAGTTCGTGCCCTATCATTCATTATTACGGGTATCGTCGCTTTTTAGAACATGAGGGTTATGATATCCCATATAGATGTTTGGTGCCGAAAAAAGTAGATAATTTATTAATTGCGGGACGATGTATCTCGTCTGAACAGCAGCCTTACGAATCACATCGATCCATGGCACCAACAATGGCCATCGGACAAGCAGCGGGTACTGCAGCTGCTTTGTGCGCACTTAACAATGAAAAACCAAGAATTCTCGATATTTCATTATTGCAACAAACTTTAATCAGTCAAGGAGTAGAATTGAGGAAATCGTAAGTAATCGCTTTTATTTTTAAAGAGGATCTGGTTTAGGTTTTATTAGAGCTCCGTTTTCTAAAAGTTTCTTTTTTAAAAACGCATATTCAACTTCACGAGGGGAAATGTTATTCAATGATGCAATTGATGCCGCTAATCCTGCTGCTTGACCGCATATCAAACAGCAAACTGTATTGCGCGTAGCGGCAAAAGCAATATTGTCTGGAGAAATAGTTCTTCCAGCAACCAATAAATTTTCTATATTAAGGGGAATTAATGCTCTATAAGGAATTCCGAATGCGCCCGAGTCTTTCACTTTCAAATTTCCTAAATCAATAAATGAAAAACACCCTATTTGATCGTCAAATTCTCGACCATCAATACAATCCTCTTTAGTTAAATCATACTCGCAATGAATTGCTCTAGTACGTCGCTGACCTAAATATGGAGATGCTCCTGCAGCATAACATTTTTG
>SMTZ1_10018457_pt1 | contig 10532 bp, 7 predicted proteins | sample DeeMarSWOR136_30_FD_25667 | JGI IMG/M metagenome (IMG submission 25667) | reverse complement strand
ATTTTAAGGCAATAGCTGTATCTTCTGTAGCAAATATGTTAAAGCCTAGACTTTTCAATTTTTTAGCAAGTGGAATCATTTGATTTTTTAATTCATCTCCCCCTACAGAAATTAAAATATTTCCCCCTTCAATGGGAATATACATTTCTGTAGCCTCTAACGCTTTTATTAAAGCATCCTGAAAATCCTCCCCAATAATCCCGATTTCACCCGTTGATGCCATTTCAACCCCGAGTCGGAAATCTGCCTTATCTAATCTCATAAAAGAGAACATTGGAGCTTTAATTCCAACATAATTTCCATAAGGGAGATTTAAAAGTCTTTTTGGGATTTTATTACCCATTATTACTTCTGCTGCTAATCTCATCAAGTTTATTCCTCGAGTTTTAGAGACATAGGGCATAGATCTTGAACTACGTAAATTACACTCAATTACATAAACTTCCTCATTTTTAACCATATATTGAACATTAAAGGGTCCTTGGATTTTTAACGCAACAGCAATTTTTTTGGTATAATCCTCAATTTTCTTAATTACATCGTCTGAAATAGTATAAAAACCGATTGACATCGTTGCATCCCCACTGTGAATGCCAGCATTTTCTATATGCTCGACAACTGCTCCTATTAGTACACTATCACCATCGCAAATACCATCACATTCAATTTCTCTAGCATCAGTAAAGAACTTAGTTATTACTACAGGATATTCACTCGAAACAGATGCAGCAAGATCAAGAGTATCTCTGAGTGTTTCTTCATCATAAGAAACTCTCATTGCCGCACCACTTAATACATATGAAGGTCTAACTAAAACTGGATAACCAACTTTTCTAGCAAAATTTAAAGCTTCTTCTTTATTGGTTAAAGCATTCCATTCAGGTTGTTTTATATTTAGTTGATCTAATAAAGCACTGAATTTACTTCTATCTTCTGCCATATCTATTCTTGTTCCATGAGTACCAAGTATTTTCAGATTAGTTTTTCTGAAAAATTCTGAGTATTTTGAAATCTTTGCTGCTAAATTATTTGCTATCTGTCCTCCTGCAGATACTACAATTCCCATAGCTTTTTCGAGTTCACATATATCAAGCACTCTTTCTCCTGAGATTTCCTCGAAATAGAGTTTATCGCTAACGTCATAGTCAGTAGAAACAGTCTCTGGATTATAATTAATCATTATAGCTTGATCTACTCCCAATTTCTTTATTCCCCATAAACAATTAACAGATCCCCAATCAAACTCTACTGAAGCGCCAATACGATATGTTCCTGAACCTAATACTATTACTTTATTTAAATTTGAACCATTTTCTTTTTCGAAATCTATGTCATGTTCAGATGCGCTATAAGTAAGGTATAAATAATTAGTCACCGCTGGCCATTCGGCCGCCCGCTGGCCATTCGGCCGCTAATGTGTCAATTCTTTTAACATATGGACGAATTCCTAACCTTTTTCTTAATTGCCTAATAAAAATTGTATCAACACCCATTATCTTACCAATCTGTCCATCTGAGAATCCAAATCTCTTAGCTCTTTCTAACCAGTAACCTTTTTCTGCATCTGAAGTTTCTAATAAATCGAGATGCTCGAGACTTCCTTCAATATCAATAATATTTTTCATTTTATATAAAAACCATTTATCAACTCGGGAACATCTATAAATTTCATCTAAAGGGATTCCTCTCTTTATTGCTTCAGCAATTCTAAAAACTCGTAAATCTGTGGGATTTCTTAGAGCATACTTCAATTCGTTGATATCTTCAATAGGTTGTAGATCATTTGCCACAAAACCCTTCATACCTATATCTAGCATTCGAATGGCTTTCTGTAGAACTTCTTCGAAAGTTCTTCCTATTGCCATCACTTCTCCAACACTTTTCATTTGACTTCCAATAGTTCTATCGACTCGTTTAAACTTTGTAAGATCCCATCTTGGAATTTTTAGGACTAAATAATCTAATGCTGGCTCGAAACAAGCTGTTGTAATTCCGGTAATTTTATTTTTTAGCTCAGGTAATGTATATCCTATAGCGAGTTTTGCTGCTATATATGCTAAAGGATATCCTGTTGCTTTAGATGCTAATGCTGATGATCTTGAAAGTCGAGCATTTACTTCTATTGCACGAAATTCTTTTGAAGACGGATCTAATCCATATTGAATATTACATTCTCCTATGATTCCAAGATTCCTTATAACTCTTATAGATGCAGATCGAAGCATTTGGTATTCTTCATTAGTGAGTGTTTGGCTAGGACTAACAACAAGTGATTCTCCCGTGTGGAGTCCTACTGGGTCAAAATTCTCCATATTACAGTTAATAAAACAATTATCCTCAGAATCTCTTACAACTTCATACTCGATTTCTTTCCAGCCCCAAATACTCTCCTCTATTAAAATCTGGTTAATTCTTGATTGAGCTAAACCTTTTTTGGTCATTCTTTCAAATTCTTTCATATTGTTGACAATACCGGATCCTCTCCCCCCTAATGTATAGGCAACTCGTATCATACACGGAAATCCAATCTCTTTAACCGCTTTCAATGCTTCTGGATATGAATTTACTGCTTGACTTTTACATACTTTAACATTCGACCGTTCCATTGCTTTAACGAATAGATCTCGGTCTTCTGTTGCTTCTATTGCTTCTATTGGAGTTCCTAGCACTTTTAGTTTATATTCTTCTATTATTCCAGCTTCATTTAACTCAACACCTACATTTAAAGCTGTTTGACCTCCAAAAGATAATAAAATTCCATCAGGCTTCTCCTTTTTAATAACTTCCTCTACATATTTAACATTTATAGGTAATAAATAAACACGATCGGATAACTGAGGATCAGTTTGAATTGTTGCTATATTAGGGTTTATTAAGACTGTTTCAATTCCCTCTTCTTTTAAAGCTTTTAGAACTTGAGATCCGCTATAATCAAATTCTCCTGCTTGACCAATACGGATCCCTCCAGAACCTAAGACTAATGCCTTTCTTATAGATTTATCTAAGGGCATTTTATTATAACTCCATTAGCTCTATAAATTTATCAAATAAATATAACGAATCTAAGGGTCCTGGACATGCTTCGGGGTGAAACTGGACTGCAAAAATTGGTTTACTTTCATGTAATAGGCCTTCATTGGTTTCATCATCTATATTTTTTAGATATTCTTTAAACCCATTCTTTTCAAAGTCTTTTACGCAAAAACCATGATTTTGTGAGGTAATATAGCATCGATTCGTATTAACATTTATTACAGTCTTATTGCCTCCTCTATGTCCATATTTCAATTTATATTTGTATCCACCAGCTGCTATTCCCAAAATTTGATTACCTAAACAAATACCAAAAGTTGGGATATTGTTATGAATTAATTGTTTACAAACTTCAATCGCATTTATACACATATCAGGATCTCCAGGACCATTTGAAATAAATACACCATTGGGATTATAGCTCATTATTTTCTCATAATCATAATTATATGGTACTAAAATAATTTCGAGTTTTCTAGCCAAGAAATTTCTTAATATATTAAGTTTTACACCGCAATCTAACACCACCACTCTTCCTTTTGGATTTGGTGGGGAATAGGTTTGAATACTGTTTGTCGATACTTCACTAACTAAATGTCTTAAATTTGGATCTTCCGCTCTTTTAACATCTTCTTTTAATTGTTCAATATTAGGTTCTTCACCCGGGTTAAATACAGAGAGTAAACCTACTTGAACTCCCTCCTCTCTTAGAATTTTTGTTATTGCTCTAGTATCTACCCACTCAATTCCAGGTACATCTTCATCACGAAGGAAATCATCTAATGTTTTTACACTCTTATAATGACTAGGTTGTTTACAGCATTCATTAACTATAAATCCAGTAACTTTTATGGAATCTGATTCAAAATGTCTAAAAATACCGTACTTATCTTTCTCCCAGGGAGGAACTCCATAATTTCCTACTAGGGGGTGAGTCATGGTTACTATTTGCCCTTGATAAGAGGGATCTGTTAAAGTTTCGTTATATCCTGCTCCTGTCATTGTATTAAAAACAAGTTCTCCAGTAACCTGTTTTGACGCTCCGAATCCTATGCCTTTAAAATAACGACCATCTTGAAACATTAAAATTGCTGGTCTTTCGTTCTTGTACAACATTTACAAAATTGTTATAAGCTTCTCATCCATTCTTAAAACATAAATAAGCAATTTTGTATTTTAAGATTGTTTATTAATGAGTTAAATATATTTAAACAATAAAGCTAATTTTTAATTATAGAAGCTAAATTATTATTTAGTAGATCAGATTCTTCTTTTCCATGATTTGTATTCTTCGGGCACTAAAGATCTTATATAGTCCCCTTGAATTTTTTTAATAGATTCTAAAAATGCCTCAAACTTAATATTATCAAAATTATTCCACCACGAATAATTCTCCATATTGATGGTCTCAAGATCTTCTGCATTTTTTGTAATTATAACACCACTCTCTAAAAGAAAAGAAGGATCTATTAGATCATTGCCACCATTTTCAAGTCTTTTTTTATTTTGAAGCATACACTCAAGTAAATCATCATAAAATAGAAGTGGGATGTATTTTATTATACTATTCTTTAGTGTTTTTATTATACTGGTTCGATCATTATTTTCCAAACTAAAACCTATTTTAGAGAGATCACAAATTTCAATATCTATTAGCTCAGGGTGATATTCCACTTCTTTTGATTTCTTAAACTTTCTATAATATGTGGCCTCTTTTTCTCTATACATTTTCACATTTTCTTGTTTTCCTTCTACTTGAGTGATGATAGAGTTCTGTTCTAATCGTTTTCTACAAAGGTCTGATAATATTTGGCAGTAATCATTAGCAGCTTCAATTAGATCACCTCCTATTATTTTTGCCCTAATTATGGTGTGCATATAAGCTCTTAAAAACGCAGAGAAGTCATCTTCTAAAGTGGAAAGACTGGCGTAAAGATATTTAGTAAATTGCCACCATTTTGATACTCGTTCCAGGGAAAGAGATAAAAAGAATTTTTCACGAGAACGCACTTCAGTATAATATATCAATTTCTCAAATCCAAATTTAAGAAATTGAAGTGGATCAATTATTGCAGTTAGATCTTCAGTTATAGGGAATGAAACTGGTTCTTTAGGTCTTATTAAAACTGATCTTTCTCCATTGAATACTCGATCAACTCTCATTGGTAAAGGCATAATCGGGTTTGTTCCAATAGAATTGATTAGATTAGCCAAATTTGGTTTATTTACGTTAGAATAGTCCGGAGGGAAAATATCAATAAAAAAGAAAAAAGGTGCTGCATCAAACTTATAAGTTTTAAATTTGTTAATTGGTTTTACAGTGATCACCAGATAATATTAAATCTATATTTTTTTAATTCGTTAGTTTTACAACAATAAGGGAAAATATTAATGTTATCTTAAGTTAATGATTTTAATTCATTTATGTCAAAAAAACTTAACACATAAGATCTAAAATATAGAAATTGTCAACTAATCTGCTGGATAAATTAGTTTTATTAATGAGAATAATAGGATTAGTTTTGGGTATTGCAACAGCTCCTTTGTTTCCATTGCTGGGAATCAAGACAATGGCACTTATTTTGACATGTTTTATGTTTCCGATAATTCCACTTGTAATATTCTATATACCGGAAAGTCATGGAATAGATTTAAAAATGGTTGAATAAAATTTTAAATTATAAAAGATTAAAATGAAAATATATTAATCTGTCACCTTTCTGAAATTCCCAGAAGTTTTACGGCGTTATTACCTAGAATAGCCTCGACTTCCTCTTCAGTGAATTTAATTCCTTTAGGTGCGTTCTTTGGAAGGTTTTTAATTAGTTGAATGTAATCCTTGGTCGGAATAACTATATCATATACAGGCCCATCTGATGCGAACATTACTTTCTCCAATCCTGCATAGTCTATTAAATCCCTTAATTCTCTACAGAATAATTCATATTTACCAAATGCGTAGGCTTGCCACATTGCCATATCCCCATATAAATTCGGATAAAAAGCTGCAAGTGCTGCCCATTCCCTCCATCTGGGTGGACTACCCATATGAGCTGCGATAATCTTTAGATTGGGGAGTTTATTTGATGTTTCTGAAAGAAGAAGTGGTTCGGTATATTTACATTTGGCAGGAGGGCCTAACGGACCCGTGTGGGTTAGTAAAATTCCTCCTTTTTGTTCCAAGTATTTCAAAATTTTGATAGATTCAGGGCTATTTGGATCATATCCACTATCACAGTGATATTTCAACCCTTTCATACCAAACTCTTCAAAACATTGCTTCAACATATCTAATGCATTCTCTCTCCTTGGGTCGATACCTGCAAAAGCCATTAAACGATCGGGATATTTATTTGCTACATCTGCTATACTTTTATTAAGTGTCATGGCGATTTGCTCTGTCATTACCTCATTATCTTTGTTATCCACTGTATTTATGCATGTAAAATCAATTCCAGCATCATCCATCCATTTAATCAATTTATTTCCCGTTAAATCAGGGTAACGTTCCGCAGCTCTACGTGCTAAAGTTTCCTTATCGACTTTTATCCCAGCTACCTTAGCTAATCGAGATGGTTCTCCCATACGTTCCAATACATTTTCATATTTTATTGGATAAGGGCTTAGGTGATAATGTACATCAATAATCATTTTTTTACCTCGTTTTTATTAATTTAATCCTAATATATTATTTCTCTTTTGATTTTATAAATTCTTTATCTTTATTCATAAAGTAGACCCAAGCGTTTCGAGACATTAAACAGTAATCGTCTTTCCCAATCTTTTCAAGAAGTCTAATTCTCATCTTCCGTGCTTTAATATTATCTGGATCTGCTTGAATTAAGACATCTAAGATTTCCAACGCTAACTGTGCCTGATCCTGCTCTAAAAGTTCTCCTGCTCTTTTTATAATTTTTTCAGAGTCTCCTATTAACTTATAAATCTCACTCATGACCTCTTTTTCTGGTCTAGGTAAAAGATGAGCAATATTTTCATCAAAATAGCCGTGATACCATCTATATACGTTAAACACAAAAAATTCTGGGCGTGAATAGCTTGCTTGAAGATAGGGGCTATTTTTTAGGTGTTCGGGGATTTTTACTCTATGAATCATTTCGGTTATATGTGTTCCATTGTTGATGTGATCTACTACTTGATCATGGAGAGACCGAATGACTTCGATATGATCATCCAAACGTTTCATAGCGTCTTTACCTTCTGTAAATACCCCACCTCCTCCATAAAAAATATATTTTGGATTTAATTCCCTTATTCTTTCTAACTCTTTTGCCCAATCCAATGCAAATCGGGTTGGTTTCCAGGGATTACCTATATTAGGAAAACTCCCAATCATTAGATCTCCTATGAACGCAGCATTAAGTTCAGGAACATAGATCCACAATGCATCATCAGTTTCCGCTCGTGCTGTGTGAAGTTCAAACGTTTTATCTCCTAATTTTATCGTCATATCACCTAGAAATGTTTTAGTAGGATAGACTAAATCTAATTTTGGGATAACTTCAGGAAAGTTGAATTGTTGTGCATCTTTTCTAGCTTTATAAGGAGCTAACATCTGATATTTATCCAAGCGATCAGGTAAATATCTACTTGCAATAACCTCGGGATTATCCTCCATGAATACTGGAGCTGCAAGCACATGATCCATATGGCCATGTGTGTAAATTACATATTTAATCTTATTTTTAATTCGCTCTTTAACTTCTTTCGCCCAGCGTTTAGCTAATAGTGTATCAATTAAAACTACTCCCTCGGTAGTATCAATCCAACCACAACTAGACAAAGGAGCGTTTGCAGTATGCACATCTTTAATTGGATCATCAAAGGTTACCTCAAAGGAAATAACGTTTATTGGATCGACTCTTTGGGATTGCTCTTTATTCTCTTTTGACATAATATAAAGAAATAAGGTATAATAAAATAAAAAAAATAGGAAAAATATTTTTATTTCATATCTACAAATTTTCCGCTCTTAAACAATTCACATGGTTTAAGATATTCTGAGCATTCATACCTGCCATATTTGCATCATCAATTACTTTCCATCCAGAGGCAATACCTTCTTCTAATATCCTACAACCTTCATTCAACCTAATGGCCAAGAAAACGGTAGGATTAGCAATTCCTGCTTTTTTAATTTTTGAAAAATCGGGTTGTGGTCTTCCCTTCGACCAATCATAAAATCCCTGACCTGTCTTTCTCCCTAGTTTTCCTTCATTAAACATTTTAGTAATAACTTTTCCTGGTCGAAAATCTTCATGTAAAGTATCTGCATAATAGTTTCTTACGTGGTATCCTGTATCAATACCAGTATAATCTGAAAGAACTAACGAAGACATTGGACCACGTTGTCCTAAATCAGCGTCTAAAGACTCAAAAGGAATTCCTTTTTCTAAGCAAGTATCTAGAAGATAGTTCATGTAGATACCCCCTGGAGCATTCAACCTGTTTACAATAAATCCTGGTCGATCTTTTAAAACTTTAGCTACATACCTATCTCCCCTAAGACATGGTAGGCTCTCACTTACTTTCATACCAATTTCCATGGCTTCTTCAGAAGATTTTTCACCGGCAATTACCTCTATTAACCTCATTAAAGGAGCAGGATTGAAAAAATGTATACCTATACATTTATCAGGCTTATTTGTAGCAGTCGCCATTTCAGTTATAGACATTGTTGATGTGTTTGAGGCAATTACCGCATGAGGAGGGGCATTATCATCACAAGTTTTAAAAATGTTTTTTTTCACATCCATATCCTCTACTACTGCTTCTATAATTAAATCCGCATCCTTTACCGCTGAAGCAAGATCTAAACTTGTTTTCATTCGTGCTAAAACTTCTGCAGCTTTTAAGACTCCTTTAGATTCAAGCTTTTGTAAGCCGCCTTCAATACCAACTACAGCCTTATCAATGATTTCTTGAGAAATATCGACAAGTGTTGTGTTGTATCCTGCCATCATTGAGATTTGGGCGATTCCATTTCCCATTAAGCCAACACCAATTACTACAATATTTTTAACTTCTACCATTTTGTTTTTACACCTTCAAAAATCATCGTAGTATAATAAAAAAAATATAAAAAGATTAAAAAAGTAATATTTTGCTTATTTTAAAAATCCATAAGCATTTTTTAAACGTTTTTCTGCATCCTCAACTATTTCATCAATAATTTTCTTGACATTTTCCACGCTATGAATAAGTCCAATACTTTGTCCTAAAAGAACAGCTCCTGTAAGATCTCCTTTATATGCCGCTTCGTATGCCTTCATTTCTTCAACTAATTCTCCTTGCGACATCGCTTGTTCTTGAGCTATTTTTGCTTCTTTATCAGCTACTAGCCCGTGATGCAATGAATATTCGTTTTTCCATAAACGAATTGGTCCTAAAGAACCTGTTACCAATAATGTATCTTGAGCCTTAGCTGGGGGAACAACACCTTTATACTCATTACTAAATTCGCTTTCATTTGAAGCTATTAACCGTGAACCCATAGCAACAGCTCCTGCTCCCATAGCTAATGCTGCAGCAAGACCTTCACCAGTAGCAAATCCGCCGCACGCAACCACAGGAAAATCAGGAAATTTTTGCATCACTTGTTGTAGCAAGACTAAGGTACTAACCTTTTCATAAGATTGATGACCTCCACCTTCACCACCAGTGATAACCATTCCATCTACTCCTGAAGCAACACACTTTTCAGCAAGCCATAATGCAGGAGCAACATGAAAATGTTTAATTTTTGATCCACTTTCCTTTAATTTTTGGTAATCTTTTGACGCGGGTAAAGTTTTGGAAGATCCAGCGCTTGTAATAGCATAAATACATTGCTCCTTGAGCCTTTGATTTTCCATTATAAATCTTGGAATTTCTGAAGCTAATTGTGGGGCTGCTATTTCTCTACGCGAAGTTCTTATATTAAATCCAAAAGGTTTATCCGTATGTTCAACCACCTGTAACATATTTTCTTTCATAATTTGGACAGGATTTCTCCCCTTTCGATAATCGCTTAGTAAAGCGCTATGGCTTAAGACACCAAGCCCACCTGCTTCTGAAACTGCGATAGTTAACTCCGTAGTATAAAAGGGACCCATTGGGGCAGCTATAATAGGGTGTTTAATCCCTAACATTTTAGTTATATTCGTTTCTAATACCATTTTTTTCTATTCACTTTACTTTAATTCTGAATTTATATTCTTTAAATTTAAATACAGAAATTTTTTGTAATGTAAATATTTTACCCTAATTTTGAACCTAAATCATTCTTTTATTCAAATAACTGATATTTTTAAATAATAAACTCGGGAAAATTTCCATTTTTAGTTGTACTGAAATCTATTCCTCTTCCTATTTAATTCATAATCATTTTATACAAATCGAAAGTTTTTTTTATGATATCGCCAAGAAATATAATTATAATTTTCGAGCTAATTTTAAAGATTCATAAATTTTATTTTTCGTAGTAAAAACGAGTTGACTTT
>SMTZ1_10019743_pt1 | contig 10533 bp, 10 predicted proteins | sample DeeMarSWOR136_30_FD_25667 | JGI IMG/M metagenome (IMG submission 25667) | reverse complement strand
TTTCGTACTTCGGATTTGGTGCTTAACCACGGTTCATGCGTAACTATTTGATGCGTTTTTTATAGCCTGGGTTTCATCAAAGTGTACACTGCTTTCTGGCTCTGGTCAATTCTTGTTCCTTCTGCCCCGAAACATACATCAAATAAATAAGGCGGGAGTTTCCCGCCCTATTTACCAAATCACTAAAGGCAGCATGGGAGCCCTCATTACACCTCCCGGAATTCGCCCTCCACAGTGCCTTCATCGCCCTTGCCTGGTTCCTCCCCACCCGGTTCCTCACCACCTGGAGGAGGTGGAGGAGCACCCGCCTGCTGATATACGGCTGCGCCCACCTTCTGCAACGCCTCAGAGAGTTCCTGACTTGCACGCTTGACCTGCTCAATGTCGCTTCCTGATAGCGCCGATTTCACTGCTGCTATTTTGCCGTCAACCTCCTCCTTCAGGTCAGAGGGCACTTTATCACCCTGCTCTCTCAGCGTCCTCTCCGCAGTATACGCCAGATTATCAGCCATATTGCGGGTTTCAACCTCCTCACGTTTCCTTGCATCCTCAGCAGCATGTATCTCGCCCTCGCGCTGCAAGCGCTCGATCTCCTCCTTACTCAGCCCACTGGAAGCGGTAATGGTGATCTTCTGCTCCCTGCCAGTGCCCTTATCATGGGCCCTAACACTGAGGATGCCATTGGCATCGATGTCGAAGGCAACCTCGATCTGAGGCATCCCCCGTGGTGCCGGAAGGATGCCATCGAGCATGAAGCGCCCCAGGGTCCTATTATCAGTAGCCATAGGACGTTCCCCTTGAAGCACATGAATCTCAACGCTGGGCTGATTGTCAGCGGCGGTGCTGAATATCTGGCTCTTCGATGTTGGAATAGTGGTATTGCGAGGGATGAGAGAGGTCATTACCCCACCCAGGGTCTCGATGCCTAAGGTAAGGGGAGTGATATCGAGTAGCAGCACATCCCGAACGTCCCCCTTGAGCACCCCTGCCTGAATCGCAGCCCCGATACCAACCACCTCATCGGGGTTGACGCCTTTATGCGGCTCCTTGCCGAAAAGCTCTTTGACCTTCTGCTGCACCAGGGGCATCCTGGTCTGCCCGCCGACGAGTATAACCTCATCGACCTGGTTGGAGGAAATACCGGCGTCAGATAGCGCCTGGCGGCAAGGCCCGACGGTCTTTTCCACAAGATCCATCACCAGTTGCTCAAGCTTGGCCCTGGTCAACGTAATATTCAGATGTTTGGGGCCCGAGGCGTCGGCGGTGATGAAAGGAAGGTTTATGTCGGTCTGCGCCACTGTGGAGAGTTCGCACTTAGCCTTCTCCGCTGCCTCCTTCAGCCGCTGCAGCGCCATCCGAGCCTGCCTGAGATCGATTCCCTGGTCCCGCTTGTATTCGTCGCACAGCCAATCTATTACGTGCTGGTCAAAATCGTCGCCGCCCAGATGGGTATTACCATTGGTAGACTTGACCTGGAAGGTCCCCTCACCCAATTCCAGGATGGAGATATCGAAGGTGCCACCGCCGAGGTCATAGACAGCGATTGTCTCGTCCTTTTTCTTGTCCAGCCCATAGGCGAGGGAGGCAGCAGTGGGCTCATTGACGATGCGCAGCACCTCAAGCCCGGCGATCTTCCCGGCATCCTTGGTCGCCTGTCGCTGGCTATCGCTGAAGTAGGCGGGGACTGTTATCACTGCTTCGGTGACCTTTTCCCCGAGATAAGCCTCGGCATCAGTCTTCATCTTCTGCAGGATCATCGCCGAGATCTCAGAGGGACTGTAGTCGCGGTCGCCCATCCTCACCCCGACGTCGCCGTTGGGGGCTTCGGTCAGCTTGAAGGGCATCAACTTCTTGTCCTCCTCCACCGTAGCCTCATTGAACTTGCGTCCCATGAACCGCTTGATGCTGAAGATGGTATTCTCCGGGTTAGTAACCGCCTGTCGCTTGGCAACCTGCCCCACCAGCCGCTCACCAGTATTGCTCACCGCTACCACCGAAGGGACCACTCTCCCCCCCTCCTGACTGGTGATTACCGCTGGCTCGCCCGCCTCCATAACGGCAACGCAGCTATTTGTCGTGCCCAGATCGATACCGATTACCTTGCCCATATCCAACCTCCTGAAGTTACATAGATTTACTCTTAGTCCTCGTCAGATTTAGAGCCATCCTGCTCTTTCCCCACCTTCACCCTGGAAGGGCGGAGCAAGCGATCGCCAAGCTTATAGCCCTTCTGTATTTCTTCGCAAACCTTCCCCTCTTCACCCTCAACACACATCACCGCCTCGTGGAGATTGGGGTCAAACTCCTTGCCCTCAGCCTCGATCTCTAAAAGTCCCCGATCCTCGAGAACTGCTTTCAGCTTACGATAGGTAAGCCTGACACCTTCGACCCAGGTGGGCCCGTCGAAGTCGTCGGAAGCGTTTTCCAGGGCTCGCTCCAGGTCATCCAAGACAGGAAGCAGGTCTGCGATGAGATTGGCATTGGCGGAACTAGCCATCTCAGCCCGCTCCTGCTCACTGCGCCTCTTGTAGTTAATGAAGTCTGCCTCTGCTCGCTGCCAGTTAGCCAGATACTTCTCTGCCTTCTCCTTCGCCTCTTCAAGCGCTTTCTTCAGCGATTCTAGGTCCTCCGCCTCCTCAACCTCCCCCCTTTCAACACCTTCCTGATCTGGCGAGAAGTCCGTCTCTTCGTCGGCCAAACTATATCACCCCTTCTAAATCAATGTGAGATTGCTGAACCAGTCTCCATCAACCCAACTACCCGTACAGCTCGCCCACCATTTCGCTCATCACCGAGGACAGGAAGCAGACAGTGGGAATAGCGCGATTGTACTGCATTCGAGTTGGCCCCATCACACCTAGGGCCCCACCGACCTCCCCAGGAATACCGTATCTGGTGATGACCACGCTACAGTCCTGCATCACGTCCTGCTTGTTCTCCCTCCCAATGACCACTCGCACCCCCTCTCCAGTCAGCACCTGGGGCAGGAGCGACTTGAGCAGGCTCTTTTGCTCAAACAACTCGACAATTGCCGCCAACTTGCTCCTCGAGGCAAACTCGGGCTGGCTGAGCATATGGCGCAAGCCATCAACGCAGGGCTCCTCATAAGCCTCCCCCTCCTCAGCCTGCATCATCTGTACCACAGCTCCCAATACTTGCTCCTCCAGAGGAGAAAGCTCCAAGCCCTTGGTGGATATCTGGGAACAACTTAGCCCAGCACAGGCAGAGCTAATTCTCTGGGCAGAGGCACTAAGCTCCTCCTGAGAAACAGCCTCCCCCAGGGTTAGCACTTGCTGCTTGAGCTTAGCTTCCCTGAGGACGAGGACGAGCAAAGCCAGGAACTCCTGAAGGGAAACAAGCTCCAGATGCTTGAGCCGGGACTCACAAGGCTTGGGTAGAGTAACGATGGCTACATTACGCACTGTGCGTGACAATATAGCAGCAGCAAGACGGATCCATTCCTCGACCTCACTCTTCACCTGGTGAAATTGGTGTCGGATCAGGCGCTGTTCGACTAAGGAAAGTTGAACATCACCCATTATGGACTCTATGTAATGGCGATACCCCTTATCCGAGGGAATGCGTCCCGCCGAGGTATGAGGTTGAGAGAGATAACCCTCTTTCTCCAGTTCGACCATCTCATTACGTATGGTAGCGGGACTCACCCCCAGCCCCCTGCGAACGACGGTATCCGAACTCACAGGCAATCCAGTTGAGATATACTCACCGGCTACGATCTTGAGGATATCCGACCTTCTCTGAGTGAGCATTCTCCTCTCCCCAATTAGCACTCTTAAGCTAAGACTGCTAACACATAATTAACTCTATCACCTCACACTCGATTTTGTCAAGACGTTTGACCTCGGGTATCAAGTCTGCTATACTTTCCCTTCGATAAGCGCTAAAAAGAAGAGGCCTCCTTGGCTCGATATGCACGGGTTATAGGTTGGGGCAAATACTTGTTGGAGTCGTACCGGGATCAGGGAAAGAAGAATCGCCGGCGCTGACGAAACAGCGTCGACGATGGCAGTGCGTGCCAGTAGAGAGGCTCTCGATATCTCCAGAATTCAAGCCGATTCCCTCGATCTGGTGATAGCGGCAACCTGCACTCCGGATCATATGTTCCCCGCTTGCGCCTCTCTAGTACAGGATTCGCTGGGTGCGAAAAAGGCTGCAGCCTTCGACATCAATGCCGCTTGCAGCGGTTTCATTTATGCCCTGGCAACAGCCTGCCAGTTCATCGCAGCAGGAACCTACGATAATGTTCTGGTTGTAGGCAGCGAGGTTTACTCGCGGATTTTGGATTGGCAGGACCGCAACACCTGTGTCCTCTTCGGCGACGGCGCCGGAGCGGTGGTGATACAGGCCAGTGATTCGCTACCAGGCTCGCTCAGCTTTGTCCTGGGTAATGACGGCTCTGGGGCAAATGTCCTTTACACCCCGGGACCTTGCGGCCTGAATGATGGGCGCTACTTTCTCACTATGAAGGGACAGGAGGTATATAAGTTCGCAGTCAACATTATTGAAGAGGCAACCAAGCAGGCTGTCGCCGCCGCCCGCCTCGAGCTATCGGACATCGATCTCATCATCCCCCATCAAGCCAATACCCGCATCCTAAAAACCGCTGCCAGGATGCTCGACCTCCCATTGGATAAGTTCTTTATCAATGTAGACCGCTACGGCAATACCTCGGCAGCCTCGATCCCCATCGCTCTGTGTGAGGCTGTAGAGGATGGCCGGATCAAGGATGGTGATAATCTGGTCCTGGTCGGGTTTGGGGGTGGCCTTAGCTGGGCAGCCATGGCGATTCAATGGGGAGCAGGGGCAAGAACATTCTGAGCAGAAAAAGGAGCTAACCCATGAGTGAGCGGCAACGGTGATTGAATGGATACCAGGGACAAGAATACCTTAAGTAGAGAAAGGAGATAACCCATGAATGGGCTAGCAACCACCACTAACATGGTGGACACCCTGTTGCTTAAAGCAGGAGTACACCGTAATCTGGCCGTCGATTTGGCGCTGATCGTGGGCTTCAGCTGGTTTGTTGCCCTCTGTGCCCGGATATCTTTTCTCATCCCGGGAACGGCGGTTCCAATTTCAGGGCAGACCTTTGCTGTACTGCTCGCCGCTGCTCTTTTGGGCAGTCGGCGGGGGGCACTGAGCATAATGGCCTACTTGGCTCAGGGGGCGATGGGGTTGCCGGTATTTGCTTTCACTGCCACTATGGGCTACGGCGGGGGCATCGCTCGCTTCGCCGGTCCTACCGGGGGCTATCTCATCGGGTTTGTAGCCGCCGCATTCGTCGTTGGATTCCTCGCCGAGCGGGGCTGGGACCGGCGCTTCTGGACTACGGCGCTTGCCATATTCTGTGGCAATGCTGTTATCTACCTCTTCGGTCTCCCCTGGCTGGCACGCTTCTTCGCCCCGGTATGGCTTAGCGGCTGGCAACTGGATCTCAAATACCTTGACCCCACTAACGGGGTGCTCTTGGCTGGGCTTTATCCCTTCATTCCAGGTGACTTGATCAAGCTGGTTCTAGCGGCAGTGGCACTGCCTTCGGGGTGGGCACTGCTCTCACGCCTAAGAGGGTAGCATGGAAATCGTCTGGCTGGGTCATTCGTGCTTCAGAATAAGAGGTAAGGAAGCCACGATCGTTACCGATCCCTTTGACAGAACCTTGGGTTACCCTGTGAGGAAACCCACAGCGAGCATTGTCACTGTGAGCCACCATCATCCTCAGCACAGCTTCTTAGAAGGTGTTGCAGGCAGTCCCAAGGTTATTAGCAGGCCAGGCGAGTACGAGATCGCCAACGTTTTCATCAATGGTATCGCTACCTTTCACGATGCTGACAGGGGAGAGCATCGGGGGAAGAACACGGTTTACCTTGTACAGATCGAGGAGGTGAGCATCTGCCATCTTGGGGACCTGGGACACGTGCCGACAGCGGAACAAAGCGAGCAGATGAGCGATACCGATATCTTGATGGTGCCCGTGGGCGGAGGAGCTACCATAGGTGCAGCGGCAGCGGTCGAAATCATAAGCCTACTTCAACCCAAGCTCGTAATACCGATGCACTTCAAGACGGAGGTGGTGAAGATGGACCTGGAGCCTCTAGAACACTTCCTCAAGGAGATGGGTCTGAAAGAGGTCGTTTCCCAGCCAAAGCTTAACGTCAGCAAATCGAGCCTGCCCCCAGAGACCAGTGTCGTAGTGCTCGACTACCATTAGTTGCAAGTATTCAGCTTTGGAAATGTTCTTGGTTCTAAGTTCAAGGGTAACCTAGAACGTAGAACCAAGCCCTCTGCCTTTGGGTTTTGCTGAGTGCCGAATGCCAACGGCTGAACGCTTGCCACGGTACGATGCTAGGGGGATGGTGAACGCAAGGGCCTCCCCGTAGCCCACCGCCCCAGGAGATAGACCAGGCCACCAGCAAGCCAAATTAATATCGAGCTTATTGGAGCCAAGGGAATAATAGACTGGTAAGGTAAGAACGTACCATCTTTAGCAGTATTTAAAGGTATCAGGGCCACGATACCCAAGACAATACATATCGCTATTGGGACCCACCAGACTAGCTTGACCTTCAACATGCTGTCACTCCGGCCTTCAGCCTGTAAGAGAGCAGAAGTCTCAGGGGATTAACTCTGCCTCTTGCCTGGGCAGCTGCATACCCGCAGGCGCCTTCACATTGTTTAGACGCACGCCCAGTCTGGGAATTTCTGTGTATCCTGAAAGCATCACCACGCCAGCCACCATATCCCACCCCCGAATCGGACAGTCACCCCCTCTGACCTCGGCAGTCGCTATAGAGCTTTCCAGCCAGCTCTTAGCGTGGGAGAAGCCCTCCATATTTAGCTCATCCGGCGCCCCGGCAATGATCATCAACGCCTTCCTGGCTTTCCTTATGTCGCACTCACCGGTTAACCTCAGGGTAGCGGCGTTCCTTACGGCTGTGTAGCACCTCATAGCTGGACTCAGTTGGTCTAAGGAGGTCTTCTTCCTGAAGAAGAAGAACCTGTCACGCACCTTTTTGGTCTTCATCTCTGAATATCCGATATAGCTAAACCCTTCCCAGGAGTTTATGATGTCAGAGGCATCGATCACCTTTATGCCAACCTTGTCCTTCTCCGTCTCACCGGCACCCAGCATTAAGGGCAATGGCTTCACTAGCTCGTAGTTCATTATGTTGTAGCCTGTCTCAAGCGGGAGCCCTTCCTTCTTCCAAACGTCGTTGTCAAACAGGAGCATGCCATTAACCATTCCATCCAGCTCTTGCAGGGTCTCTATGGCGTTCATAGCCATCAGTTTCCCCTCATCCTCACTGGGAAGAACACCTATTAAATAGATTGGCTCCTCGTAGACCTGCCTGAGCTTAGAAATGACGATCGCTGCACCTCCAGACCCAGTGCCACCCCCAAGACCTGCAATGACCAGGAAGCCATCTACATGGTGAATAGTCTTCTCCGTGACCGCGTGCATGATCGAATGGAGCCCATGCTTTGTTACTTTTGCCCCTACCTTGCGATTCAACCCTACTCCATGCCCCTTCACCACCGTCTGCCCAACAAGAATTCTATCCTTCCTCTGTATCGTTTTCAGTCCCAGAAGGTCGGCTTGCGCCGAGTTGACAGCCAGGGCAAAGGGGACGATACCCGGGTGTCTGCCCCACAAACTGTGATAGGTCAACAGATCCGCAATCCTGCCCCCGGCCTGACCGATACCAATAACTCCAACCTTCATTTCTTCACCTCCAGATTCCCTATATGCCCTTCTCTTCCGCGTCCGAGTTTAACATAAAAACGAGATCGCCGTCAACACTACTTTCGTCGATATTTAGCAATGATTCCCCAAACCCTTTCAACCCCCTGGCCCCTCAAACCATCGCTACCGAAAGCATCCTAGCCCATGCCCTCACAATTGTCAACAAGTAAGCTACATTTCCCTTAATTAAGCACCAAATCCGAAGCACGAAACCCCAAACAAAGAGTCAAAACTCAAAGATAAAAGAGCAAAACTACAAATCAAAGCTCAAAATCAAGGTTCCTGGCACTTTCGGCCACTCATTTCGAATTTTGCTCAGCAGCTTTTACCTTTGCATTTTGATATTTGAATTTGTTTAGTGCTCAGGCTTCGCCGTGAACTCAGTCGAACGGAATTAGTGTTTAGAATTCTCCCAAATATTATGCGCAAGTATTTATGTCACCTAAAGTAAGCACCTCCCCGGGCGAGCCTCCCGCCGTCGGTGTACTGAGCACCCCGGCAGCCTAATTAAGAAAAAACCGCCCGCCGAAAGACGGACGGCTTTTTCTAGTACAACCTTTAGTCAAGCGCTTTACACCCTGCGCCGCATGCTCATGATCGCCACGCCGGCTGCAATGACAGCAATGACTATGGCAACAATCGGAATTGCTATGTTGGCGTCTGCTCCGGTGTCGCCCTTGGCGCCAGCGGCGCCAGCGGCGCCAGCGGCGCCAGTTTCACCCTGGGCTCCCGCAGGGATTCCTAGGGTGAGGATGCCCGTTTCGGCATCATAATCCGCCGTCGCACTCGCACCCGCAGCAAGGGTCGTAACCACTACATCGGTTATCACCCCGTTACCTGTTGGTGGCGCCTCGCCAGAGCTGAGGTTCAACTCAACGTTGCTGCCAGCCCCAAAGGTGCCCGTCTGTTCTGCGGCAACAGCACCTATCATGAAGGTTATCGGCGCCCCTGCGGGAAACTCGGTGCCTTCAGGAGCCACTATCTTTAGGGCATACGTTGAGGGGCCATATACTGTTGTCGCCGTGACAGTGGTATAAGTCTCGTTTCCTACGGTGGCCGTTATGGAAGTGCCGTCAGCTACATCTGCACCGCCCACCTGCACCGTGCCGTAGAACCGACACGGAAGCTGAGGTCCCTGGGCAAAAGCCATGGCCGGGAAGAGGAGAAGCACTACCACTGCCAGCAAGACCACTACTCTCAGTTTGGTCATATCTCTTTCCTCCTAATTTCAGTGGTCCCTGAGCCCCCCGATATATCAGGGGGCTCAGGGAAATCTCGCTATCCTCTTACCTACCGAGCCAGCCGATGTTATTCCAGCCGTCGTATAGAGTGTAGCTGTGGCCGCCATAGATCAGCTCAATGGAGTCCACGCCGTCTGGCAAGTCGACGTTGATCCAGTAGCCCATGCCAGCCGTGAGGCCTGTCAGGTCGCTGCCGGGATCAAGCGGGTCAAAGAAGAGCCAGTCTCCAGCAGCGTAATCCCACACTATGACCACGTTATCCATTATGCCAGCGAGGGCAGTCTCCACTGTCTCCGGCGCCACTGTGACCACGAAGAATGTTGTTGCAGTCGAAGTACCATCGAATGCTTGCACCACCTGAGACCCCGGTGCCACACCAGGAACCGTAGCACTATACGTGAAGGCACCAAGGGGACTGCTCAATGGCGCGCTGGGGAAGGTGTAACCGCCGAAGGTGACTGTGATCGGCGCATAGCCTGCAAAGCCAGTGCCGCTTACCGTCACCGGTGTACCTGGGCCACCCTCTTGTGGGGCCACAGAAATGGCAGCCCCGGGCACTATGTAGGTCGCGGGCAAGGCGGCGTTCCCAAGGACACCGTCATTCGCGGTAACTGTGTTTGCACCCGTTACCGCGGTCGCAGGAACCGTCATGGCCGCCGCGATGTTGCCATTGGCATCAGCGATTACAGTCATGGGAGCACCGGCAAAAGTCAGCGCTACTGTGGAGTTGGGAACCCATCCCGACCCCGTTACCGTCGCCGATGAGCCCCTTGGCCCGGTGGTCGGGCTCACCGCCAGCGTCGGCCTGACCACAGTGTAGGTGCCAGAAGCCACTAGACCATTGTTATCTGTGGCTCTTACCGTGTTGGCTCCCACCGTAAGCCCAGCCGGGACGACCAGAGTCGTGGGGAACATCTCCCCGGCGGTGCCAATGTTTATCTGAGACTGTCCTGGCCAGCCCGTGCCGGCGATCGTCAAGGCACCTGGAGCGATGTTGCCGTTCGGGCTCATATTCGAGGCCTGCAGCAGCACTTTGATCCCCATAGGACCGCTGCTCGGGCTTATCGTTAGCAGACGTGGAATAACGGTGAAAGTCGTGGCAGCGGTATTAGCCGGGACAGCGGTATCGGTGCCCACAACCTGCGAGACACCGGGAACTGCCGTGGCCGGAGTCGCCACACCAGGCGTATTTATCACCCCGGTCGCACTGGTAAGAACAGTGGTCCAAGTCCCTCCAGCAAACGTAAGCGTAACAGTGTCATTGATGTTCCAGCCGGAACCGGTTACTGTTACCAAGGAGCCTGCCAGCCCGCTGGTGGGGCTTACAGCCAGGCTTGGCGTAACCGTGAAGGTATCCGGGTTAAGGTTAGCGTTGTTGCCAGCCAAATCGGCTGCGGTAACAGTCTGAGCACCCGCTGCCAGGCCCGTTGGAATTGTCCCTGCCGCAGTGAAGCCCCCAGCGCTGTCACTAACCACGGATGCGAAAGCCAGATTACCGACAGTTACGTTAACGGTAAAGCCGGCGGCAAA
>SMTZ1_10008689_pt1 | contig 10533 bp, 14 predicted proteins | sample DeeMarSWOR136_30_FD_25667 | JGI IMG/M metagenome (IMG submission 25667) | reverse complement strand
AGTTCGGCAAGCCCCACCGCTTAGTCATCAACCGTTTTACAACATGAACCTTCTTTTTTGAGCTTCAAGGCCTCCTCGTAAACCAGCTTCCTGGAAAGGCCGTATTTTCCGGCAACTTCTTTTACCAATTCCGACAGAGGGCGACCCGTTTCAAGACGCAACTGCCTGAGGTCGCGCACAAGCGAGTTGCGGTCGAATTCCCCGGTCTCTTCATAGCCTCCCACCAGAAGCGTACATTCACCTTTCAGGAGAGGACGAACTGCCAGTACTTTCAGTATGTTGCTCAATGATCCCCTGAGGATTTCCTCGTGAACCTTGGTCAGTTCACGCGCCACCACAGCGCTTCTGTCGCCCATCAGATTGATCATTTCCTGCATCAGGCCTATGAGCATTTCCTGCATCAGGCCTATGAGCCGTTTGGGAGACTCATAGAAAATGAGGGTTCGGGGCTCTCCTCTCAGTCTTTCCAGGAAGTGTTTGCGCTTGGCGGGTTTCCGGGGAACAAATCCCACAAAGATAAAGCTGTCTGTAGGAAGTCCTGATACACTCAATGCGGCAATCAAGGCCGATGCCCCCGGGATTGGAACAACCGGAATGGCTGTCCGGATAGCTGCCCGGACAAGATAATGTCCGGGGTCCGATATGGATGGGGTGCCTGCATCCGTTACAAGGGCGATGGAGTTACCGGCCTTGAGTTTCTCGAGAAGCGCCGGGGTGCGTTTTTCCTTATTGTGGTCATGGTATGAGATAAGTGGCGTGGAAACCTCGTAGCGTGTTAGCAGCTTACGGGTCTGCCGGGTATCCTCGGCTGCGATCAGCCCTACCTCTTTCAAGGTACGGATGGCTCGCAAGGTGATGTCTTCCATGTGGCCAATAGGCGTGGCCACCACAAAAAGTGTCCCTGGTGCGGCGGAAGAACTTAGGGGCTTCGCCCCAATTGGAATACTGGAGTGATGGAGTACTGGAGTGATGGGCATGGTTCTTATTTGTTAATCGTTAATTGTTATTCGAATAACTAATAACGAACAACGTAAATGCTCGGCACAAATGAATCGCAATTAAAAGCCCTGTGGTCTCAATAAGTCCCAGAAATTCCTAGACATCAGTAGGCAAGCTCAAAGGCATTCTTTATTATTTCAACATCCGGGTCGCCTGGCAGCAGACGGATGGCCACCACATCAAAGCGGGCCTTCTTTTCCATCTGCTCAGTTTCTTTCAGGTATTTGAGGGCCACCATCGATATCTTACGCTGCTTGCGGGATGTCACGGCCCACTTGGGCCCTCCAAACTCGTCTGTTCGTCGGGCCTTTACCTCGATAAAGGCAAGCACACGACCGTCTCGGGCGATGATATCGATCTCGCCCAGATTACAACGATAGTTTCGTTCAATAATCTTATATCCGTTTTTCTTCAGAAATTTCACGGCAATGGATTCGCCACTTTCCCCAGTGTGCCGCCGCCCGTCATTGGCTGGGCTTTCCGGTTTTTGCATACGTCTTCTAAACATAGAGGTTTCCCGGCTTCAAAGCTGAAAGCTCAAAGGAAAACAGTAGAATGCAAAAGAAAGATCAACGATCAACAGGCTGTTGTCCAAATCACCCCAGCGAAGACGTTGCTATTTTTTGCTCCTCAGAACTTGATTGCGCAGCTGTTTGGGCAACAGCCCGTCAAAAACTGAGTTTATAAATCCATTAATCACAAGGGCTTTTCTTCCCGACCTTTGAGCTTTCAGCTTTGAGCTTTCAGCTTGATATATTCCCTAACCCCGCGGAAGGTTTTTCTGTGAATCGAGCAATACCCAAAAGTGCGAATGGCAGCACGGTGTTGTTCAGTGCCGTACCCTTTGTTCTTGCCAAAGCCAAATTCGGGGAACTCCTCGTCATAAAGGCCCATGAGTCGATCCCGAGTCACCTTGGCAATGACAGAAGCTGCCGCAATGCACAGACACCGACTGTCCCCATGCTTGATGACCTGCTGTGGGACCTGAGATCTGATCGGAAAGGTGCCGTCAACCAGCAAGTAATCGGGATCTGGCCTAAGATTATCCACTGCCATACGCATGGACAGGAGGGATGCCTGAAGGATATTGATCCGGTCGATTTCAGGCGGATCAACAAACCCTATCCCTATAGAGACCGCCTGCCCATAGATCGCATCGAAAAACTGTTCTCGTTTCTTGGGGCTCAATTTCTTGGAGTCATCAAGATGGGGGAGATAGAACTCTTGAGGGAGGATGACCGCTGCAGCCACTACCGGGCCGGCCAGAGGGCCCCTTCCGGCCTCATCGATCCCGGCAATTTTTGAATATCCCTGTTTTCGGGCCTCTTTCTCAAACTGCTCAGGATGGGTGTCCACGGCTCACAATCCAAAAAACATAGCGAGGATTCGCGATGCTGGTTGCTTGATGCTTGATGCTGGATAACAAAAAAGCAAAAGCTTACTTCTTCAATCCAGTATCGAGTGGCCAGTATCCAGTATCTGCCAGAGTGCACAAAAACCGTACCCCACAAAACTTGACTTCCGCAACGACGGTTTAAGTTTTAGCTTAATGAAGGCGACTAGTGGGGGCGCAGTTCCTTGATCCGGGCCGATTTACCTCTCCGTTTTCTCAGGTAATAGAGACGCGAGCGACGAACCCTGCCGCGAGAAACAACCTCGACTCTCCCGATGTTGGGAGAATGCAGGGGAAAGATGCGCTCCACCCCAATCCCATAGGAGATTTTGCGTACCGTGAATGTGGCATTTGTGGTGCCTTTACGCTTCCTGATGACAATCCCTTTAAAGACCTGAATGCGCTCCTTCTCGCCTTCTCTGATTTTAACATGCACCTTTACGGTATCGCCGGGTTTGAAATACGGAAGGTCAAATCGCATTTGTTCCTTTTCAATTGCCTTGATGGCTTCCATGTTTTCCTCCAAGTCATAAAATCGCTGCGCGATTTTATATAACGCGGCTGCGCCGCTTAAGAACGGAAATTCCTATACTGCATGCAAAAAGGACTTCTAACATGCACATCAACTTTATGCACTCAACGGGTATCTCCCAACAGTCTGTCAAGCACAATGGCAGCAGCCGAGCGAACGGACAGGTGGTTATATCTTGTGTGCCCCATGATAGGGGTCAGAACATAGTCGGCTTTATCAATGAACTCTCGCGTCAGTCCCCACCCTGTGCCGAAAAGGAGTAAGTAAGGATGTTGAGCCTTTAACTTCTCTGCCAGCACACTATAACTGATATTACGAGGGTGGGGCCTCGCATCGGTCACAACTGTTACCGGCACACCCGTACCGTTACAGGCGATTTCGTCCCGTACAGCATCCAGAGATACAGCGACCCTGATCAGTCTCAATGCCTCGGTGCGGTCGGGATTGTACCTGGCACCCACACCCTCAGTCCAGTGAGACACAATCCGCTCAACAAGCTCACGCTGGTCTGCCAGGGGGGTGACTATATAGAAGGCCCGCGCACCATAGGTTTTAGCAGCCCTTGATATGTCGTGCAGGTCTAGGTTGCTAACGGCTGAGGCAATTACCTCGTTGTTTTTATTATACACCGGATGGTGTATCAAGGCCAAGTAAAGGTTGCCTGAGGCTGTCAAGACGCTGTCGTATGCTTATCTATGATGGTTTTCATGTCCTGCCGGAGTTTTTTCATAAACTCTATATCGCCCGTTGTAAGAGGCTGGTCCATCAGCAGGTCAGGCCTTTTCAAGATTGTGCGAATCAGGGAGGTCTGTCGCCGCCACTGCCTGATGGCACCGTGGTCACCAGAAAGCAAGACTTCCGGCACATTGGCCTCCTCAAAAGACCTGGGCCGTGTATATTGCGGATACTCCAGCAGTCCGGTTGAAAACGAATCCTCCTGGGCTGAGTGCTCACTGCCAAGTGTGCCGGGAATCAATCTGCTCACTGTATCAATGACCACCATAGCAGCAACTTCACCGCCGGTCAGAACATAATCTCCTATGGAAAGCTCTTCATCTACAAGATGCTCACGGATTCGCTCGTCGATACCCTCGTACCGGCCACAAACTAAGATGATCCCAGCACATACTGCAAGTTCTTGGGCCACCCTTTGGTTAAAGAGTCGACCCTGAGGCGTGAGCAAAAGCGTGTAAGCCCCAGGATGTTTCTTTCTGGCATGTCGAATGGCCTCTGCCACGGGCTCTGGTTTCATCACCATCCCGCAACCGCCGCCATAAGGGCGGTCGTCTACGGTGCGGTGTCGGTCTTTGGCAAAGTCTCTGATGTTTATGGGCTCGACCGATATATGCTGGCGCTCAATCGCCCTCTTTATAACCCCTACTCCGAGGAGGGCGGAAAACATTTCAGGAAATATCGTAAGAACCGTGAAATTCATTTCCATCAGCCCTCCAGCCCTTCGGGAAGGTCCACGCGCAAGACCTTGTGCGTGAGATCGATGTCTACCACGACGGAGTCGATTGCCGGGATTAAAACCTCCTTCTTTCCGTCACGGACTACATATACATCGTTGCTCCCTGTTGGGAAAATAGCCGCTACCCGGCCGAGGCGGCGGTCATCCACCGTAAGGACCTCCAAGCCGATGATTTGATGCCAGTAGTAGGTGCCTTTTTCGGGTTCAGGGAGGGTGGTTCTATCAATGCAAAGTTCGTAGCCAGCCCACTCTTTTGCCTCGTCAACAGAAGCTATGCCATTTAGAGCCAGAAGAATGCCACGCTTGTGCGGATGGGCTGATTCTATTCCGTATGTTACAACTGGCTTACCTTTTCGCCTTAAGGCCAGCTGCTTGCCGGGTGCAAATGAAGCTGTGGATTCGGCGTAGGAAATTACCTTGAGGTAGCCCTTGATCCCGTGGGTGCCCACAATTTTGCCAATAGGGATGAGGGCATCCTCATGCATGGCACGTCATTCGATGATCTCTAACACGGACCGCTTCTTGATCTTGGCAGAAGCAGCGCTCAAAATGGTCCGTATAGAGCGGGCCGTACGGCCTTGTTTCCCGATGATCTTTCCCAGGTCATCCTTGGCCACCTTCAGTTCAATGACCGAGGTTTGTTCGCCTTGCACTTCGGAAACCTCTACCTGCTCCGGATAATCAACCAGCGCTTGGGCTATGTACTTTATCAAGTCCTTCATTCCCCGACCCCCTAAGAGCGTTACAAGAGAGAACCAACGTTCCGAAAAAAGGTAAGCTGCTGTGCAAAGTCCGTTTTAGACATTCGCTGTTTTTGAAAAGAAGCCCTCTTTCTTTAGTATGCTCTTGACAGTTGCCGTAGGTATGGCCCCCTTTTCCATCCACTCCTTCACGCGGTCGTGCTTCAAGGTCACCGCCGCCGGTTTCTTTAGGGGATCGTAGGTCCCAACCAGTTCGAGAAACCTACCATCCCGAGGTGCGTCACTCGAAGCCACGACGATTCGATAATACGGCTTTTTCTTGGCGCCATACCTGGCCAATCTAATTTTCACAGACATCCGATTACTATTCCTCCTTAAAACGGTAACATCCCTCTCCCAAAGGTGTGAGGACCGCCTTTATACAATTTCTTTATCATTTTATGGACCTGGACGTAATTTTTCAAGAGTTGGTTTACCTCCTGCACGGTCGTTCCGCTTCCCCCGGCAATCCGCTTGCGTCGGCTTGCGTTTATAATGTTATGGTTGCGCCGCTCCCGAACTGTCATTGAGTCGATGATCGCGGTAATGCGTACCAACTCACCATCGTCCACCTTGAACTGTTTGAGTTGTTTGAGCTTACCCATCCCAGGGATCATCGTGAGTAGTTCTTCCAAGGAGCCCATTTTTCTGATTTGTGACATTTGATCACGAAAGTCCTCTAAGGTAAACTCGCTTCTGCGCAGCTTTTTTTCCAGTTCCTGAGCCTTCTTCTCGTCAATCGTCGTCTGTGCCTTCTCAATCAGAGAAAGGATATCACCCATGCCCAGGATCCTGGATGCCATACGGTCCGGGTGAAAGGGCTCCAGGGCGTCCAGTTGCTCACCCACACCTATAAACCTAATAGGCTTTGACGTAACCGCCTTTATAGATATGGCCGCTCCACCACGCGCATCCCCTTCCATCTTTGTGAGAATCACGCCACCAATGTCGAGGGCATCATTAAATGCCTTGGCCATATTCACTGCATCCTGTCCGGTCATGGCATCTGCCACCAGAAGGATGTCAGACGGATGCACGGTCTCCTTGATCCGACTCAGCTCTGCCATCAGCGCCTCATCAACATGGAGGCGTCCCGCTGTATCAATCAGGAGGGTATCAAGGCCCATTTGACGTGCCGTGTGCAGGGCATCTCGGCAAATATCTATCGGATCCATATCCTGGGTGGCCGGAAAGACCTCTGCGCCCACTTGGTTTCCGATCTTCTTCAGTTGCTCAATGGCTGCAGGGCGATAAGGATCGGCAGGCACCAGATAGGGGCTATGGTGTTGGCCCATCAGGAATTTGGCCAACTTGCCGGCCGTCGTGGTTTTTCCGGAACCCTGCAGGCCGACGAACATGACCACAGCGGGCTTACTACCAGTCAGGCACAGCCCTTCGTGTGTGCTCCCCATGAGCTGGGCAAGTTCTTCATTAACGATCTTGACAACCTGCTGCCCTGGTGTCAGGCTACTCAGGACTTCCTGACCGATGGCACGCTCCCTGATAGAGGCGATAAGGTCCTTAACAACCTTGTAGTGGACGTCGGCTTCAAGTAGGGCCAGGCGCACGTCCTTTAGTCCGACCTCGATGTTTTTCTGGGTCAACTTGCCATGGCCTTTGAGCTTCTTGAACGCCACGTTCAACTTGTCGGTAAGGTTCTCAAACATAATGATAGGCCTATTGTGTAAAAATCATTATAATTATTATCACCCAAACCGTGTGTCAAGAAAATACTTTGATGTCTGTTACACAGGATGTAAAAAGCTTTACCGAAGAGCAGTTCGTGCGGTGGCTCGGGCAATACGGCATTGCCGCTTATCGGGCTGGCCAGATTCTTAGATGGATCTACCACCGAGGCGTCTATTCCTTTTCGGAGATGACGGATCTTTCCAAGGATCTAAGGAGGTTCCTGTCGGAGCGACTGGCCATAAGCCGGCTTGAGAGAGAACAGGTTCAGACTTCAAAGGATGGTTCCAGAAAATACCTTTTCCGTTTGAAGGACGGCCAACATGTCGAAAGCGTGTTGATTCCGGAGCCGGGCCACTGGACACTGTGCATATCGAGTCAGGTAGGCTGTGGAATGGGGTGTAAATTCTGCCTTACCGGTCGCGGCGGGCTGGTGCGCAATCTTGAGCCTTCGGAAATCGTCAACCAGGTCTGTGCCGTGCGAGAAGATCTTCAAGATCCAAGCTCTCTGACCAACGTAGTCTTTATGGGGATGGGGGAACCGCTTGCCAACTACAACAATGTTGTGCAGGCCATCCGGACGATTACAGGCACCAACGGTCCTCAGTTTTCTAATCGCCGAGTCACCCTTTCCACAGCGGGGGTGGCTCCGAGGATAGATAATCTGGGACGGGACATTAGGGTTAACCTGGCCGTGTCCCTGAATGCTGCAGACAACGCCACCCGAAACAAGTTGATGCCCATCAACCGCACCTATCCGATCGAGATGCTCCTGTCTGCGTGCCGCACATTTCCTCTCCCCTCTCGCCGGACGATCATGTTTGAATATGTCCTGATTGCTGGGGTAAACGACACCCCAAGGGATGCTGAGCGTTTGGCAAAGCTGTTGAGACCTATTCGAGCTAAAATCAACTTAATACCCTTTAATCCGTACGAGGGGACTGAGTTTAAGACACCTGAGGAAGGTTCCCTCCTGACTTTTCAAAAGGTTCTCTTGGATAGTCACTACACAGCCATTGTCCGTCACAGTAAGGGGGGTGACATCGGTGCGGCCTGTGGACAACTCCGCGCCGGGTAAGAGCTTTTAGCTTTGAGCGCTTTCGGCTTCAATATGGAGGTGTATCCGGGTTGGCCTTTCACAAGCGAGCTGATTATGTTATGTAGGATTGCGGATTTAGAGAACGTGAAACGAGCATCCAGCATCCAGTATCAAGTGTCTGGTAGTTAATGCCCAAGAGATTTCCCTGAAAGATACACGGTGGAAAGGAGTCGGTATGGACATATCCGGCATGCAAAAAGCGCAGCTCAATAACATTGAAAGCCCTGACACCATAGACCCGGAAGTGCTTAAGGTGCTCGACTATGCTTACAGGACACAGAGGGATATTGAAATCGAGATTGAACAGCCGGAATTTACCTCTCTGTGTCCAATCTCAGGCCTTCCGGACTTTGGGTGTATCATGATTCGTTACAAACCAAATGATAAGATTGTTGAATTGAAGTCCCTGAAATACTACCTGTTGCAGTATCGCAGTGTTGGCATCTTCTATGAGCACGTGGTCAATCGAATCCTGGAGGATCTGGTTTCGTTCGTCCGCCCCAAGTTTATGGAAGTGGTGGGAACCTTTACACCCCGGGGCGGCATAACCACTACCGCGCGGGTGGAATACAAAGAGGAAGGATAGAGCCCTGTGAGTGATTACAGCATCAGGCCGATCGGCTGGGTCCGGTCTCCCTTAAAAGAGCGAGATCAGGCCCCACATCAGGGCCGGCCAGCCGGTGTGGAAGCTGAGCTTGTCGTGGAGGAGACAGTCTTGCGGGGTTTGGACGGTATTCAAGTTGGAGATAGACTTTTCGTTCTCTGCTGGCTCCACATGGCAGACCGTAAGACCCTCAGGGTCCATCCTAGGGGAGACCCGGCTATTCCCAAGCGTGGGGTCTTTGCAACCCGAAGTCCAGACCGTCCCAATCCCATTGGGCTGTGTTTGGTGGATGTGCTTGAGGTCAAAGGGCCGGTCCTCAAGGTTCGTGGACTGGATGCTGTGGATGGAACACCTGTTGTGGATCTGAAGCCGTACATAAGTTCTCTGGACAGTTAGTTAGTGTCCATCCAGAAACGGCATCTCTTGCCCCGATACTGCGTTCTCCGCAGGTTTCTATCCTCGACGTAGCGCTGCTACGCCTGCGGTAAAAACCCTTGTGCGGCCTTGTCTCGGGACAAAATCCACCATTTCTGGATGGACACTAGTAAAATGCCCGAAGTGAGATAGAGACAACAAATCGAACAGACTTCTTGTAGTGATTGGTTTTATTCTCTTTAGGGTCTAATACTTCGCAGCTTACTGCGTATTATTAGGAATTCAGGAGACAGGAGTCAGAATTCAGAAGATAAGAAAAACTCCAAGCACCGAAACGAAGATTCTGTCTTCTGCCTTCTGTCTTCTGCCTTCTGATACCCCGTGGCTTGCCGCGGGGTAGTTCATTTTTTTGACTTTAGGCACTCGATATCTACCGGAGCGAGAAACGGATGAAAATCATGCGAACAAAGGGCACCATTACTATTGCTTTGTGTTTGATGACCATCTTTTTGGCAATTGGCTGCACCACTACGAAGAAGATAACCGAAGACATCATGGGCGGCGGGAAGGTTTTGAAGAAAAAGACAGCATTTCTGCCCATTGTGAACAAGACGGGCTATGGAGGCAATGATTTTCAAAAGTCCGCCAGAGCCCACCTCAACACCTTTTTGAAGCGCTTCCGCGATGACGTCATCATCATAGATTCCCCAAAATCGCGTAGTCTCCTGGAACAGGTGCCCCGTCTTCCCTCTGGTCAGCTCGACAACCTATCGCTGGCCAAACTTGGCAGAGCCCTTGGCCTCAATGCGGTGGTGGAGGAGACCCTTTCTGAGATTGAATGTGTGGCGGACAATCGCGGCATCTGGGGATTTAGAAACGTCTGTAGGCTCGTGCAACTCTCTGTGCGTGTTAGGGCTTATGACATTGAAACCGGAGCGATCCTTTTCGATGACGTTGTCAACGATGAAGCCGAGGTCTCAGAACGTGACTGGCTGGACATAAAGGAAAGAAGTGGATACCATAAGGAGGTTGCAGACCGGCTTCTGACCAAAACCACAGCCGGGATATGCAAAAGACTCTGTGAGGTCTTAGGCAATGAACCCTGGAAAGGATACATCACCTCTGTGTCAGAGAATACGTTTACCCTGATAGCCGGCAATGACGTTGGGCTTGCCCCAGGAGACATATTGGAGGTGTTCGGAACGAGTGAACCTATCGAGGGTCAAGCAGGTCAATTTTACTTGGTTTCCGGCTCCAAGATCGGCGAACTCAGGACTACAAGGGTTCACAGGAACCGGGCTGAGGCAATCGGAATCCTTGGAAGTGACCTTCAAAAGAGCAGTCACGTCGAGCTGAAGCGGTAAAATCAAGCCCTTCCCAGTATTCGGTAGATAGTTACAGGGCCACGCAAACCTTTTATGGCAACAGAAGGCGCCATTTTCTCGGCAAGAAATCTGTCTGATACCTCCTTGTAGGTTGTCTCGTTGACCAATATCTCGCCTCCTTTGGCCAGCTTTTCCAACCGCGAGGCAATATTGACCGGTATGCCAAAGGCCGTGTATTCTTTCTTTCTCAACGAACCAAACACACCGGTGACAACCTCACCAGTACAAATACCGATACCAACGTTCAGA
>SMTZ1_10008056_pt1 | contig 10533 bp, 8 predicted proteins | sample DeeMarSWOR136_30_FD_25667 | JGI IMG/M metagenome (IMG submission 25667) | reverse complement strand
AATCGGAGGAGATGACACTCTGGGGGTTGCTGATTTTATGGATAAAAATGCTAATGCTAAAGTTGTGGGATGTCCCAAAACAATAGATAATGACTTGGCAGGGACTCATTATACATTTGGATTTTGGAGTGCGGTACAACTAGCTTCTAATGCAATGGATAATCTTACAACAACTGCTCGTTCGCACCAACGGGTCTTTGTTGTTGAAGTAATGGGGAGGGACGCTGGTTTTCTCACTTTGTATAGTGGGATTTCTGCGGGTGCTGATATTATTTTAATTCCAGAAACTCCCTTTGATTTAGAAAGTGATGTTATAGAAGTTCTCAAAAAGAGAGCTAATTCTGGTTATAAATATCATATTATTGCAATTTCAGAAGGAGCCTATCCAAATCTAAAGTCATTAGAAAGAGACTTTAAAACGATTTCCAAAGAAACAATAAATAAGTTACCTAAAGATACATTTGGAAATCCTTTATTAGCTAAATTAGGTATGTCTCAAATAATTGTCGATGAATTAAATCTAAGAAATGATTTAAAAGAAGAATTTCAAAAGAATGGAGTAGAATTTGAATGCAGAAGCGTAGTTCTAGGCCATACAATGCGTGCTGGGACTCCAAACTCTTTTGATAGAATCCTTGGTTTAAGATTTGGTTTAGCATCTATGAAATTAGTATTAGAAGGTAAATTTGGAAATATGGTATCACTCCAAGGAAATAAGATAAAAACAGTTTCGCTATCTGAAGGTGTAAAAAAGAAATATGTCACATCAGAAAATGATAAGATGGAATTACGTGATTTACTTGTAAAAATAAGGTATCTTTCCAAACAAAATTGAGTACTTTAACTTATTTTTTAAATAATAAAAAAATTATAAATGGTACTTTATTAACCATAATGTTTTTCTTCTACAGCGTCTGCATCTAATGCATCTTCTTCTATATTTCTACCAATCCATTTTTCACTTAAAATCTCTTTATAATACTCATGTTGAATTATTAAGTTCATTATTTCTGTTGTTCCAGTCCAAATCTCGCCTATCCTAGCATCTCGTAATAATCTTTCAATTGGATAAACAGTTGTATATCCAATTCCTCCTAAAATCTGCATTGAATTGTTAATCACTTTCCAACACGATTTTGTTGAAAATTTCTTTGCTTCAGACACCAGTCTTCTTTGAAGTGCTGGTGGTGCTCCAGCATCAATACTTTTAGCTGTATTATATACAATGCCTCTTACGGCGTCTAAAAGTGTTATACTATCAGCAATTAAAAAACTAACTCCTTGAAAATTTCTGATAGGTTGTCCGAATGCTTTTCTTTTCGAACTATATTTTGTAGCAATTCTTAAACAAGCACGAGCGAGACCTATGAAACCTGAAGCAGTAGTTAATCGCTCCGGAACCATCATCTGATAAAATATCTTTCCACCAGCACCCTCTTCTAAAATAATATTTTCTTTTGGAACTTTAACGTTATCAAATTTTATTCTACCAGCACCACCACCTCTAGTTCCTAGTATACCGTAAAGATATTCAGTGTGAACGCCTTCAGTTCTATCCACTATTAATAAACTTAAAGCTTTATGAGGATCTGCATTTGGATCTAAATTGGTTTTTGCATAAACTAAAAAAAAATCAGCTCCTTCAGCACCTACAACAAATCGTTTCTCACCATTCAAAATGTAATACTCCCCGTCTTTAACTGCAGTGCAAGTAGCTCCAAAGAAGTCTGACCCTCCTCTTGGTTCAGTTAATGCTTCAGCAGTAAACTTTTTTCCCTCACACATTGGCTTAAGATATTTTAGTTTTTGCTCTTCTGTCCCGAATATGCTTAATGCTTCACCACATATGCTGGGTAAAGAAAATAAACAAGCAAGGGAACTCCCTAATACTCCAATTTCTTCCTGAGCTATAATTTCACACTCCCAATTCAATCCTCGCCCCCCATATTCCTTTGGAAATCTTATTCCTATTAAATTTTGTTTAGCTAAATCATTTAACCATTCAGAAGGATATTGGATTTCATCCTTATCCATTTTTTTTAATAACGAAGGAGGAACTGCCTTTTTTACAAAGGTTCGTACTTCTTCCCTAAATAACTTATTTTCTTGACTTAGTAAATAATTGTACATATGCAATAACCACTTAATGATTTATAATACGTTTAAATAATGATAGTTTAATAAAAATAATAATTTGATCTAATATTAGTTTATTTTTTATGAAAATTCATAGTTCCGTTGAAGTTCATCGTTAAAAACTATAAATATTCAAATTTGTTTATCTTACACGTTGTATAGCAATTTTATGGTATTTAAGAAATCATAAATCTCTACAATATTATCTAGAACTCTAAAATTAATGAATTATCATATTAGTATGTTTACAAAAATTAAAAATACGTATAAAGAATATCCCAGTGCATTTTGGGTATTAACTCTCGCCACTTTTATTGATATGTTGGGAAGCTTTTTATTGTATCCATTTTATGCTCTGTATATCACTGGACGCTTTGGAGTTGGGATGATCGAAGTAGGGTACTTGTTTTCAATTTTCTCGGTTGGAAATATACTGGGTAATGTGATTGGAGGAGCATTAGCTGATAAATATGGTCGTCGTGCGATGATCCTTATTGGTTTAATTGTAAGCGGGATAGGGAGTGTTTTGTTGGGTTTAGTTGATAATCTAAATACTTTTTATATACTTGCTGCATTTTTAGGTTTGATAGGCAATTTTGGAGGTCCTGCACGACAAGCAATGGTAGCAGATTTACTTCCAAATGAGAAGCAAACAAAAGGATTTGGGATTATACGAGTAGCCTTTAATATTTCAGCAGTGATCGGTCCTCTTCTTGGTGGAGTGATAGCAACTCGATCCTTCATGTTATTATTTATTGCAGATGCTGTAAGTAGTATAATTACTGCTGTTATCGTCTATTTTGTTATTCCAGAGACCAAACCTCAAAGGCATGATAATGAATCTCAAGAAACTGTAATCAAAACTCTTATTGGATACAAAAATGTGATAAAGGATTGGAAATTTATGTTATTCCTAGGTGTTTCTGCTATAACAGTGTTAGTATATATGCAAATGAACAGTACATTATCTGTTTTCTTACGGGATGTTCATGGGTTCCCTGAGCAAGGTTTTGGCTATATACTGAGTATGAATGCGATTATGGTAGTGTTCTTTCAATTCTGGATAACTAAAAAGGTTTCAAAATATGCTCCTATGAAGATGATGGCTTTTGGAACTATTTTTCTTATGATTGGTTTTGGAATGTATGGTTTTATTTCAGAGCCCTATCTGTTCTTTATCGCTATGGGTATTATTACTGTGGGGGAAATGATTGTATTTCCTCTTGGACAAAGTACAGCTGCTTCTTTCGCTCCTGAAGATAAACGAGGACGATATATGGCGGTTTATGCTTTTCAATGGTCGATCCCGAACATGTTTGGAGTCTTAGGTGCTGGATTAATATGGGTGAATATTGGTCCAAATTGGGTATGGTATTTAGCGGGGATTCTTTCTCTGATTTCAACAATAGGTTTTTGGCTAATTCATGGAATCACAAAAAAGCTTATCTTAGAAGAAGAAAAACCTATAGAAGAAGAATTATTTGAATATACTCTCTTAGAATGAGAGATTTTTATAACCTCTTCTTATTAATTATCAAACCTTGGATTTTTAATTAAAATTTTGATTTTTATTTTAATGTTCGTGAAACGCATCTTTCACGAAGGTTTTTTGAAAAAAAAATTCATGTAAATATTCCAAAAATGATATCTTGATGATTTAAAATAAGTTCATTTCTAGTTCAACAGTTAAAACTATAAATATCAATATTATTTTAAAAAAAGTAAAGCAAATTAATGTATATACTTAAAATTATCTAACTTTAAAACATAAAATTTCCTTATGTCCACACATCTTAAACATACATCAAGAGGATTCCCGAGTACATTTTGGGTACTGACATTCGCCACTTTCATTGACCGTTTAGGAGGATTTATATTATTTCCATTTTTTTCAGTATACATAATTGACCAATTTGGAGTTGGGATGACGGAGGTTGGAATTCTGTTTTCGATCTTCTCAGCAGGGCATCTTATTGGGAATATGATCGGAGGAGCTTTAGCTGATAAGTATGGACGCAGAGCAATTACCCTGATTGGTTTAATTGTGAGTGGATTAGGGAGTATATTAATGGGAATAGCCAATAATTTAAGTCTTTTTTACCTAATCGCAGCGTTTCTAGGTACAATTGGAAATTTTGGAGGTCCTGCACGACAAGCAATGGTTGCAGACTTACTTCCAAATGAAAAGCAAGCAAAAGGATTTGGGATGTTAAGAATCGCTGTTAACCTTTCCGCAACATTTGGACCCATACTAGGTGGACTTCTGGTTGATCAATCCTATATGATATTATTTATCTTGGATGCTATTAGTAGCCTAATCACTGCTTTTATTGTGTTTTTAGTAATCCCTGAAACTAAACCCCAAAGACAAGAGCATGAAACCGAGGAAACTATAATTAAAACTTTAATAGGATACAAAGAGGTGTTAAAGGATTGGGTTTATGTTCTATTTCTCTCTGTTTCTACACTAACAGTCTTGGTTTATATGCAATTGAATAGTACTCTTTCAGTATTCTTATGGGATATTCATGGGTTCCCAAAGCCCAATTTTGCTTGGTTATTAAGCATGAATGCGTTAATGGTCGTTATATTTCAATATTTTATAAGTCGGTTGTTTTCAAAATATGACCCAATGAAGGTGATAGCATTAGGAACTTTCTTTTATATGATTGGATTTGGGATGTATGGTTTTATTTCCGAGCCATATATGTTTTTCGTTGCTATGGCGATTCTCACTATAGGTGAAATGATTGCAATGCCTGTTGGACAAACTGCAGCTGCATCTTTTGCACCTGAAGACAAGCGAGGAAGATATATGGCAGTTTATGGCTTCCATTGGGCAATACCAAGCTTATTTGGGGTCTTACTTGCTGGAATAGTTTGGGAATCTATTGGACCAAATTGGGTGTGGTATTTTGCTGGGATTTTGTCTTTTATAGCAATGATAGCATTTTTGCTGCTTAATAACATTGTAAAACATCGTCTTTCAAAACAAGATGAATCCACTTTTGAAGATTTACGTGAACTTGATCAAGAAATTACTATAGAATAAGAACTAGGATTCAATTTCAAATTTAATCTTAAGATATTCATATTTTAAATTGAGTAAATTTAAAATCTTTTTTGTAAATTTCCTTAGATTCTTTGCATGTAATTTCTTTTCATCCATCTGTTCAAGTAAAAATTCATGTATCATATTTCTCGTAGCAGTTGATCCATTATCTCTTAAGTAATTCATCCAATGAATCGACACTCTACATATTTTTTCAAGACTATCATCAGGATACTCATTTATATCAAGGATTCTCTTATGATAATTATTAATAGCATCACTAACCCTTTCTAAATAATCAGCAGTACCTAATGAGTATCTGCATAAACTAAGTAAATTTGAAGTGATTCTTGAATTCCTTGTATTAGTTGCTGCTTCAAAAGATTCCCAAACTTCATTCCACTCATTTTTATCTGTAATATCTTTATAATTTAATACAACATTCATTATATCACTAAGATCTACATCATGCCCTCTTTTTAGTTTTTTATTGAAAATTTCTTTCAATCCTGTTCCTTCTAGGTAGCTTCCTGCTCCAAAATCAAGTAATTGATTTAAATTATTTGCAGCACAGAGTGCCTCATATCTTACTTCTCCAGTATCAGGATTAGTCCATTGTACTTGCTTTTCAAACTCACCAGTTTCTTTATTTTTAATCCAACCACATTCCTTTAAAGCATGATCTAAAACTCCAACCTCAAAACACCAAAAATCTATATCGTCAGTAAATCGTTTTCTTCTCCAATCTCTTGTAGTATACTTGCCAAGGTATAATTTTAATGTACCTCGTACCATAGCTTTCTTTCCCCTTTTTAGTGCTTTCTGAGCATTTTGACAAAAAGGATTATTTATATCTTCCGAACATTCTTTTATATGATTCAGAACTTTTCTTGCTTCCCCTGCAACAATATCACAAGGAATACTCCCATCAGAAGGATATGCTCTTGATCCTCCATCTAAAAACCTCTTAAATAATTCCAAGTCATTACTAGGGATATTATACCACCGATTATTAAACATCATCTTACTGAACACGTAGTGAGTGAAACCATTTTCATCCACATTAGTTTTCTCATGTAAAGGAGAAACATCTCTTAATTTATCACCTTTTTTAACAACATCAGCATTAATATCCCAAATAGAAGTCATACGAGATAGTATATTGAATGTTATTTTTAAAAATTGTTAATTTAAAATATAAAATTAATTTTTAAACATTGAATCTATTGGTATTATATCAAAAAATATCAAAAATTAAAAATAATGAGTTTATTCAAGGTTTTTACATTAACTCCCTGGGATTCACTTGAGTCAGATTTTTTAACTGAAGTTAAGCTATTTTCATTAAACAATATATTTGAAACATTTCCCGTAATTGAAAGAGAATTTTTTGATGATCTTCTCTCAAACTTGTATAAATTCAAACATTATACATGGGTTGAAAGTATTAAAAGAATTATTGGTCCTAATGCAGAGGATTATAATATAGAACCTTGGAATTTTTTATGGGGGATGGATGGTGATAGAAGAATCTACCAGCTCCTAATGCAAAAATCAGAAGAAAAAGCAATTTTAGTTGCTTTGGCTCCCCCCGAATTAGTAAAATTGTTCAAAAAATACAAAAGAGACGCGATAATACGTATTTTATCTTTAATAAATAGTCCTAATAAAATGAAATTTTTAATGATTTTAGCACCTAAAGGAAAATCAATTGCTGAACAACGACAAATATTTCAAGTTAATAAAAAAGATTTACAAAGGATAAAATTTGAAAGTATGCTTAAAAATATGCCAAATATTAAAGGGCAATATTTTTTAACACAATCTCCGCGTTGTTCCAACTGTGGAAAGGAGTTTACAGAGATAAAGGGTTTGAATGTAGGGTTTCTTAAATTTAAATGTCCTTATTGTGGGCATCAGAACAATTAACTTTTTTTAACTTTCGTATAATAGCAAATAAATCCTTAACTCTATATTATCATTAAAAGAAATTTAAATAGGAAAGAAAATTAAAATATTACAAAAATGTTTAATTTGAGAGTATTTGATAAAAATGTTAAAGAAAAGACGTCATATTGAATGGAATAGTCGATATAAAGGTTGGAAAACAAAACCTCCCAAAAAAATAAGGAAGAATGTATTATTTCCCTGCCCGAAATGCGACGACTTAAACAACAAGGCAAGAAATAAGTTCTTTAAAAATCCAAATCGCAAAACTACTAATTGGGATGTTATAATCAATTTTGATAAGCGAGAAGTTCGTTTAACTAATTGGGCTTGTGCTAGATGTGGATTAAAATTAGATTATGAGAAGTTTCCAGATATTACAAAGAATTTCTTAACAAACTTAGTTATGAGAGATTTAGGAGAAGTATATTTTAACCCTAAATTGTTAATACTTAAATTGAAATCTGGTAAAGAAGTAAGTGGAAAAGCTTTAGAAGCAGAAGCAAAAATCAAATTAGAAGAAAAATCAATTGATCTTATTTGCGGTAATTGCAATAAGAAAAACAAATTTGGAGATATTAAATCTGAACAACCAAATGTGATACAATGTCTAAAATGTGGGCACGTTAATATTTATAAATCCGATTTAAACGTATTAGATATGATTAGGAAAGGTAATTAACTTAAAATTAAAAATATATTATAAATAATCCAAAAGATCCTGAGTATTCACCTTGTTGTTCAAACTGTAACAAGGTGATCACTGAGATAAGAAGTTTTAATGTAGAATTTCTAAAATTCATATACACATATTGTGGATATAAAAAAGACAAGTAAAACTTACTTTTTTAGAAAATCCTTTAAAATTATTTTTATTAGATAATTGGATATATATCTTATAAACATTAAAAGATTACATTTCAATTATGTTTGTTGCAGCATTAGATTTAGGAACAACAGGTTGCAGAACTTTCATTTTTGATTTAGCAGGTACTATAATCGCCAGCGATTATAAAGAATGGGAAAGTTATTACCCTTCTCCATCATTTGTTGAGCAAAATGCTAATGTTTGGTGGGAATCCATTAAAATCACTATAGAGAACGCAATTAAAAAGAGTGGAATTGATAAAACTAATATAGTAAGTCTTTCCGTTACTAATCAAAGGGAGACTATAGTCCCTGTAGATAAGGATGGAAATCCTCTTCATAATGCCTTAGTATGGCAAGATAGAAGGACAATTGATCAAGTAGAATATATAAAGTCTAAAATTGGAAATGATAAGATATATGAAATTACTGGATTAACTATAGATCCTTATTTCTCTGCAACAAAAATTTTATGGTTCAAAGATGAGAAACCAGAAATTTACCAAAAAACTCATAAATTCCTACTTGTTTCAGATTTTATTATTCACAAATTGATAGGAAAATTCTGTACCGATTTTTCAAATGCATCCCGAACGATGTTGTTTGACATAAACAAGTTAAAATATTCAGAAGAAATTGCTTCTGAATTGGAAATCGATTTAGATAAAATGCCAGATGCTCTAATGAGTGGCGTTGATATTGGAGAAATTGAAACAGCTGAAACCACATTTGATAAAAAAACCTTAGTCATAACAGGTGCAGGAGATCAACAATCAGCAGCTTTAGGTGTTGGAGTGGTATCTCCTGGTGAAATTAAATGCACAACAGGAACAGGAAGTTTCATTTTAGCTTATTTATCACAACCTAAATTCGATCCTGAAAAACGAGTCTTATGTAGTTGTCATGCAGTTCCAGGCGCATGGGTCCAAGAAGCTAGTATTTTTACTACAGGAGCAATATTAAGATGGTGTAGGGATCAAATAGGATACGTAGAATGCGCAGCAGTTCAAGAAGGCCAAGATCCATATGATCTAATCACTGCTGAAGCAAAAAAATCTTCCATTGGAGCAAATGGATTGCTTCTAATTCCCCACTTCATTGGCGCTGGGGCTCCACATTGGAATCCACATGCGAAAGGCATTATTTTTGGATTAGCTTTGGGGCATGAACGAAAGGATCTTTATAGAGCCGTACTTGAAGGTGTGGCCTACGAGATACGAAAAAATCTTGAAGTTTTCAAAGAATTAGGAATTATTCCAAAAGAATTGATGTTAACAGGAGGAGGATCTCGTTCTGATTTTTGGAATCAGATTTATGCTGATGTACTAGGAATAACGTGTGTAAGAAACGTTATTGAAGAATCAACTTCCTTAGGATCAGCTATATTAGCCGCTTCGGGAGCAGGTATTTTTCCAGATATTGCAAAAGCTGCCGAGAGTTTATGTAAAGTAGATAAAAAGTGGATTCCTAATGATGAACGACATAAATTCTATGAAAAATATTACCAGTTCTCTTATGAATTGTATGAATTAATAAATAGACAAAATTTATACAAGAAGTACGATAAAGCAACTTTAAATAAAGATTTTGATGAATTATAGAAATTTTACCATAATAATAATAATCAATTTTATATATTTAGATTGTTATTTCTACTATAATTAATACTTCTTGTAGAGAAGAAAAAGAAAAAGTGAATGAAATGGAATCTGAAGTAAATCTATCAAGTAAAACTAAAGAATATAGAAAAAGTCAGAAGATAATTGCTCTAGTGTTCTTTATATTGATTGTTATTGCTAGTATAGTTACTCTGGGTGGCGTTGTTTGGACTTTTGCAGACATTTTTATCGGTACGACTGGAAAATGGGATGCGTTTTTAGAGCTAAATTTAGGATATCAAATAGCTATCATTGGTGGGCTTTTAGCGGGTTTATTTTTTTTATTGATTTTCTTTTTTGGATTGTTTAAAAAAACTTCACGTTCTCTGATTAATTTTATTTATAGGAAAAGAGAGCTTGAGGAAAAATACAAAAATCGTATTGATGTCAAAATTGCTGCTTGGGGTTTATTAATTAGTTTAATTTGTATTATAGTTGGAGTAATTTTCGCAATTTTCTGGGATATTTTTGCTAGTTCAACAGGAGATCCATCAACGATCCTCACTTTTTTAGGAAGTACAGGACCTCGAGTACTCTTTATTGGGATTGGTCTCTTTCTCCTTGTGGCAGTTATATTGTTCCTTATATACTTCTGGAAGAATGGTTACTATATGATATTGAGGATAATGGGTAAGTTAGAAAAAAATAGTGAAAAAAAGTGACCAAACCAGAAAATTTTTGATTAAATCACTAATTTTTTGCTCCTTTATTTTTTTTATATAAAATTGTTCTCTAATAAATTCAAACCATTACTTTTACTGATTTAATAACCCCAATTTGATAAAATGGCTGTTAAAGTTGGAACTGTTTTTAATTATTTGCAATTACCTAATGTATCTAAGTTCCCTTTTGTTATAAATAAAAGACAAGATA
>SMTZ1_10008055_pt1 | contig 10534 bp, 6 predicted proteins | sample DeeMarSWOR136_30_FD_25667 | JGI IMG/M metagenome (IMG submission 25667) | reverse complement strand
CCCAAATTTGCTGAGAAAATTTCCAGAAGAATCAAATTTTAATACCCTGTGATTCCACTGGTCACAAACATAGACATTTCCTTCGCTATCCGCAGTTAGACCTTGTGGTCCGTTAAACTGGTCGTCCCCATATCCTTGACTCCCCCATTTGAGGAGATAATCTCCAGAGGAATCAAATTTTATTATCTGATTATTTTCTTCGGTTGAGACATAAATATAACCCTCACTATCAACGGCTACATGCATGTTCCACGAGAACCAATAATCTCCACTTTGCCAGTCTTCCTCAATAATGAGAACAGAACTTCCTTCTGGCGTAAATTTCGTTATCCGGTATCCTCCGGCAACATAAATATAGCCCTCGCTATCCACGGCTATTCCTCTTGGATTATCAGAGTACCATTTGTTTAAAAATCCAAATTCCTCATTATTCATCACTGTTACGCTTATGGTCGCCTCTCTAGTCTGCCCGATTGTGTCAAAGGCTATGACCTTGATCGTCTTCTCTCCATCTTCCGCAGTTGTCGCATCCCAGATATATTCATAGGGGGATTCAGTATCAGTTCCCAATAACGTATCATCTAAGTAAAATTCAACCCTGTCGATCCCCTCAAAATCCGATGCATCCGCTTTAATAGATACTGTCAACATGACAGTTGCTCCGTCCAGCGGATTCGTTATCGATAATTTAGGGGGCGAATCTCCGCCGTCATTGACGACTACTGATATTGCGGCTTCCGTACTCTTATTTTGGGTATTATAGGCTACAGCCTTTATTTCATACTCCCCGTTTGAGTATACCTTCACACCATCGACTTCTGCTGTAACATCCCAAAGATATTCATAAGGAGATTCTGTATCTGTGCTCTTTAATACATCATCTATATAGAATTCAACTTTACTGATGCCGGTTCCACTCGCAGCAGTTGCTTGAATCGTGACTGCTTCACTGATAGTGGCACCTGCGGCGGGATTTGTTATGCTAACTGTCGGTAGCCAGGCTGACCTGAATTTCGATACCCGGCTGTTGTCGGAATCTGCAACATAAACATAACCTGAAGAATCTACGGCGACATCCATTGGCCAATTAAAATTATAATCACCGCTTCCCTGGGTCCCCCATTTGGTGATAAATGTGCCATCGGATGCATACTTCACAACCCTGCGATTGCCAGAATCCGCAACATAAATATAATCTTCGCTGTCAATTCCAATTCCCTCGGGATTATCATGCTTACCGTCTGCAAAGCCCCAACCTCCCCATTTTCTGACATACGTCCCGGTAGAGGTGAATACCTTAACACTTTGGCTCCAACGGTCCAAGACATAAATATTGTCTGAACTATCTATAGCAACATCCACCGGATATTCAAACTGACCGATTCCGCTTCCCTGGCTTCCCCACTTGGCTTGATAATTTCCATCAGAATTATATTTCACTATTCTCCGGTTTTCTCCATCGCAGACATAGACAAAACCGCTGCTATCCACAGCAACGCCTTCAGGTCGATTAAGATTGCTATTTCCTGTTCCCAGGCTTCCCCATTGTTTGATAAAATTTCCGGTAGAATCGAATTTCATCACCTTGTGCTCATCAGAATTTGTAACGTAAATGCTTCCACTGGACTGATCAACCGCCACACGTATTTGCCAGCTAAATCTATACTCGCCCATTCCATTATCTTCTATTGTGAGAAGTTCAGTTCCATCCGAACTGAATTTCTTTATCCTGTTGTCCCCGGCAACATACAGATTCCCGCTTTGATCCAAAGCAATACTTCTTGGATTGTTGGTGTACCATTGGGCAATATAGCTGTATTCCTCAGAGTTAGTCACTGTCACATATATGCTAGCCTCTGCGGTTTGACCGATCGTGTCATAGGCTATGACCTTTACTATCATCTCCCCATCCTGGACTGTGGTTGTATCCCAGCTGTAGGTATAAGGAGAGGATGTAGCTTCACCTAATTTAATATCATCTGCGTAAAACTCAACTTTAGCGATCCCGATATCATCCGAGGCATCTGCCGTGATATCCACGATTTCCATGATTTTTTCCTGGTCGGTTGGTTCTGTAATCGAAACTGTGGGTGCATCATCGCCGTTAGCCACAGTGATCGATACGTTCTCCCGGGATGCTGTCCCTTCCGTATTAGTAGCCACAACCCAGATAGTATAGGCTCCGTTTGTGTACGCTGTTGTATCCAAGCTGTATTCATAAGGAGAAGAAGTGACTTCACCTAATAAGGTATCTTCAATATAAAATTCGACCTTGCTCAGAGTGTATCCAGCGGGAACAGTTACAGTAGCTTGGACTGCTACGCTTCCGGTCACGAACTCGTTCTCGGTCGGGCTGGTTACTTGAATCGTGGGAGAACCCTTGAGCCTGTATTTTAATATTCTTCGGTTTTCCCAGTCCCAGTTCTGCAGGTCTATGACATAAACATTATCAGAATAATCGACGGCAATGCCCTGGAGACCATGGAAATGATAGTTATCAGTTCCATACCCTCCGAATTTGAGGATAAATGTCCCGTCAGAAGCAAACTTGACAATCTTGTTGGCCATCCACGCCTCATCGGTAACATAAACATTGCCTTGAGAATCAAGGGCTATTCCTCTTGGAGAATTGATCTCCCCATCTCCAGCACTGGAATCTGTTGCCCATTTTCTCTTGAATGTCCCGTCCAAATCAAAAGCTTGGATCCGGCTGTTCCATTCTTCTGTGACAAAGATCTCGCTATTTGTACTATCAATAACGATATCCCTAGGTCGCTGGAACTGTCCGTCCTCCCATCCTTCCTGTCCGAATGAGCTAATGAATGTGCCATCAATATCAAATTTTATTATCCTGTTATTCCCACGGTCACAGACATAAACATAGCCGTTACTTATAGCGATACCTTTGGGTTCGTTAAACTGATTATCTTCGCTTCCCTGGCTTCCCCATTTGGTGACATAGCTCCCTGTAGAATCAAATTTAACGACATTATGGTCCTGTTCATTGGAAACATAGATATAACCTGAACTGTCAACAACAACAGCCATATCCCAGGAACCCAGATTATAATCGTCATTATTCGGGATATTCTGAATTGTAAAAACGAGCGCTCCCTCACGTGTGTACTTCACTACAGTCTGGTCACCGGCAACATAAACGTTTCCATCCTCGTCTGTAGTTATGCCTCTGGGATTTCCGTTCGGAGTCCATTTGGTTACATAGACATATTCCTCCGCTGCATATCCAAAAGATACAAAGGATAAGATCAATAATAAATTCAAAATAATACTTAAAGTTTTTTTCATGTTTTTTCCTCCAGAAAGTGGATTAAAGGTTTTTAAAAGATTAAAAGTTTTTGAAATGAATTGAATCATCTTGTCACTCCTTTTTTAAGAAATCTTTTTCTGCAAAACTTGCCCTCAGGATTTCCCTGGAGGGTCCTATCTATAATTTTTCTAAATCCGTCTAAAATATGGACGTTTGTTCTCATCTGTCCTCGTTCAAATTCGGTATTGGTAAAACTGGATATAAGTGTAACGTCGTAGTTTTTACTCCGATCATTTCTTCTTTCTCACGCAGCATCTTATGGCAAAATACATGCCATTATTTTTAGAGCAGCGTATCTTATTGAAAAATAAAGAGTTATGAAAAAAGAGGTTTTTATCTTTTAATATTTCATGTGCGAAAAAGCACAGTGATTGCCCTGAATATTAAATTAAGTTATTGATAATATTGACGTTAAAAGCAAAAAAGGGGAAATGTGCGGAAATGCTACATGTCAGATAATGCAACAATTATAATTTATTATGCTTTTGAGTCCTCGGTCACTCCGTCGACATCACAGGTTTTTTTTAACTTTCGATAAAGAGTGTAGCGGCTTACACCTAAAATTCGTGCTGTTTGCTGTATGTTTCCCTGAGTTGCTTCCATAACTCTCTTAATATGCTGCTTCTCTAACTCATCCAGGGGGAGGAATCTATCTGACCCGGCAGGGCCGCTTTCTTCTAATGCGTAACGCTCCTCCAAATACTTTGGCAAATCATCGATATCAATAAATGTCTTAGGACAGAGCGCTACGGAGCGTTCTATGACATTCTCCAATTCCCTCACGTTCCCTGGCCAGTCATAATCTGATAATATTTTTTGAACTCGACGAGATGTCCCTCTGATTGCTTTATTCAATTTTTTATTATATTTAAGAATAAAATGACGGCATAACAAAGGGATATCTTCTTGTTTTTCTTTAAGACTCGGAAGATGAATATTGACGATACTTATCCTATGAAAGAGATCTTCACGGAAAGTATTATTTTTTACATCTGCTCTCAGGTCTCGATTTGTTGCTGCTACCACTCTGAGATCCAATTGTTGGATATTTTCTGTTGATCCCAGACGGCGAAATTGGCGCTCTTCCAAAACTCTCAAAAGCTTGGACTGCAAAGGAAGTGGCAAATTTCCTATCTCATCCAAGAAAAGGGTCCCCTCATGTGCCTCTTCGATCAATCCTTTTTTCGTCCTGTTTGCACCTGTAAAAGCTCCCCGGACATAGCCAAAAAGTTCGGATTCAAACAAAGACTCGGGCAGGGCAGTAGAATCGCAGACAACAAGCTTTTTGTTGCTGCGCGGACTCATCTTATGGATTGCCTGCGCTGCCATTTCCTTGCCCGTGCCGGTCTCTCCGGTTATGAGGACTGTGCAGGAGTACCTGGCCACTCTCTCGATAAGTGAAAAAACATCAAGCATATAAGGACTCTTTCCGATTATCCCCTGAAAAATATATTTTCTGTTTAGCTCTTTTTGTAATGATAAGGTCTCCTGCCGCAGAACACTTTTATCTTGTATCCTTTTCAAAAGGGACTGAAAGTTATTGATTTTTAGAGGCTTGGTGACATACTCACATGCACCCAGGCGAATAGATTCTCCAACTTTCTCAGAAGATGCAGAGGCACCCACGATGATAACCTCAATCATGAGATCAAAACTCTTTACGAGCTGGAGAAGCTCGAAATCTTGAAGTTCTTCCTGTACTAAATCAATAATCACGATTTTTATGTCATTATCCTTGATACAAGAGACGATATCTCCTTTCTTACTGCAGAAAAAGACGCTGTAATTATTTTGCAGCAAGAACTCTTGTAAAGAATGGTAGGAGCGATGATCGTCAGCAACGATTAATATATTCATCTCACCCTATAAATCCTCTTAATGCCCTTTCGTTAATATTTATTGCGCATGAAAATTAAGCAAACACACATACAGAGGTTCTTCTTTTAAAGCCAATCTTTTAGAATGAGAGTAACTGCTTCATTAACAGCAATAACTTTAAGGGGATATTAGGTCAAGTCATCCTTTTTTCCTTGCAATTCTGATAATATGCATTGGCAAACTTCTACTCTTGACACATCTAGCAAAATAAATGCCAACATTTCTAAAATGGATAAAACCAAAACGAAAAATAGTTATAATTCTTTCTTTTTCAATAGATAAAAGAGATGAAGGTTCATTACAATAACGAGCGCCTGAGTGATTGATATAAAGAGGGCACATCCATTTTTTTAGGATTTTTAGCCATAGTTATGGAATTTTTTCCAGGAAAAAAAATTAAGTAATTCTTTTAATTTCTTTTCTTCTGCTCTCTTTCTTGTTGAAAATAAAAGAATTATAAAAAGTTACATTATAACTCTGTTCTTTTTAAAACATTGGCATTTTTTTCGCTCTATATGTTAAAAGTAGAGATACGCTATATCATGTCATTAAAAAGGAGAATGCATGAAGTGCCTGATTACAGGAGGAGCAGGATTTATCGGCTCTTATCTTGCTGAATATCTTTCAAAAGAAAATCACAAGGTTACTGTCTTTGATGATTTGTCTACAGGAAGATTTGGCAATATTGCTAATCTTCTGGAGTCTTCTAAGTTTAAATTTATACATGGCGACATCCTTGATGAATTAAAATTAAGGAAAGCTATTTCAGAAGTTGACCTGGTTTTTCATCTTGCTGCTGCTGTCGGCGTAAAATATATTTATGATAATCCTATAAAATCCATAATCATAAACATTAGAGGAACTGAGAATGTCATAAACTCTTGCGTAAAGTTTTCCAAAAAGGTATTTTTAGCTTCGAGTTCAGAAGTTTATGGCAAGAATGGGAGTAACAATGAGTCTTTCAAGGAATCTGATGAAATTAGCTTAAATCCTTCCCTCAGGTGGTCGTATGGAGCTACAAAAGCTGTGAATGAATTTTTTGCCAAAGCAGCTTATAAAGAAAAGGGGCTTCCGGTAGTCATCGGGAGATACTTCAATACGATAGGACCCAGGCAGCTTGACACTTATGGAATGGTTATACCTAGATTTGTTAATCAAGCATTGAAAAATGAACCTATAACTGTTTTTGAAGATGGTTCTCAAGTCAGGAGTTTCATAGATGTTTCGGATGTAGTGGGAGCAACAGTTAAACTAATGAGTAATCCGAAGGCTGAGGGAGAAATTTTTAACATAGGTACTCCCTCACCTATAACCATAAAGAGCTTAGCTAGTAAAATAAAAAAGATAGCCTCGAGTAAATCGAAAATTACTTATATTCCCTATCAACAGGTTTATGGAGCTGATTTTAAAGATATTAATTACAGGATTCCAAATATTGAAAAATTAAGAAAATATATTAAATTCAAATCTAATTCTGATCTCGATAAAATTCTAAAAATAATTATTCAGCACAAGAGGGAAAAGCTCGGGAAAAAATTAAGAAGTTTAGATAATAATTAAATGAATTTACGAAATGCGATACCCTGCAAAAAAAAGGGGACAGGCTACTTTTTCTTAGAGAAAGAAAGCTGTCTCTGCCCGGGGACAGTTCACACGGAAAAAGCAGCTTGCACGGTAAAAAGAGCTTGTCCCTTTTTTTTATTGAAAAAGTGGCTTGCACTCGGAAAAAGTAGCCTGTCCCCTTTTTTAACTATGAACTATTAAAATATTGAGATATAGTTATTATGCTGCAGAGCATTATCTAAGCAATTCGGGTATTAATTAAGATTATGAGAAGAGGAAAGAGAAATATATATATAAACTTAATTCCTTTCACCTCAAAGCGAGCTGGAGCCGAAAAATATTCTTTAAATTTCATTGAATATCTGAGTAAATCTGACAATACAAATTTTGAACCAATACTTCTCCTAAATCCAGAAAGTAAAGCTTTTTTTAATTCAGATAAAAAATTAAAATATATTGAATGCTTCATAAATCCTCATAAGAAAATTTCTCGTGTGCTTTATGAACAATTTATTCTGCCTTTTAAATTAAACAGGAAAAATTCATTATTTTTTTCCCCATCCAATATATTACCAATCCTTCTGAGAATCCCCTCTGCTGTAACCACTTTTGATTTGCATTGGTATAATTTAAAAAATCTATTTCCAAAGAAGGAAAAATATAAATTAAGCTATATAAAAACATTCATAAGATTATCCGCCAAGAAAGCAAGGAAAATAATAACCCTGAGCAAGAGCACCCGAAATGATTTAATCTCAACCTTGGGAATTCCTGAAGAGAAAATAGTTATCATTCCTCCTGGGGTGGATGAGCGTTACAGAGTAATTGACAAGAGCGAAGCTCAAAATTTTGTGATGAAGAAATTCAACATTCCAGGAAACTTTATCCTGCATGTGGGACAAACTCACAGAAGAAAAAATATCCCGTTCTTGCTTAGAATTTTTGAAAAAATAAAAGAAAAAAACACGCTGGATTTAGTTTTGGCTGGTCCCCCAGGAGATGGAGAGAGAGAAATCCTAAGACTCATTCAAGCGTCGTGCTTCAGAAAAAATATCCATAAATTTAACGAATTGCCTGAGAACGATTTGCTTTATCTGTATAATGCAGCCTCCTGTTTGATCTTTCCCTCTCTGTATGAGGGCTACGGATTGCCCGTTGTGGAAGCAATGGCTTGCGGATGTCCAGTCGTCTGTTCTGATCGAACTGCCATTCCTGAATCCGCGGGAGAAGCAGCTCTTCTTTGCGGCACTGATGAGGAAGAGTGGACAACGGCGATCATGAAGATAATCAATGATGATGGCCAGAGGAGCGAATTGATTAAGAAAGGCTTGGAGAGAGCAAAACAACTATCCTGGAAGAGAACGGCACAAGAAATGTTGGAGACATTTGAAAGTATAAATTCATGATTTTATAGTTGAAAAATAAAAAACATAAATGACTGAAATTTCAATAATAATCGTGAGCTTCAATTCTAGAAAATTTATCAGCAGGTGTCTTGGTTCGATCTCAAAATGTTTTAAAGGCTTAAAGCACGAAATAATAATCGTCGATAATGGTTCTAAAGATGGGACGATTGATGCATTAAAAGAGAAAAAAGAGATAATACTCGTCCAAAACGGAAAAAACGAAGGATACGCCAAAGCATGCAATCAAGGAGCAAGAATAGCTTCCGGAGAATATCTCTTTTTTGCTAATCCTGATATCGAGTTTGAAGATAATATTCCAGACAAAATTTTCATCTTCTTATCAAAAAATAAAGACTATGCGGGAGGCGGTTTTACTCACATCCACCAGCATGGGAAAATCCAGCGAATTTGCGCGGGGCACATAGTCAAACCTCTTGATCATTTCTCAGAGCAGCTTGGACTTTATGGACTCCTCCCTTCAGTGAGAACGTTTAATGCTCGATTTTTTCCATCAAGAGGATACAAGACCGATCATCCCGCGGAATTTATTTGCGGTGGATGCTTTTTAATCAGAAAAGAGATTTTTCAAGAATTATCCGGATTTGACGAAAAGTTTGTGGCCTACTTTGAAGATATGGATTTTTGCCGGAGACTAAAAACCAAAGGGTACAGACTTTTCTATTGGGGTTCGCAGCGAATTATCCATTCTCTCGGTACAGAACGAGGGAAGATGTCTCCTGTTTCTTTGAAGAGCGATTATGCTTCAAGATATTATTATTTCAAAAAACATTATTCCCCTGTATGGATACCTCTTCTCTGGATAATCTCCAATATCGGATTATTAACGAGATTTACATTGTTTGTCTTTTTTTCTGTTTATAAAACTCAATTTTATAAAATTGCCAAAAACTATTTTAATGTCTTCTTATCCCATTTGAATCTGGTCCGTTATGCCAAATAAACTTAGAGAAGAAATCAGCGAAATCTACTCTTTCCGCCATCTTCTCTTCAATCTCATTAAATCTGACATCAAGCTCCGCTATAAAAACTCCTTTCTCGGATTTTTATGGCATCTGCTCAATCCGCTGTTCTATTTTGCCATCTTAGCCCTGGTTTTTTCTCAGATTATAAGAATCCAGATGGAAAATTATGTCCTCTTCCTGTTTGCCGGACTTGTTTCTTGGAGGATGATTCAACAAACAAGTATTATTGCCACCCATTCCATCGTGAACAATCAGGAGCTGATCAAAAAAATACACGCTCCAAAGCTTGTGTTTCCTCTGGCATCGGTTATTTCGCAGTTTATTGATCATCTAACTCTGGCCCTTATCCTCTTTATCTTTTTGTTCATACTTAAAGGGAAAATATCCACCGTGCTCTTTATCTCTCCGTTTATAATTATATTGATCTTTTTCTTCTCTTTGGGTCTTTCCCTATTTTTTGCCACATCTTATGTTTATATAAAAGATACTCCTCATGTAATAGCCATAGGATTCCAGGCTTTATTTTTCCTCACCCCCATTCTCTATCCCTTATCTGTTCTATCTTCCAAAGTAGAAAAATTTTTCAGGTTGAATCCTTTCTTCTATTTTATCGAATATTTCAGGCACCCGTTTTATTACGCAACAATGCCCTCAGGAGAGCTGACAGTCATAGTCTGTGCTATCACGCTTTTGACATTTAGCTTGGGAATATATGTTTTCCTTAGAAAAAAAGAGAGCTTTATTTTTAATTTTTAATAAATTGAACGAGAATAAAGAAAGTATTTCCCATCCTGTGATATAGCTAAGATCAGGCTGGGTGACTGAAATGGATAATAACTTCTCCATCAAGACCGAAAACTTAGGAATAAGATATCTTCTTAAGCACGAACATCAAAAAGGCAAAAAAGGGCTCAAAATATTCCAAAGCAGGATAGAGAAGGAAGAATTCTGGGCCTTAAGAAATGTTAATTTGGAAGCAAAAAAAGGAGAAGTTCTGGGAATAATTGGAGTTAATGGCTCTGGAAAAAGCACCCTCCTCAAGAGCTTGGCAAGGATTTTACCCTTATCTGAGGGTAAATTATGGACCAAAGGAAAAATTGCGCCCCTGATCGAACTGGGTGCTGGTTTTAATCCTGAGCTTACGGGCAGTGAAAATATATTTCTCTCGGGAACTTTGCTGGGTTTATCCAACGAAATAATAAGGAAAAATTATGATAAGATTCTAGATTTTTCAGGGCTGAGCAAATTCATTGATATTCCGCTAAAAAATTATTCTTCAGGTATGTTTATAAGACTGGCGTTCTCGATCGTGGCCAATCTGGAACCGGATATTGTCCTCATAGATGAAGTTTTCGCTGTCGGTGACGAACCTTTCC
>SMTZ1_10008054_pt1 | contig 10535 bp, 9 predicted proteins | sample DeeMarSWOR136_30_FD_25667 | JGI IMG/M metagenome (IMG submission 25667) | reverse complement strand
CTTGGTGTTGGCAAACAATGAGTGGGCAGCAAGAACCGTCTTGAGATACACCGGCAGCAGGGCTGTCTGCCAATCGTGGCAGTGGATGATGTCCCATCGCACGTCCAAAACTTCCGTCAAGGCAATAATCGCCTTGCAGAAAAAATTGAAGCGCTGCGCGTTGTCAAAATAATCCCCTCGTGGTGTTCCATAGAGATAGCTGCGATCGAAGAATTCATCACGCTCGACAAAAAAGACAGGGATATCGTCTGTCAGCGAGCTCTTGTAAATATTGGCTGTGATCTCATCGGTACCCACCTGTACTGGGAGATCAGTGCCAACCAGCTCAAGAGGCCAGTCTCCCTCTCTCACATGACGATACAGCGGCAACACTAAGGTTGGCGCAACCCCTGATGAAACCAGAGCCTTGGGAAGAGCCTCGCAGACATCAGCTAACCCACCTGTCTTCGCAAAGGGGGCGATCTCGGATGACACGAACAAAACCTTCATACCCTTTTTTGTACCCATGGACGATCTCTCCTGTGTCGCAATCAGCTTACATGTTCCAGCCGCCGGTGACCTCGACGATGGCCCCGGTCATGTAGCTCGCATCATCAGATGCGAGAAAAGCAACCACGTTGGCGATCTCATCTGGCTGCCCAACTCTGCGCAGCGGCACCTCAGCTATCATTGGATTGAGATATTTCTCAGGTATTCCCCGCAATAGCGCAGTATCAATCAGTCCGGGCATGATGGCATTGACATTGATGTTAGACCGGGCCAATTCCTTGGCCACAGCCTTGGTGAAGCCAACGATACCGGCCTTGGAGGCTGAGTAGTTGGTGTCCCCCATAGCGCCGATGCGACCATAAATGGAAGAAATACTAATAATTCTCCCATAACGTTGTTTTATCATATAAGGAGCCACGGCCTGGGTGCAGTAGAAAGTGCCTTTTAAGTTCACGCTGAGTACTTCTTCCCACTGTTCATCTTTCAAACGCAACAAGAGACTGCTCCGAGCAATGCCAGCGTTGTTCACCAGAATGTCGACTCCGCCCAGTTCCTGGACGGCCCTCTGAACAAGCTCTTCTACATGCTCCTTTTTGGAAACGTCTGCGACAACCGCGATACCGCGCCTCCCCATGGCCTCAATCTCCTGGGCGGTCTGAGGAGCGGTTTCCGGGTTTATGTCATCCACAACAACATCTGCTCCCCTCTCAGCCAGTTTCAGCGCCGTCGCCTTCCCGATTCCCTGCCCCGCCCCAGTCACAATGGCCCTCTTACCTGTCAGATCCATAGCATCCTCCTTCACGCATGCAGTAGTTACGTGGATTATACAATCCCGCTTACTATAGGGGATGTTTCGATCACGTGTCAACTGACTTCGCTCGTCGTATCCGACAACGCCTACATGAGCCACAACCCCGTGACGTCCTCAGGGGCAGGATCTTGTCCAGCAAGAGATTATTTTCCCTGGAACCGCTTGTGGAAACACTTCGTGACCACCTACGAACGCTTCCACACATCATCGTTGACTAGGTTCGGCGGACGGTGACCTTGCAGCCCGGCGAGCAGGTTCTCTGCAGCCAGAAGAGCCATCTTGGCACGCGTCTCTGTGGTGGCACTGCCGATGTGAGGGATGAGTACGACGTTGTCGAGCTCTATCAGGCCCGGGGTCAGTTCTGGCTCATATTCATAAACATCCAAGGCCGCTCCGGCAATCACCTTTGCTCGCAACGCATCAAGGAGAGCTTTTTCATCCACCACCGGGCCCCGGGACGTGTTGATCAGGTAGGCCGTGGGTTTCATCAGTGACAGTTCATCCTTCCCGATGAGATGTCGTGTCTCAGACGAGAGGGCCACGTGGATAGAGACAAAATCCGCCTGGCGAAGGAGGGTGTGGAAATCGACCCGTCGGGCCCCAAGACGCTCCTCGAGCGTCGTGCTGGGCCTGGGATCAGTATACAGTACTGTCATCCCAAAAGCTCCCGACCTGAGAGCCATGGCGGTGCCGATCCTCCCTGCTCCGATTACTCCGAGGATTTTTCCGGTAATGTCACTACCCAGAAACAATGTCGGGCTAAATCCCCTCCACTTGCCAGCGCGCAGGAAGCGGTCGGAACTGACGACGCGACGCGCCACGGCGAACAACAGGCCCCAGGCCAGATCAGCAGTGGCGTCTGTAAGCACCCCCGGTGTGTTCGTGATCATGATTCCTCGCTTGGTCGCCGCAGCCACGTCAATGTTGTCATATCCCACCGCACAGTTGGCAAATATCCTGACCCCCGCTGTCTGGGCCGCCACCAGGACCTCATCGTCGACGGGATCAGTGGCCATGCTCAGAACCCCATCCCGTTTTGTCAGGGCCTGTATCAATTCTTCCTTGGTTAGGCTCCGGTCCTCGCCATTGACGTCGACCGTTTCGCACTTCTTCCGTAGTAGATCGATAGCCTCGCCGGCTACCTCCCTGGTCACGTACACATTCCAGCTCATGTCCTCCTCCCCGAGTGTCTCCCCAATCGTCTGCCCATATTCGGGATGGCACTTTTTTACACACTTAACGTACCGTTTGCAAGGGTTTTGATCAAAAGTCCCTAAAATCCCCGGTGCATTAAGAAACTGACGTGTGGGTAGCGATAGCGGTGAGGGATGATAACCCCCGAGATGACCAGCCTTTGTGGAGCGCCACCGGAATAGAGGTCGGGTCCATTCGCGAGTTAGGCAAATTACATTCTATCAAAATGCTCAATTACTTGAGCCTGACCTCATCGCTGTGTTCAACACTCGATTTGTCAAAAGTCAAGGTGCGATCCCACCTCCCTTTCAAAAATGCCGCAGGGATGTTATATTCAAATGTTCCAAGAGGTTAGCATGATCGTCCACCCCAACTCGTACGACGTTATCGTTGTCGGAGGCGGGCACGCTGGATGTGAGGCGGCTCTGGCTGCTGCTCGGCTCGGATGTCAAACTCTTCTGCTCACCATCAATATCGACACCATTGGCCTGATGTCATGCAACCCTGCCATCGGAGGCCTAGCCAAGGGGCAGCTGGTGAAGGAAATCGACGCCCTGGGTGGAGAGATGGCCAAAAACACGGATACGACAGCCATCCAGTTTCGAACGCTGAATACCAAGAAGGGGCCGGCAGTACGGTCCTCAAGAGCCCAGTCCGATCGCCAGAACTACCGTCTGCGAATGAAGTACATCATGGAGAACCAGCCCGGTGTCGTGTTGAAAGAGGGATTGGCGGATCGGATCCTTGCTCAAGATGGAAGGATTCAGGGGGTCGAGACGAGCATTGGCGAAGTCATCTATGCCAAGGCTGTAATCATCTGCCCGGGAACCTTTCTCAACGGCCTGATCCATATCGGCCTTTCGCACTTTCCGGCCGGCAGAATGGGGGAACTTCCCTCGGTCAAATTATCAGAAAGCCTCAAAAAAATCGGTTTCGAAGTAGGACGGCTCAAGACCGGGACCACACCAAGATTGAACGGCAAAACCATTAACTTTTCACACCTCGGCAGGCAGGAGAGCGATGATCCGCCGCGTCCCTTTTCCTTTTCCACCACCAAGATTCCCACGGAGCTGGTACCATGCTTCGTCACCTATACCAACCCCAGGACCCACGAGGTGATTCGAGGCGGGCTCGACCGCTCGCCGCTGTACTCCGGGATAATTGTGGGCACTGGAGCCAGGTACTGTCCCTCAGTGGAAGATAAGGTGGTCAAATTCCCGGACAAGCAGCGACATCAGATCTTTCTGGAGCCGGAAGGTCTGAAAACACATGAGTTCTATCCGAACGGCCTCGCGACGAGCCTTCCACTCGACATTCAGCTGAAGATGCTGAGAACCATTGAGGGTTTGGAGAACGTCGAGATCATGCGCCCGGGGTACGGCATTGAGTATGACTATGTGAACCCCATCCAGCTGAAGCCGACGCTGGAGACCAAACTGGTGGAAGGGTTATATCATGCCGGTCAGATCAATGGCACCTCCGGTTACGAGGAGGCAGCCGCGCAGGGGCTCATGGCCGGAATCAATGCAGCACTGAAAATCCAGGGAGGAGAGCCGTTCATTCTCGACCGATCAGAAGCCTACATCGGGGTGCTGATCGATGACCTCATCACGAAGGGAACGACAGAGCCATATCGTATGTTCACTTCCAGGGCCGAATACCGGCTCATCTTGCGGGAAGACAACGCTGATCTTCGCCTCATGGAAAAGGGGTACAGCCTTGGCCTTGTCGATGAACAGACATATCAGCGCCTCAACAAGAAAAAGGAGGCAATCACTCGTGAGATAGAGCGCCTCAGGAAGACGAAGATCAAACCATCGGCTGGGACTAATGATACCCTGCGGGAAATGGGGAGCGCGCCTATCAGGAATGTTACGTCCCTGGAGGAATTGCTGCGCCGCCCCGAAATCTCGTACACCCACCTCCAGGCCCTGGAACCTTCCGGCAACTCGCTGCCGCCGGAGGTGATCGAACAGGTAGAGCTGGGAACAAAATACGCAGGCTATATCCGCAAACAAGAGGAACTGGTGGAGAAGTTCCGTCGAATGGAACGAGTCCGCATACCAGAGAATATGCAGTACGACCAGATACCTGGTCTGTCGCGGGAGATCAGGGAAAAACTATCCACTATCAAGCCCATCACCCTTGGTCAAGCTTCACGGATATCCGGTGTTACCCCATCGGCTATCTCCATCCTCATGGTCCTGCTAAAGAGGATCGCTGCCACATAAGGTATGGACTCCGGAGAGATCAACTACCAGAAACTCAAGAATGAGAGCAAAAAGTGGGGTGGAACGCTTTTTGGGGTTGCGCAGTTCTCCCCGCACTACATCAAGACATGTGGCTTGGATCAGAAGCTCCTGGACAAGCTTCCCTTCGGAATCTCCATTGGGCTGCGCCTGGCAGATGCCGTCTTCGAGGATCTGCACGACCACCCTACCCTACTCTATCTTCACCACTATCGTCAGGCCAACTATATTCTAGATCGGATTGCCTTCCATGGAGCTGCCCTGATTCAGCAGTTGGGAGGCAAAGCCCTCCCTGTCGCCGCTTCCCAAATAGTCGACTGGGACAACCAGAGAGCGCACCTTTCACACAAAGGCTTGGCGCAGGCCGCCGGCCTGGGATGGCTCGGAAGAAACAACCTCATTGTCAATCCCAACTTCGGCGCACGAATCAGACTGGTCTCTATCCTTACCGATCTCCCCCTGCGCAGCGATCAGCCACTGGCAGAGACTTGCGGTCAGTGCCGTCAGTGTATCGCTGTCTGTCCTGCTGGTGCCATCAAAGAAGACGTCACGGGATTCGATCACCTGGCCTGTTTTGAGAAACTCAAAGAGTTTCGCAAGAACTACAACGTCGGACAGTATATTTGTGGCGTGTGCATAAAGGCATGCACGCCGCAGAGGTGAGTCACACACACCACCATCTGACGGTGCCAGATGCTAACAGCATCCTGTCACAACGTCAGCAGAACTGCCTACCGGAAGTCCCGGTCAGTAATTTCGATCAGGGCGTCGGGTTCGACCGTCACGGTCTTTTCAAATGACCCCAATTCAATAGCCAACGGTCCGAGCAGCTGTAAGGCCCTGACTCTCAACCGATGTTCTCCAACGCTGAGCCTTTGCGACATCGACTCCCCCGCGTCAAGCTCAAAATACGACTCACTGTCATCGAGATAGACACGCAGGATGTCACTCGTCTTGTTCACAAACTTGACATCAGTGTTAACCGTCTTGGTGGCGATTTGTTTCTCAGGCTCCGGTTCTTTCGGCTCCGGAGCAGCTGGCACGGCAGCTGCGGGCGGCGTCGAAGCAACTGTGGTTTCCCTGAGTGTAGTGATGGTATTAACGTTCTTACCAGGAATGGTCAGGACCCCGTAACTGGAGCTCAGCTTGAGTTTCCCGGCCATGATGGTGCCCCGGATCACCGACCCGTCGTCCAGGGTGAAGGAAGATCCCGACAAGGCTTTGATGCGGCGTCCTTCAATCGCCAACTCACCCCAACCCGTTCTTAATGTGAGGGTACCGCTGGAAATTGTCCCCTGCACCACCCAACCGTCTGTGGTCGTTAGTTGGATCACGCGCGTGGGGCCAGATTCGCCCCTGGTGCTCTTCTCAATGGCCCAAATGTCGGTCGCGCCACCGAGCAGTAGCGGGGCAACTAATGCGCAGGTGACTACCAACATCCTCCACGATCTCATCTTCATATCTTACCTCCCTGCTGTCCCGCGGACAGACTCTGGATTCACAAATGTCATATCGCTCTTCCGCTCCATATGGGGCGGATCGATTCTATTACAAACCGAGAACATCCTGCCTTTAATAACAACACCTTGCACATGTGAAGACGAGTAGAGTAGGCTGCCATCGCAAGACATCTCAAGTCAGACATGAGCCGCTGGCGCAGTCTCGGTTTTCTAATCCTGATACCATCTCTCAAACGAGCCATACCGTGGAAACCGTGCACAACCGTTATCAGCAGAGAACTGAGGGTTGACAGGACAGAATCTACTATTATTATAACCAGATAACTATTTTCTTACCAGGAGGACACACAAATGACTATCACAGCAGCAGACATCATTGTCCCAGCAGATGTGCCGAGAGAGATGCGTGAGAAGTACACCACCAACTATTTAACTGCCACCCGGAACAGCGGAAGATTAATGCTGTTTGCCGGCGACCAGAAAGTGGAACATTTGAATGACGACTTTTATGGAGAAGGAATCCACTTGGATGATGCTGACCCGGAACATCTCTTTAGAATCGCCACTCGAGGCAACATTGGTGTCTTTGCCACGCAGCTGGGGCTGATTGCCAGATACGGCATGGACTATTCAGATGTCTCCTATTTAGTCAAATTAAATTCCAAGACAAATCTTGTTAAGACCGCGCAACAAGACCCGTTAAGTGAACAATGGTTCGATGTTGAGCAGGTGGTGGATTTCCAGGATAATAGTGACCTTAACATTCTGGGAGTCGGTTACACCATCTATCTGGGAAGCGAATATGAGGCGACCATGTTGCAGCAGGCAGCACAGATCGTCTATGCGGCGCACCAGTATGGGTTGATTACGGTACTGTGGATCTACCCACGCGGTGCCGCTGTAAAGGACGAAAGGGATCCCCACCTCATTGCGGGTGCCACCGGGGCAGCTGCGTGCCTCGGTACTGATTTCGTTAAAGTGAATTACCCCAAGAAGGAAGGTTCTGAGTCGAAGGAGGTTTTCAAGGAAGCAATTGCGGCTGCTGGAAGGACCAAAGTCATCTGTGCTGGTGGATCTAGCGTTGACGTGGAAAGGTTCTTACGGGACCTGCACGACCAAATCTACGTAAGCGGTGCTGCGGGAAATGCTACAGGACGAAACATCCATCAGAAATCGCTTGATGAGGCTGTCCGAATGTGCAATGCCATTTTTGCCATTACCGTAGATCAAGCTAGTGTGGACGATGCGCTAAAGATCCATAATGCCGTGTGAGAGGAGATAAGGAGGAAAGATATGAGCCTAAAAATCGGGGTGCTGACTGGTGGCGGAGACTGCCCGGGCCTCAATCCTGCTATCAAGTGGGTGGTAAAGACCGCTCTGGATAGCCGGCTCTGCGAAGAGAGAAACGTGAGCTACGAAGTGATCGGAATCAGAGAGGGATGGAGAGGCATTACAGATATGGATGCGGGTTCAGAAGAGGACGTCAAACGTTACATTACGCCCCTGGACGAGGACATTGTACGGACCTGGGACCGTTACGGCGGCACCAACCTGGAAACATCACGAACCAACCCTTTTGATCCCAAGAACGACCGGAGTGAGAAACTCATCAAAAACGTAGAGCACCTCGGCATCGATTGTCTAGTGGCCATCGGTGGGGAAGATACGTTGGGAGTGGCGTACAAGCTTTTCCAAATGGGTGTGAAAGTCGTGGGCATCCCAAAAACCATCGATAAGGATCTATCAGGGACAGACTACACTTTGGGCTTCGAGTCGGCGGTCCAGGTCATTACCGAAGAGATTGACCGCCTGAGGACTACAGCCGGGTCTCACAAGAGGATCTTCGTGGTGGAGACCATGGGACGACACGCCGGGTGGCTCGCTCTCGAGGGCGGAGAGGCTAGTGGCGCATATATTATCCTCATCCCGGAACATGCCTTTGAGATCGAGCGCATCAACGATCTACTTCTGGAGGGTCGCGCTAAAGGTACCCGGTATCAAATCGTCGTTGTGGCCGAAGGTGCAAAACCGAAAGGCGGAATGGAATCTGTCAGGAAACAGGGCAGAGACAGTTTCGGACACCTGCACTTGGGGGGCGTCGGAGAATTTCTGGCAGACGAAATAGAACGCGGAACCGGTCAGGAAACAAGATCAGTGACTCTAAGTCACTTACAGAGAGGTGGAGCTCCATGCGCCTATGACCGCCGCATGGGACGGTACTTCGGGATAGCAGCGGTCGATCTCATTATCCAAGAAAATTTTGGAAAGATGGTGAGCTATCTCAACGGACAAATTACGGCAGTCCCGTTGGAAGAGGCCATTGGAAAACTCCACACCGTGGACGTGGCGACGCAGTACGATACCGAGCGATACAATGGAAGACGGATCCTCCTGCGGTGACACACCCCTGCCCGGACAGTAACAGACATAGGGAGACCCAAGCAAGAACGAGCGCCTGGCAGACGCGAGACCCATTCCTTTTCGTGTATTATAGTGTAAGCACCGCGGAGCTCTCCCCACTTATATTGAGCCGAGACCCTACGGCGCCTGAAGGCTAGAGTGCCAGCAATACTATCTTATCTCAAACTTCCTGCTACTCTATAATCTCCAAGGTGGCCCGCTTATGGTGCTTGGCCGAGGCGGCGGTCAAGATGGTTCGCATCGCTCTCGCCGTCCTCCCCTGTTTGCCAATAATTTTCCCCAAATCCTCCTTAGCTACTGAAAGTTCGATCACGGATGCCTGTTCCCCCTCAATCTCATTTACCTTTACCGCATCTGGATTGTCCACGAGCGCCTTAGCCATCTGCTCAACAAGAGCTTTCATTATCCACCTCCTTTTGGGATCAACCCCCTGGCACGTCCAGCGCTACACACGCGTCCTTGATAATAACACAGTTTTCTGTCAGGCCCAACCTCGCCAATCTGTGCTCCATTCCTGCTCTCCTATTCTCACCCCCTTTCAGGCGCATCCGACCGTCGCACCTGCAAGCCTAGATTGTCACACATCATCGCCAGTTAGTTACGAAACTGCACGATGTTTCATTATATAACGTTAGGTCAAAGAATACCATTGAATTAATTGCGTTCTTCACATTTTTTTCCATGCACTCCCGCGACTCACCAATACGATACCCGAATTAATGCGTTCTAATGGGCAATATGTCAATGCCTTTCTTGAGCGTGGTTGTTACACGCTCTGAGTGAGAAAAATACCCTCATGGACAGCTACAACTTCGAAGTCCTTTCCTAACACTCCTGGAGCCACACATAAACCCATCGGACGTTCTTTCCCATGGCCCCCTGGTGCTCGAAACAGATATCCTTCGGCACTCAAAGAAATACTTGACTGTCACGAAACAGGAAACATATTTAATGAAGACCCGACCTTTCCCACACACGGAAACGGGGGTGGCCATGTCATTGGAATGCTATGCGCATGCAACAAAGGACCGCGATGACGTACCCCTTCCCCTGGGTTTGCCAGAACCGAGATCAGAGCGATATAATTGCTTGTGTAGTCAAGCAAGTCTGAAGGAGTTGCGAAAAGAACCGCAGTGGAACTGACAAACGAGCAGATTGAGAAACTCCTCAAGAGGCACCTGAGAGCGATACTTGACACCGTGGAGGCCGACCGAATTATGAGCGTGAGCCCGATGTCAGAGGCTGATCTTGAACATCACCTGGAAGCGCTGAGCTACTTAGAGACGAAAGCGAGGAAAGAGTTGGCTGCTGGTGACTACCGGAGAATTAGCCGACACGTAGATGTTCTGCTTAAAGAGAATAGACTGATCGTCCAGAAATGGAGCGAAACCTACCGTGCGCTGTGCCGTGAACTATTAAAGACACATGCTGAAGGACTGCAGATAGAACAGCAGAGGCTGTTAGGTTTCCACGAACCGGGGGCACAACACACCTTCTTTTGTGGATCGGAAGCCGAACCTGAAGGAAGGTTGCTATCTGAAATCATTGACGCTTATGTCGAGCAACAGAAAAAAGCAAGGAGATGGACCCGAAGAACTGAGCAGGATGTGAGAAGCTTCTTTCGACTTTTGCTCGAAATCATCGGCAATCCACGCGTAAATACTATTGACCAGATGATGATGCGAAACTTCAAAGAGGTTCTTTTGCAGCGATCCCGTGGCACCGTGGAGCATGCAGGCAACGTTCAGACCGAAAAGAGCCTGAGTATGTCTACAGGTAACAAAGTGCTCAGAAGGACCGCTCTCCTATTTAAATGGGCCATGAAAAATGGCTACATGCGTCATAACCCTGCGGAAGGCCTTTTGACCCAACCGAAGAACAAATAGAAAGACCACCAAGAACCGTTTCCCA
>SMTZ1_10016931_pt1 | contig 10536 bp, 14 predicted proteins | sample DeeMarSWOR136_30_FD_25667 | JGI IMG/M metagenome (IMG submission 25667) | reverse complement strand
ACAGAGGGGAGCATTTCTGCTCCACTTTTTCTTGGTAATGCGGTACCCACCATATCTTCCAGAAATTTACCAGAACTGTGATTTAAGTTAACCGTCAAGGTAGAATGGTGCAATTTCTCGTCATTTTGGTACCAATTCTCATTAAATTTCGACTTTTTTGGGCATCTCTGGTACCGAATTTTCCACCTTATTTGTTAACACAACAGCGCAACGTGGTTGTAAGGTCACATCCGTTGGAGTAAAAACCGTAGTGGAAAAACAATAGAATACCTCATAAGAGGCCATTCTGAGGCGGCGCAGCACGCAGAGCTAAACATTGGTAGCTTCAAGCTCAAGGTTAAGAAACAGACAAAGGGAAGCCCCTCTTTCGGGGCTTTCCTTGCTTTCTATGGCGGGCTTCCGTCCTGAGCATTGTCGCTATCGTTGCCTTTGCTCACACATAGTCTTCTAAAGTAGTAATGTCTACAGGGCTGATATATCTGATGTCACTCCGTTGTTCTGGGTATAGCCAATTTAACCATTATCGCTCTAAGTCTCCGTATGAGAGATAGTTCCTTCGTCAAGACGAGTAAATAATAGCTGAGCTTGTCTCATAAATTCACGGCAGGTCTCCCAATCTCTATCTATACTTCTGTCACGATTTCTCCTGGCTTTAATTACGGCCTTATTGAACGTTCCGTCGGCTTTTCCCTTGTCTATATTAAAAGCCTCGTCAGCTTGCTTTTGAGCTTCTTCATACTTTTTCAAAGCCTGCAATATCGCCTCCTTTTCATAAGCATCTTGGGGCTGTCGTTCCGCCATCTTGCAGGCTTTAGTTACTTGTCGTTCATTCCCTCTATACGCCCTGGCTGTTTGTTGCTCAGCTTGTATATAACTAGCATGGGCAGTTTTAGCTTTATCTATGGCTTAAGTAAGTGAGGATATAACTTCCTGTTTAGCTACCTCTCCCACCTTTCGTCCCACCTTACGCTTTGGTTTCATTGTTTATCCCCATTTCTATTATACCATGTGACTATTTCTACCTAGCTATGTGTCATTACAATAAAAAAACGATGCTTGCACAAAGGCAGCATCGTCTGATATTCACGTAATAGTATTGATAATAGCTCGGCACTGCTCAAGTACCGAGCCAAATTCTACCGTTCTGGCACTGCTGGTTCAAAAACCGCGCTAATTACACTGACCTAGCTATCCTCAACCCCCAGATCCTTTAGATAGGCAATCGCATCTTCAATGGTTATTATTTTTTCAGCCTCTTCATCTGGTATCTCAACCTTCCGGGACGGGTTGCTAAATTCTTCTTCTAAAGACATTATCAGTTCTACCAAGTCCAGAGAATCGGCGCCTAAATCCTCAACGAAGCTAGCTGTGGGTACCACCACCGATTCCTCCACACCCAACTGCTCGACAACTATCGGTTTTATCCGCTCAAATATAGTCGCCACTTTCTACCCCCTTTCCAGGTCTTTCATCTGTCGACAAGATGGCTGACTGAACCCAAAACTCCGTTAACAAACTTTGGCGAATTATCGCTACCGAACTTCTTGGCCAGTTCAACCGCCTCATTAATGGCTACTTTAACTGACACTCTATTATCAAATAAAACTTCAAAGATTGCAAGTCTGAGAATGTTCCTATCGATTATCGATATCTGCCTTATTGGCCAGGCCTTAGCAAACTTTTGCATAGTGCAGTCAATCTTCTCTTTATTCTGTATTACCTGACTCACCAGCTCATGGACAAAGGTACTATTTTCCTCAGACAATCCCCTATCCGCCAAAAGACGGCCTACCACCACTTCCATTTCATGCTTCGTGGCATCAATTTCATATAGCGCCTGGAGGGCGATAGCCCTTGCTTTTCGGCGTGCCCCAATCATAGCTAACTCCAAAATCTAAGCCAATATTATACCACGTCAGTCGATACATACTCCAGCTTGACACCCTAAGGTGATAATTGTTACACTTCCTTTGTCCCATCGGGAGTTGTCCCTTCTCAGTAACTGGTAAAGCAGGTCACAGCGATGAATAAAGTTGGTGTTCTCTATCATCCTATGGTTGAAGCTGCCTTTATTAAGGCCAAGCAATTACAGGACTTCCTAGTCGCTAATGGCATTTCGGTTTGGCTATGTTCGGCCTGGGAAGGGGAAAAGACCAAGGCTCAGTTAAATGATACCGACTTAATTCTCAGTGTTGGTGGTGATGGCACGATTTTGCGCTCGGCACAAGCAGTAGTCCCCAGGACAACCCCGATTACCGGTATAAACTTGGGTAATCTGGGCTTTATGACCGAACTCAGTGCTGATGAGGCGCTAGAGTATTTACCCTCTTTGCTGGCCGGGGAGGGTTGGATTGACGAACGGGCCATGCTTGAAGCAGAGCTCTCGGCGACACACGGGGGTCAGTTGTGCGCTTAGTACGCGTTGAAGCCAGCATTGACAGCCAGTATTTAGCTACTTACAAAGCTGATGGAGTGATTGTCGCCACCGCCACGGGCAGCACCAGTTACTCGCTGGCAGCGGGCGGGCCTATTCTTTATCCTCAGTCCAAGGATTTACTATTGGTGCCAATAACACCCCACCTTAGCTCAGCTTACGCGCTGGTAATGCCGTCAAAAACAGTCATTCAATTACGCGTTGTGGCGGCTCATCAGTCAATGCTGAGCATTGATGGCCATATCAATTTACCTTTAGCTGATAGTGCCTCGATTACAGTGAAGCATAGCCCCAATACGGTTCGATTTTTAAGAATCCACCCCGAAGATTCTTTTTATCGCTCTCTAGAACAAAAGTTGAAAGGAAAACAGTAATTTGAATCGAGTCGAAAAAGCCAAAATTCAAGATGTCCCCCAGATACATCGGTTAATCAACTACTTTGCCGATAAGGACGAGATGCTGGCTCGGTCGCTGAGCGAAATATACGAAAATATCCGGGATTTTTTTGTCATTAAGCAGGGTGAGCAAATAATTGCCTGTGCGGCACTGCATGTTTGCTGGTCAGACCTAGCCGAGATAAAATCAGTAGCCGTGGCTGAGGACAGCCAGCAACAGGGTATCGGTGCCCAGCTAGTGGACGCCTGCCTCAAAGAGGCTAAATTACTCGGTATTCCCACCGTTTTTTGCCTAACTTACCGGCCCGCTTTCTTTGAAAAGTTCGGTCTCTCTCAGGTAGACAAGATGGAATTACCACGCAAGGTCTGGACCGAGTGCTATCGCTGTCCCAAATTCCCTGACTGTGATGAGGTAGCGCTTATCTGCAACTTAGAGGTTTAGGTTTGATAGAAAAGACACTATCCAGTCAACTAATTTTCGACGGGCGAGCGGTCAAGCTAAGGGTAGATACCGTACAAATGGCTGACGGTCGGCAAACGACACGAGAAATTGTGGAGCACAGCGATTGTATCGCTGTGGTCGCTATTGATGCTGATAATAATGCCCTGCTCGTGAAGCAGTTTCGCAAACCGGTGGAGAAAGAGCTACTGGAGATACCAGCGGGTGGCATTAACCCGGGTGAGGACCCGGAGGCTGCTGTTCAGCGCGAGCTGCGTGAGGAAACTGGTTACCTGCCACAAAAGTTGGAGAGATTGGGTGGTTTCTAATCGGCACCGGGTTACTGTAGTGAATATCTTTATCTTTACCTAGCAACTGACCTTATCCCCAGCCAGTTATTTGCCGAAGACACCGAGGAAATTAGCTTGGTCCGAGTGCCGATGGTGCAGATTCTAAGTCTGATTGCTTCAGGCAGCATTTGTGATGCCAAGAGCATCGCCGGGCTGCTTACCTATTTAGAGTATCAAAAAGGATAACCAAAGACGGATTAGCACAGTCTATCTGACAGTCTTCGACCTCCCAGAAGATGCATGTGGAGATGAGGCACGATCTGTCCTCCCTGCTCACCACTGCTAATCACTAGGCGATAACCACTCTCGGCAACCCCTTCCTCACGGGCTAATTGATTGGCTACTCTGGCCATATGCCCGATAAGAGACATCTCGTCATCAGTCAGCTGAGCGAGAGAAGGAATGTGCCGCTTCGGTATAATCAACACGTGGGTCGGTGCCAGAGGATTAATATCGCGGAAGGCAATCACCTCTTCATCCTGATACAGGGTTTCGCTGGGTATCTTACCGGCAACAATCTGACAGAAAACGCAATCCATCCTTTATTTCCCCTCCTTGCGATATTTGGCTTTGCCTTGCTCGAACAGGTCCTCCCCATAAATATCATTAGCCACAATGGCCGGGAAATTCTCCACCGTCAGCAGCCTAATCGCCTCCGTGCCCAAATCTTCATAGGCGATAAGCTCTACTTTTTTAATCGACTGGGCGAGCAAGGCTCCGACACCCCCTATAGCGACGAAATAGACCGCTTTATACTTTTGCATCGCTTCTCTGACTTCTGTCGAGCGGCTACCTTTGCCAATCATGGCTCTGATTCCAGCGGCAAGAAGGTGGGGAGTGTATACGTCCATGCGGGCACTAGTGGTAGGTCCAGCGGAGCCAATAATCCGGCCTGGTCTAGCTGGTGACGGTCCCGTGTAATATATAGTTTGTCCTTTAAGGGGAAAAGGGGGTCTCTCTCTCTTATCTAAGACTTGGATGAGCCGCTGGTGGGCAGCATCACGAGCCGTATAGATAACCCCAGAAATAAGCACCTGAGTGCCTACAGTCAATCCCTCTATTATTTTAGCATCAAAAGGTGACGTAATCTTTACAACATCCATCTATAGCCTAGCCTCTTTGCGACGAGCACTGTGACACTGAAAATTAATCGCTACCGGCAGACTGGTAATGTGCGTGGGCCTAACCTCAGCATGCACCGCCAGAGCGGTAGTGCTACCACCCAGGCCCAGGGGTCCGATACCCAAACCATTGAGGCGAGATAGAAGCTCTTGCTCAAGTTCAGCCACCTCAGGGTCAGGATTAGGCTTACCCACCAGCCGTAGCACCGCCTTCTTCGCCAGCAGCATTACTTCTTCAGTAGTCCCGCCAATACCCAAGCCAATGATTAGTGGTGGACAGGGATTGGCCCCAGCCTCGTCAACAGTTCTGACCACCAGGTCAATAATGCCTTCCCTGCCCTCACCCGGCCTGAGTATCGCTAATTTACTCATATTCTCGGAACCAGCCCCCTTGCACAGGCAAGTAACTTTAATCCGGTCACCGGGCACGATTTCAGTATGAATCACGGGAGGAGTATTATCCTTGGTGTTTTTCCGAACCGAGAATGGCTGGCTGACCATAGATTTGCGCAGGTAACCCTGAGTATAGCCCTGGCGTACCCCTTCGGTCACGGCGGTATACAGGTCACCATCGATAATGTGAGCTTCCTGCCCTATTTCAAGGAAGATGACGGCGGTGCCGCAATCCTGACACAGTGGCAGGGTTTTCCGTTCCGCAATCTGGGCATTTTCTATAATCTGATGTAGAATTTCTTTACCCAGCGGAGACTCTTCAGTCTGCTGCGCTGATTTAAGCGCAGCCAACACATCTTCACCAAGCTCAAAATTAGCTCGCTGACAGAGTTGGGCGACGGTTTCCGTAATGACGCCAGCTTTAATTTCCCTTAATTTAGGGGCTATCTGCCTCACCCCCTTTAAATTTTTCCTAGCGTTTCAATCACGGCATCGGCTACCTCCGAAGTGCCAACTCCTTTAATGTTATCCAGCTTCATATCATAGGTAACGTTCTTACCTTCAGCGATAACCTCGGCGATAGCCTTTTCTAATCTATCGGCGGCTTCCATCTCACCAAGGTGGCGAAGCATCATCATCCCGGAGAGCATCATGGCCATAGGATTAGCCTTATCCTGTCCCGCATATTTCGGCGCACTGCCGTGTGTCGGTTCAAAAACGGCGATTTCACCGCCGATGTTGGCACCGGGAGCAACTCCCAGCCCACCGACCAGCCCGGCGCATAAATCGGAGAGGATATCACCATAGAGATTAGGCGCCACCACGACATCAAACTGTTCTGGCTTTCTCACCAGTTGCATAGTCATATTATCAACCAATCTATCTTCAAATTCAATACCCGGGTACCCTTGAGCTACCTCCCGAGCAACCGCCAGAAACAATCCGTCCGAAAATTTTAGAATATTGGCCTTGCTTATGGCAGTTATTTTTTTTCGATTATAGGCACGGGCGTATTCAAAAGCAAATCTGACAATTCTTCGACTACCCGTCTCCGAAATCGTTTTCAGACTGATACCTGAGTCTTTCCTGACGTTGCCCCTTTTTGCCTCATCGACTAATTTAATCAGCTTAGTGGCTTCCGGAGTCCCTCTCTCAAACTCGATACCAGCGTAGAGATCTTCTGTATTCTCCCTGACAACAACGATGTCCACATTCTTATAGAGTGAAGGAACGCCAGGATAGGTTTTGCAGGGACGGAGGCAGGCATAAAGGTCTAATTTTTTGCGCAGGGCAACGTTCACACTCCGGAAACCTGTGCCTATCGGGGTGGTCACCGGTCCCTTGAGAGCTACCTTATTTTTCCTAATGGATTCGAGCACGTACTCAGGTAAGGGAGTGCCGTATTTATCCATTACCTCAGCCCCGGCATAAGCCAAATCCCAGTGGAAGGCAACACCGGTTGCTTCCAGAACCCGCTTCGTCGCCTCGGTAGCCTCAGGTCCGACACCATCGCCCGGAATAAGGGTAATATTATGTGTCATCGTTTTGCCCTTAATTATAACTGAAAATCGCCATGCTTTTGGATATAGGAGATAAGACCACCTTCGTCAAGGATGCGGAGCATTACCTTGGGAATTCTGCCAAAGGTGAACTGGTTGCCGTTAGTTACGTCTTTAACTGTACCAGCCGCCAGGTCTATCTCCAGTTCATCCCCGTCATTAATGCCATCAGTATCGCATATCAGTACTGGCAGCCCCAGGTTAATTGCATTTCGAAAAAATATGCGTGCCACTGATTTCGCCAGTATGGCGCTCACCCCGGCCATCTTGATAACTAGAGGCGCATGCTCCCGACTGGAGCCAAGGCCAAAGTTATTGCTGGCAACGATAAAGTCTCCAGCCTTTACCTTAGAAACAAAGATAGGGTCAGCATCTTCCAGTACATGCTTCGCCAGCTCAGGAAGGTTGCTTCTCAGGTGAGCATAGCGTCCCGGTATAATGTGGTCCGTGGAAATGCTATCGCCAAACTTGAAAGCCCTGCCTCTAAGCACCTAGATTACCTCCCTCGGGTCAGTAATCTCACCGGTGAGCGCCGTAGCCGCTGCCGTCGCTGGGCTGCCCAGATAGACAAAAGACTCCGGGTTACCCATCCGACCCTTAAAGTTACGATTCGAGGTCGAGAGGCAAGCTTCCCCATCACCGAGCACTCCCTGATGAAGACCAAGGCAAGGCCCACAGCCAGTCGGCAAGATAACCGCTCCAGCTTCCACCAGAACTTGGATGTAGCCAGCCTCAATCGCCTCAAGCAGCACCTGCCGTGACGCCGGGGCAACTATCAGCCTAGTGCTGGGGTGGCATTTCTTCCCTTTTAAGATATTGGCTGCCACCGTAAGGTCTTCCAGTCGCCCATTAGTGCAGGTACCAATAAAAACCTGCTGTATTTTAGTTCCCTTAAGCTCACCAACCGGGGCGGTATCATCAACAGCGTGGGGTTTGGCTACGGTAGGCTCAAGCTCAGCCACATTAAGGTTAATCGTCCGTTCGTAGACGGCGTCGGCATCGGGAAAAACTGGCTGGTAGTGGTCACCTCGCTCCTGTTCAGTTAGGTAATCCCGGGTAGTCTCATCAGCCGGAAAAAGCCCGACCTTGGCTCCCGCCTCCACGGCCATATTAGCAACCGTAAAACGCTGTGATATGGACATTGCCGCCACCGTATCTCCACTAAATTCCAGCGCTTTATAGGTAGCGCCATCAGCGCCTATCTGCCCGATAAGGTGAAGGATGAAATCTTTGGCCCCAACGCCCTTCCGGAAATTGCCTGTGGCCGTTATCTTAATACTCTCCGGGACACGGAACCAGGTTTTGCCTAAACCCATGGCCACGGCGACATCAGAGGAACCCATTCCGGTAGCAAAAGCACCCAGCCCACCCGCCGTTACCGTATGTGAATCAGAGCCAACCACGACATCGCCTGGCCTGGCTAAAGACTCGCCGACCAACTGATGGCAGACGCCCTCACCAAGGTCAGACATAATGGCACCGGTCTCCCGAGCAAAACGACGCAGAAACAGGTGGTCATTGGACAGGCTATGACTGGGACTGGGCACGGCATGGTCAACAAATAAGACAGTTTTTTGGGGATTAGCTAATCTCTTGAATCCGCCTGACTGAAATTGCCTGATGGTCAGTGGGCCAGTAGTATCCTGGACAAAAACCAAATCTACCTCAGCAATAACAATATCTCCGGCCCGGGCGTCATTTCCCGACTTCTTGCTTAGTATCTTTTCAGCTAGTGTTTTACCCATGCACCCCAACGCTTTTATTAAAGATTACAAAACGAAGAAGAGGTCTAGCAAAATTTCCCTTCCCGACTACTCACATCGGGATATTGCCGTGCTTCTTTGCTGGGCGGGTCTCTTTTTTATTGTGCAGTGCCTCAAGAGCCGCAATTATTGTCGGGCGGGTATCCCTGGGGTGGATAACCGCATTGATATATCCCATGCTGGCGGCGACATAAGGATTATAGAACAACTGGCGGTACTCCTCTATCTTCTCCCTCTCTTTAGCTTCGGGATCGTCTGCAGCCTTAATTTCCTGGCGGTGAATAATAGCCGCGGCACCTTCTGCTCCCATCACGGCGATTTCCGCCTTGGGCCAGGCAATGGTATAGTCAGCACCCAAACTCTGACTGCACATGGCGATGTAGCCCCCCCCATAAGCTTTTCGGGTAATCAAGGTTATCTTGGGAACGGTTGCCTCAGCATAGCACCACAGTAGCTTGGCACCATGCCTGATGATTCCTCCCCACTCTTGGTTACTACCAGGGAGATACCCGGGGACATCAGCAATGGTAAGTAAAGGAATATTAAAAGCATCGCAGAAGCGAATGAATCTGGTGGCTTTGTCTGAGGCATTAATGTCAAGACAACCAGCCAGGTAGTTAGGCTGATTGGCAATAATACCGACCACGTGCCCGTTTAAGCGGGCGAAACAAGTAATTAGGTTAGGTGCATAATGCCGAGACGGTTCCAGAAATTCACCGTTATCCACGACCGCTCGGATGACCGCCTTAATATCATAGGTCTTGTACGCTTCCTTCGGTATAATATCATCCAGAGTTGGGTCGGCACGGTCAGGTGAATCGGTTGACGTTATGTCAAGTGGTTTTTCTTCATTACTCTGCGGCAGGAAGCTCAGGAGCTTCTTAATCTCTCCGATACACTGCTCATCGCTATCACAAGCGAATTGCGCCACGCCACTTTTAATACTGTGGGCCATGGCACCGTGACTGCCTTAACGACATCGGGACCAGTGATATACATATAGCTTGTCCTATTCACCATAAAGACAAAATCAGTCATCGCCGGCGAATAGACAGCACCACCCGCCGCCGGTCCCATAATCGCTGATATCTGGGGAATAACCCCTGAGGCACAGGAGTTACGGAAAAAGATACCACCATAGCCATTAAGGGCATTAATTCCTTCCTGGATACGTGCCCCACCGCTATCAAGCAAACCGACCATGGGTACTTTCATCGTCATAGCCATATCCATTAGCCTGCATATTTTCTTGGCGTGCATCTCGCCCAGAGTACCGCCCTTAGCCGTAAAGTCCTGAGAGAAAACACATACGGTACGGCCATTTACCTTCCCGTAGCCGGTAACTACTCCTGCAGCGGTTCTGGACAAATAAATCCAATTCATGAAAGGTGCCCGGGTCAAAGAGAAGGTCAATCCTCTCCCGCGCCGTGAGCTTGCCTGACGCATGCTGCTGCTGAATACGCTTTTCACCACCACCGCCTTTTATCTCTGCTTCCAATTTGGCCAGCTTATCCAGTTCCTCTTTCACAGCCATAACCCCCGCGAACAAACCTAAATAATCATACCACAATAAGGTTTCCGAACCAAATGCCGTGTAGAGATACAGCAAACCACGCTCCCTTGAAACTCCCCTGTTATTTATTTTGCTAAGTGAAGAAGAAGTGCTAGAATAATAGGCAGGATTTCATCTCTGAAAGCGCGGAAAATAATTGGAGCCGAACAAATCATTGCTGGCTACTACCCGCATTGGCAATACCGAGTTCCGGTGGGGAGAGCGAACCTATGTCATGGGTATCTGCAACCTCAGCCCTGATTCTTTCTCCGGAGATGGGTTAGGCAGTGATGTCGAGGCAGCAGTAGCTCAGGCGAAGCGCTTTGTCGCCGAGGAGGCAGATATCATAGATATTGGGGGAGAATCCACCCGACCGAGCACGGAACCGACATCTATCGACGATATCGATAATGAACTGCGTCTGGTAATACCGGTGATAGAAAGATTAGCCAGTGAAATATCCGTACCCATAAGCATCGATACTTATAAGTCAGGAGTAGCCAGTCGTGCCCTGAAGGCTGGGGCGACAA
>SMTZ1_10010187_pt1 | contig 10538 bp, 7 predicted proteins | sample DeeMarSWOR136_30_FD_25667 | JGI IMG/M metagenome (IMG submission 25667) | reverse complement strand
GTGCCAGAGGCGATGCACTTACCTGCTGCGGCACTTTGGTTGGAACGGGGCGGACGGATGGAGGTTGTCGGCGCATCGGGGATGGAGACGACGGAGGCACTGGCAGCGGCACAAGAGGATGAAGCGGTCGGACAAGAAACTAAGCCCGCTCAGAGAGGGTCCGTGACCCGACCACCGGTCACGGACGGCTCGACTGAGCTCGAGGTCCGGCTGAGAGCAAGCTTGCACTTTCCTATAACAGGAGAAGATGTGAGGATGGTCCAGGATCGCGTCGAGGTGCCTCTGGTTGTGGAGGGCCGGATGCTGGGGGCGTGGGTGCTGGGCGGGCGACCGGGCGAAGAGTGGGGACCGGAGGACAAGCGCATCCTGGCAGCGCTGGGACAGCAGGCGGCGCTGGCGGCGCAAAACGTGCGGCTGATCGCCGAACTGCGGGCCAAGGTAGCTGAGGTGGAAAAAGTGCATCGTCGGCTGCTGGTCGCCCGCGAGGAGGAGCGGGCCGACCTGGCGCGGGAACTGCACGACGGAGTGATCCAGGAGTTGATCGGCCTGCGCTACCGACTGGAGGCACTCCAGGAGGAGGCGGGTGGGTTCGAGCAGATGGGGGAGATGCACGCCCAGGTGGGGCAGTTGATGGGCGAACTGCGACGGCTGTGCAGCGATTTGCGCCCGCCGGCCTTGGACCAATTGGGACTGGCGGCAGCGCTGCGGGCGCTGGCACGGGAAGTGACGACGCGGGGGTTGCCGGTTGAGACACATTTGGAGGACATGTCACTCCCAGATGGAATAGCCATCGGTCTGTATCGCATCTGCCAGGAGGCGCTTTTCAACGCTCTGCGCCACGCGGGGGCCTCTTGTGCCGTAGTGACCCTCTCCCGCGACGGGAACGAGGTAGTGTTGACGGTCGCCGACGACGGGCGCGGCTTCGACCCGGCAGCAACCCGAGGGCAGGCCGGGCGCTTTGGCCTGCTGGGGATGGCCGAGCGGGCGGAGGCACTGGGGGGGCACCTGGCGATGGAGAGCGCGCCAGGCGAGGGAACGCGGGTGGCAGTGCGATGTGGGATCCTATAATTGACGGGACCTACGCGATTGAGAGCCAAACCGTCGGTTGAGTAGGCGGAAAGCCGTATCGAAACCAAGTTTGGCGACCAGCCAACGCAGTTCTGAGTCTCGATATGGCCCTACGGGCCATCATGACCGACCAAGCCGTTCTGGAGCGCCCTCAGCCCATTAAGCCAGAGATGGTCTTGATCCCCGCTGGCGAGTTTCTGATGGGCGCAGACACGGGCAAAGACGACAGCCCGATTCATCGGGTGTACATTGATGCCTTCTATATAGACAAATTCGAGGTAACCAACGCCCAATATCTGGCCCTCTGTGAGGACACGGGCTGGAGGCTGCCAGAGTTCTGGGGTATGGAAGCGTTCCACAGCACGCCGGACTTTCCCAACCGTCCCGTTGTCGGGGTCAGTTGGAGCGATGCCAAGATCTATGCAGAATGGGCCGGCAAAAGGCTTCCCACCGAGGCGGAGTGGGAGTATGCTGCCAGGGGCGGGCTCGTCGGCATGATCTATCCCAACGGCGACACCATCAATCCAATCTTGGCCAACTACCGCTGGTCAGGGATAGGGGGAACCGTTCCTGTTGGAAGCTACCCGCCAAATGGATTTGGTCTCCACGACATGGCAGGAAATGTCGTCGAGTGGGTCGCGGACTGTTACAATGCGGACTACTACAAGATCAGCCCGCTGAAGAATCCACAAGGGCCCGAGGAGGGCAGGTTTCGCGTGATTCGTGGTGGGGGATGGCACTCCGGGCCATCCTGCAACCGGGTCCACTTCCGAAACGCCTTGCCAGCCAATTGGAAGGATTTCGCCGTCGGCTTTCGCTGTGTCAGGGATCATCGTTAGGAGAGCGCGCCAGGTGAAGGAACGCTGGTAGCATGTGGTTTGAGGTTCTACAAATCAAAAACAGTCGAAATATCTTCTTGAGGCGTAGGAATGGGGGAGAGCTATTCTATGAATACCATCCTAAAAGATGTAGCCTTGCGACTCTGCCGAGAAATCCGGGAGGAAAACCGCGCCAAGTGGTACAGGTGGACCGCGTGGTGGTGCTGGGGTTGCGAGACGTTCTGCAAGGGCGATCTGGAGAAGATGTGCGTCAGCAGCCAGCCGGACTATCGCGGCTGCATGCAGGTCAACGCACGCTATGACCGGCAGGTAAGTTAGTACCAGTGGGGCGGGCCCCCACGCCCGCGTTCTGGCTTGTGGTGTCCGGCGGCCCTTCGGCTGCGCCCTTCGACCTCGCTCAGGACAAGCTCAGGACAGGCGTGGGAGCCGCCTTCGCTGGAGGTAAGTTAGGGAGGAACTGACACAGTGGTGTCCATCGCACGCGAGATCTTGCTGCACGACAAGTTGCGCTTTGTCATCACGGTGGTGAGCCTGGGGTTTGCTATCGTCATGATGGTATACGATGTGGGAATGTTCTTTGGAGTGACCAGCGACAGCGTAAATTTGATTGACCGCGCCCATGCCGAACTATGGCTCTCTGAGGAAGGAGAGTCTCACCTGAACGCTCTATCCCTTGTGCCGGATAGCACTCTTGGAAAAGCGCGTAGACTGGACGGGGTTAACCAGGCGTGCGCCCTGGATTATTCGATTGGCAACCTGAAGATAGGCGATACCCGCCAGGTAGAGGTGGTGGGTATTGATCCGGCCTGTCCCCTTTTCCAACCTTGGGAGGTTGTAGAGGGGGATGTTGGAGAGCTACGGCGAAAAGACACGATTGTCGTAGATGATTTAGCCCTGCGAGGCATCAACCACGCCCAGTTAGGGGATGTCGTAGAACTCAACGGTCGTGAGATGCGCATCGTGGCCACTACAAATGACAACAAATCCTTCTCGTACCCTTATGTGTATATCAATCTGCAGACCTTCAAGAGTGTAGGGGGTGCACCCGGTCACTATTCCTTCGTTGCGGTACAGACAAGACCAGGCGCCGATCAAGACCAGATCATGCGGCGATTGGCAAAGGCAAATTCCGATGTCGCTGTCTCTAGGGCGCAAGAGTTTCGGCTTGCTACGATCATGGCACTCATAGCACAAGGAGTGGGGATGATCTTTGTCATCGTCTTGGTAGGGGTATTGGTAGGCATGCTGATCATCACGCTCACCATGTATACAGCCACGATGGAGCGGTTGCGAGATTTTGCCATTCTCAAAGCACTTGGCGCTACCCGGTGGAAAATATGGGGCGTCGTCCTGGAACAAGCGATCACTAAAACAGCCGTGAGTTTTGGGCTTGGCCTGGCGGCCACCTTAGGCGTGGATTACTGTGTAGAAACGATGTCGGGGATCCGAGGGCGCTACCCCATCCCGGTGATCATCGGCTGTTTTGTGATGATGGTCATTCTCGCCATTTTCGGGTCGCTGATTTCGATCATAAAAGCCACTAGTGTTGATCCAGTGATGGTTTTCCGCGCCTGAATCACCAACTCTTGCGAAGGTTCCAAACCTTCGCAAGGGTGAACGAGGATAAAGCAGATGGATACACTACTCAGCGTTCGAGAGGTCAGCAAAATCTATCGGAACGGAGCGACCAGCGTCACCGCCGTGAATCGCGCCAGTCTTGAGGTTCAGTCGGGGAAGGTGATCCTGATCTTAGGGCCCAGCGGGAGCGGCAAGACAACGTTGCTGTCCATCATGGGCTGTATCTTGCACCCAACTCACGGAGAGGTGTTCGTGGGGGGGCAAAACGTAAATCAACTCTCCGACAGCGAGCTGTCGGGACTGCGCCGTGAGCAGATTGGGTTCGTATTTCAGAGCTTCAACCTGCTGAGTTTCCTGACGGTGCGAAAGAACGTGGAGGTGGCGTTGAACCTGGCCGGCGTCCGAGGCCGACAGGCCAAGGAGCGCGCCACAGAGGTGCTGCGCCAGGTTGGGTTGGATCACCGGTTGGACTTTTTGCCCAAGAAGCTCAGCGGCGGAGAGAAGCAGCGCGTATCCATCGCCCGGGCTTTGGCCAACAACCCTAAGGTGATCCTGGCAGACGAGCCGACGGGTAACCTGGATTCAACGGCGGGACGCATCGTCGTAGACCTAATGACCAAGTTGGCCCGCCAACGGGGCAGCGGTGTCGTCATCGTAACCCACGATAATCGAATCCTGGATGTTGCCGACAGGGTTCTTTACTTATCTGACGGTTCGCTTGTGAACGAGGCAGTTCAGCGCCCCACCTGATGTGATGGCGGGCACCAGGTTCTGATAGGGATACCTTGTCCGACTCGGTCCCCACATGGAGGCCATCAACACTCATTAGGAGGACTACCAGAGCTATAATAAAGAAACTGAGCCGCTGGTAGAGAATCAGTGGCTCAGTTCGATTTTGTCAAAAGGGTAGAGATATGGTATAATCTCCTAAACTGCTGCGTGGTTGTTACTGTTATTGTCTAATGGGCCGCTAGCTCAATTTGGCAGAGCAGGTGACTCTTAATCACTCGGTTCGGGGTTCGAGTCCCTGGCGGCTCACCAAAATCCAATTGAGCCACCCTTTTTAGGGTGGCTCCTTCTTTTTGGACTCAAGGCCGTCAACCGTATCCTGACTGCATCCTTTGACCCAGGCAAATTTCTGCCTTAACTTTTTGGGGTAGAAGTGCTCCAGGACATCGTACTCTACTTGCTGTCCCCACTGATAATAGACCCGTGGGTCTATGTAAGACTTTAAGCTGGTGCCCAGGTTCCAAGTGCGCGTCCTGGTGGCAATAACCGTTTGTGCCTGGAGCTTGTTGCGAGCATCCTTTGCCTTTTGCAGTCTGGCCTTCGCGATTTCTATCCTGCGCTTCGCCCGTTCGATCCTCTTTTGAAAAGAGGCTTGCAATCTCTCTCGCTTTGCAGCCGAAGCACTTGCCTTTTTCCCACGGGCCTCCTGCCGGAGGGCTGCGAGAGCCTCGCTATGTTCTTTGACCTGCAACCGGTATCGCTGCACCCGTTCTTCCGCCTTCTGCTGCCGCTCTTTGAACTTCTCTCGTCTGGCAGGCCAGTTCGGGGAAGCGGTCTTTGTATGGTTGCAGAGTATGGCAGCCTCCAAATTAGCTAGAGTGGCAGCTTTCCGCTTCTCGTACTCTGGATCGCTACCCTTGACACCGGAGACCTCCAAACTGTCTCTGACGACTTCTGTAGCGTGATGGGTTCTGAACACCTTGGCCGTCAGTCCGGGGAGAATCTCTGAGAGGTAGGCGTTGACGTCACGGCTGCCTATATCCGGGAAGAGTTGAGGTTTATCGCGCGTCGGATGTTTCTTCTTATTGCTCCTGTTGGCCGAGTTCGGCGGTCGGGCTGCACGCGCAAGTTCCGCCAGGTTCTGCCGTACGACTTTGGGGAGCTCCAGCTTCTTGTGCCAACGGACAAAATCCTTTCCATAGAATTTGAACTCGGCGACGCCATCAGGGTGCAGAGTGACATGTTCAGGACGCAGAGTGGTCGCACCCACCGTGTCGGCCTCGTCGGGGTCCTTTTCGTCGCCTACACGCAGGCATAGCGCGTCAATCAGATAGCAGGCCGTGGCGATCATTCTCCTCTTGGGGTCCAGATCTCTCAGGCCTTGTTCGATGTGGGCACGAACCCGTTCCAGTTCGGCCTGCAACTCGGCCGCCTCGTCAAACTTTTGGGCTTCTCGCTCCTGTTTGAGCGGCGCGGTGTCACTTAGCCACACGTACTTCATCTTTCCTGATAGCCTGTCCTTCCAGCGTGCAACCCACAAGGCATCCGCTTCCCAGATGATCTCTTGCCAGTCACCGGGCGGTCTGGGCGCATCGGGGCTCAGGTTCAAGGTGATATCTCTCTGTTTGGCACCTTCCTTCCACCGGCCGCGAAGCGGGTGCTTGCCCCGGCCCATGAATATTCCGCTGGGCTCCACGGTATAGTTGGCAAGCTCGACGCGCTCACCATCCACCGTTGCATGACCATATGTCTCCCGCAGTTTTTCTCGCTGGGCCTTCCGCGCTGCTGCCTGGGCTTTCCGCTCCTCTTTAGTCAACCGTGCCTTTGCCTCACGCTCAGCCAGGACGACGTTAATCACGGCTGCAAAATCCACCTCCTCGACTGAGAGAGCGGGCGTGACACCCAGTGCCTCGCTAAGGTCGTGTAGAAAGTTCCGGACGAATACAGGATCTTCTACATAAGGCGTGCCCTGTTTCCTAGCCCATGCTAGCGCCATCTCCTCCTGCTTTGGTGTCAACTTTACGGGTTCTCCACGCACCGTGATAACGAGACCACGCGAAGGCGGTGGCTCGGGCACTATGACACCATTATGGACCAACTGCTTCACTATAGAGTCATCCTCCTCATCTTCAAAGTGCTCAAACGTTGTGTTTCGCTCAAGGCAACGGAGAGACCCTGGGGCAAACTGTCACCTCAGGGTCTCTCGAACAAACCCCTTCTTTTAACTCTAACTATTTGTGGTGACTTCTTGCAATGGATTTCGTAGGAGGCCTCTGAACCGTGAGATGAATGGAAGTAGGACGTGCGCCACTGGTCAGAAATGCCGTGTTATGTTACAATAAGGGTGTTACCGAATAAACTGGGCTCAAGTTCCTAGCAACTGGGTTGTTGAACGGAATGGAACCTAGCTGGTTATAGACTCTCGTGCCTATGGAGACAGTCATGAAGCTCAGAAACCGGCTACCCAAGGACGGACGTGAGCAGGGAGTGCTGGTCACTTTGCTTTCGACTGTCTGTTTTGGTTTGGCACCGATCTTCGGCAAGCTGGCCTACCGAGCGGCGGTGACACCCTTTACCCTTGCCGCGCTGCGTACCATCATCGCCGCTACTTTGCTGTGGGCTTTCTATCTTGTATTCTGGCCCCAGGCCATCCGGATTCGCTGGCAGAATCTGTTGGGCTGTATTGGGATGGGCGTGACCAACGGGGTGGGCTCGCTGTTCTACTACACTGGCCTGGCCCGGCTGGACGCTTCCCTGGTTCAACTGCTCTGGACTTTCTATCCCATCTGGGTCTTTGTTTTCCTCAACGCGGCGGGCCACCCCATCTCTCGTCTAGCCCTGCTGCGTCTGGCGTTGGCTTTGCCTGGAACCTATCTCCTGACCTACACAGGGGCCAGGCCGACGGACTGGCTGGGGGTCATGCTGATACTCAGCGCCAGCGCCTGCTATGGCTGGCACTTGGTGCTGGGGCAATGGACATTGGCTGATCTTGACTCACGCACTGTCACCCTCTATACGCTAAGTGCCATGGCGGCGGTGGTCACTATCGCCCGGCTGGTGACAGGGATACCATGGACACCCATATCGCTGCAAGGCTGGACGGCTATCCTGCTGCTGGCTTTGATCCCTACTGCCCTGGCCAGGCTATTGGTCTTCGCTGGGCTGCGGCGGCTGGGTGGCGTTCAAACCTCGCTGCTGGGCGTAGCGGAGCTACTGGTGGCGCTGTTGCTGGCCCACCTGCTGCTGGGCGAGAGGCTCTCCCTCTGGCAATGGATCGGCGGTGGTTTGCTGGTGACCAGCGTATTATTCATTAGCCGCGAGAGCAGCCTGGAGGTGAGCTGGGAGGAGCTACTGCGCGATGGCCGCTGGCGAGAGTTGAAGTAGAGAAAAAAGCTCACCCCAGCACAGCCTCGATGTCCTCCAAGAGATCTGTGCTCAGGAAAGAACCTTTCCGCCACAGGGCGCGCACGTGACCGCTGAGCCGCTGCCGCTCGTGGGCTGTGAGATCCTTGGCTGTGACCACAATGACGGGTACCTCTTTCAGGCGCTCGTCGGCTTTCAGGGCATCCAGTAAACCGAACCCGTCCAGCCTGGGCATCATCAGGTCCAACAGAATCAGGTCGGGAGGCGCATCTCGTACCATCTCCAGTCCTACCTCACCGTCGTAAGCCTCGTCAATTTGATATTCACCGTGGGCCTGCAACACACGCCGCAGAAGCTGCACGGCCTCCGGATTGTCTTCGATGATAGCGATGCGTTGCACCCGTCGGTCCAGGCGCTCCAGCGAGGCCAGTAAGCCTTCTTCCCGAGGGGGTGGGACAGCCTCAGCCTCGGCGGCCACCTCCACGCTGCGTGCCCAGTCGTCACCCAACAGGAATTTCTCTACAGGGAAAGTATGGCCAGAGCAGTTGACCACTACCACTTCGTCTGGTTTCACTATGCCCTGGGACACCATCTTAAACAGCGCTGCGAAGGCCACGGCTGCCGCTGGCTCCATGGAGATGCCGTCCATCTTGGCCATGACGTGCATGGCGCGAAAGGCCTCTTCGTCGCTGACTACCTCAAAAGCACCACCGTTCTCCATGATGATGCGGCGCAGGAAGGGATAGGCCGGCCCTGGCCGACCGGTGGCTATCGTGGTGATCAGGGTCTGGGGATTGAGCACTGGCTCCGCTTCTTCCAGGCCAGCGCGAAAGGAGCGCACCATCGGTGCGCAACCTTCCAACTGGACGCAGGCCAGCTTGGGCGTATGGGTCACCAGGCCCATCGCCAACAACTCCTCGAACCCTTTCCAGACGCCCACCGGCCCCATGCCGCCGCTGACGGATTGGATGTACCAGTCTGGGGCACGCCAGGGAGCGCCTTGGGTGTCTGGCGCTGGCTCCGGTATTTGGCCGAGTTGCTCGGCCATCTCGAAGGCCAGCGTTTTCATGCTCTCCTTGACAGCGATACTTCTAATCCCACGGTCGTAGTGGAGGCCCTTGCGCCGGGCGAACTCAGCCGCCACCTGCTTAGTCTGGTCATAAGTACCGGTCACCTTGACCACTTCGCTACCGTAGAGAGCCACCTCCCGCATCTTTTCCGCCGGCACAGCACTGGTCAGAAAGGCCCACAGTTTGATCCCAGCGTGGGCAGAATAAGCTGAATAGGAGATGGCCACGTTGCCTGTAGAGGCCAGCACCGCCTCGGTGAGGCCGTTTTCTTTCATGACGGAGATGGCCAAGGAAGCCTGGCGGTCCTTAAAGGAGCCGGTGGGACCTTGCCGCTCATCCTTGACGTAGATGTGGGGGCGGCCCAGCATCATACCCAGATTAGTAGCCAGGTAGAGCGGAGTGCCCCCCTCACCCATGGTAATGAGGTTAGCATCGTCGCGCAGAGGCAGCAGTTCACGGTAGCGCCACATGGTGAAAGGCCGCCTGGCTAGCTCGGAGTCCCATTTCAGGCGTACTTCTTCGTAATCATAGCGGGCATCCAACCAGTCTCCTTCACATTCCGGGCAAGCCGACCAGGGCTTTTGATAAGGCTCACGCCAACCACAATTGGCACATTCGATAAAAAACTCTTGCATGTCTGTTTTCCCCAATTGAGGGAGTCAGTCGTCTGCTCAGGCTGACGGCTGACCTACGGTCAGCCGTCAGCTCTCTCCCCTTCCCGTCATTCAGTTTAGCATACAAATTGTGCCTTGTCAATCTATTTCAGACCTGTTGGCGCTCTTCTAAGTGTTCCAGGGCTTCCAGCAAATCTTCCTCTAGAATGGGCTTGACCAGGTAATCGTCCGCACCTAGGCTGAGGCCGCGTGCTTCTCCGTCGCTGACGAGGGTGCAGATGATAAGCGGGATTTGGCGCGTCTCCCGCGAGCTCTTCAACTCTTCGAGCACTTCCCATCCGTCTTTGTCCGGCAATAGCAAATCTAATATGATGACATAGGGCGAGAGCTCTCGAGCCCAACGCACCGCCTGTTCCCCTGTATTCAAGTCCACGATTTGATAACCGTGCTTCTCCAGATACCGCTTGTAAAGGGTGATCGCGCCTTCGTCATCTTCCACTACCAGGATCAGCTTGCGATCGGGGGAGATAGTCAGCTCTGCCAGTGCCTCTGGCTCCTCGGTCCGCTCAGCCTCAGGGCCAGCGATAGGTAGGGTAAAAGCGAAAGTAGAACCGACACCCGGTTCGCTTTCCACCCAAATGCAGCCATCGTGCATCTCCACCAAGTGGCGACTGATGGCCAGCCCCAGGCCGGCCCCCCTGGTGCGGCGGGTGCGTGAGGCATCCACCTGGCTGAATTCCTGGAAAAGGGTGGTCTGATGTTCAGCGGAGATGCCGATGCCAGTATCGCCGACGCTGATAGTGATGTTCTCCTGGTCGGCATGGGCCCGCAGGGTGATCTGTCCCCTTTCGGTGAATTTGGCGGCGTTAGAGAGCAAGTTGAGGATCACTTGCCGCACGCGCGTGCCATCGGCCCGGATGGTGGGCAGATCAGGGTCCACATCCTGGTTGAGCTCGATCGGTTTATCCTTCACCAGTGCCACTGCTGTAGACATGACGCCATCAATGATGTGCCGCAAATTCACCGGCTCGAAGATCAACTCCATCTTGCCAGCCTCAATCCTAGAGATGTCCAGGATGTCGTTGATCAGGCCCAGCAGGTGGTGGCCGTTGTTGTAAATGGAAGTCAGATCAACTCTCTGTTGTTCAGTTATAGGGCCGTCTATCCCTTTGAGGATCACACGGGAGAAGCCAATGATGGTGTTAAGAGGGGTGCGCAGTTCGTGGGACATGTTGGCCAGGAACTGGGTTTTCAGCCGGTCCATTTCTTTCAACTGC
>SMTZ1_10008050_pt1 | contig 10538 bp, 6 predicted proteins | sample DeeMarSWOR136_30_FD_25667 | JGI IMG/M metagenome (IMG submission 25667) | reverse complement strand
GGATGCGACTTGCGGGCTGCTAAACGACGCATGCGTCACAAGTGCTGCGGCCGCGGCGCAAATGATGTAATCTCTGATATTCATCGCTTCTACCTCTGATATACATAAGCTGCTCTATTGGAATTTCCAGTTTGCACTTGCCCATCCAGTCAGTGGCTCAAGCGTTTCAGCAGCGAGCGCATGTTCCTCGCGCTTTGCACGTAATCCGGCACTCGATTATCCTGTTCGACCATGAAGGCGTGGTCGATTGCCCTTTTGAGAGCGCCGCCGAGAAATTCACGTCTCCGCAGATCGTTCATCGATCAGTTCCTGTTCGGCAAGATAGTATTCATCTGATGTAGATACGACCGCACGCGGCTCCTCTTCCGGCAAAAGCCCTATTGGGACTCATCGAGAGTGCTGCACTTGCTTTTCCCATTGGGCAAGCAATGCTTTGAGCCGGCTGACTTCTTTAGGCCGATCCTCCAATAGATTCTGCGTTTCGCCGATGTCCTCTTTCAGATCAAAAAGGTATTGCCCTGTCTGACCTCTGTCGGTCCGCCGAATGTACTTCATATCTCCGTCTCGGACCGCTCGCCAAGTTTGCTCACCGCGACGTCCTCTCCAAAAGAGCGTCCTTTTTCGCGGTGGTCGGCCGGCTTCTACCAGCTTTAGAATATCGAGCCCGTCGAACTGGCGGCCGGGGGGCACCACGGCTCCTGCAATGCGCACGATAGACGCGGAAAAATCCATCGTGATGCACACCTGGTCGCTGACCAGACCCTTGCCAATCACCCCGGGCCAGCGCGCCATGGCCGGCACACGGATGCCGCCTTCAAACGTGCTGCCCTTGATCTTAGACAGGGGTGAATTCCGGGCGCTGCCGGTACCGCCGTTATCGCTGCTGAAGACAACCACTGTGTTCCCGGTCAGCCCCCTTTCATCGAGCGCCCTCAATATGCGCCCGATGCACTTGTCCATGTGCTCGATCATGGCAATATAGACATCCGGCGGCGCTTTGCCCTGGTTCCAGAGCGGCGAGTCCAACGGCAGCGGATCCGGCCGGTAATCATCGGGCCCTTGGAATGGTGAGTGCGGGGCCGTGTACGGTACGTACAAGAAGAAGGGTTCGTCCGCATGCTTATCGATGAATTTAATCGCCTCGTCCGTAGCCAGATCGGTGAAATAGCCCTCGCGTCTTACCGGGTTGCCGTTGAGGAAAAGGCTGTAGCCCGCCACGGTGTCGAGGTAGTGAAAGTAGTCCATTCCCCCACCGATACAGTAGAACGCATGATCAAAGCCGTGAAGGTGCGGGGCAAACTTGGGTTCGTATCCCAGATGCCACTTGCCGGTGATCGCCGTGGCGTATCCGGCGTCTTTTAACATTCGCGCTATTGATGTCTCTTCAACGGGCAGTCCCAGGTCGTGTGTCTCGCGGAGCCGGATCGCATCGTCGTAGCGCCCCACGTTGCCGGTTCCAATCGCACATTCCAGGCCGCCAACACGCTGCTGGTACCTGCCGGTCAAGAAGGCCGTCCGTGTCGGACTGCATTCCGGGCCATTCGCATAATAGTTGGTGAACCGTACCCCCTCATCAGCGATGCCATCGATCACCGGAGTCTTGATATCCCGACGGCCGTAGCATCCCAGGTCCCCATAGCCCAGGTCGTCGGCCAAGATAAAGATAATGTTGGGCTTCCTGGCGCCCGGCGCGGCCCTTGCCCCAGCATCGTGGCCGGCCAGCAACGAAGGCACGCCCACCCAAGCCGTTGAGAGACCTACGGCCTTGAGAAATTCCCTTCGCGTCTGATTCTTCATATGTTAGTCCCCGTGATATTGGACGTGCTGAAATCTTTGCGGTCGACTCCTTGAAGAAGTCCATACCAAGCTTCGTTCCAGCACTTGTCTTACGTTCAAAACCGCCTGCTCATTGTACTATCTTGCCACCCTGAGTACCACAAGAAATCTTCGACCAAACCTTTGTTATCTTAGTGCCCGAATACTCGTCAGAGGCAAATTCGTGTGTTCTTGAGGGTTCAGCAGCAAGGTTGCCCTGGTTCTCATCCAGGATTGTACATCCGGCTCACAGAATCTGGCAGGAGGCATTGTCACCATCACCCTTCCCTTATTGAAGGCGTGTGTGAACTTCTGCGCCCCACGCCGTATTCGGCTCCTTTATGTCCAGTTCCTTAATCCAGGCATTGCGATATAGCACCTCATGACCTTCACACTGTAGCTTAAGACCTCCGGGCACATCAGTAATACCTGTTCCACCTTGATTACCTCCATCGATTCCCGAGTTCTTTCCGCCCCAGACCTTCTGAATTTTATGGTTCGTATGGGCTTTGACTCCGTTGAAGTAAATGGTCACCATCGCTTTTTCAGTGAGCTTTCCATCCTTAAATCGGGCGGCACGAAACTTGATGTCGTAAGCGTTCCATTTTCCCGTGCCGCGATAAGCATGGTAAGGACCTGCCGCTTCGTTAATTACCGCAGCCATTCCATGCTTTCCGCTGTCACCGTCCAGGATCTGGATCTCATAACGATTCTGCAAGTAGACCCCGCTGTTGCCTCCCTTGTGGGGTACCAGAAATTCAATGTGCAAGCGGAAATCCCGATACTTCTTTCTCGTCACAATGTCCGCGGCGCCATACTTGCCGCCCGCGGCGGCGGGATCAGAGCTTGCGATGACTTTGCCCGGATCCACGGGATCGTCGACGATCTTCCACTTTATAGGCAAAGACGAGGCAAATCGCGGACCTTCCCAATACGTCCATTTTTCGTCCAGCATTTCGCGAGTTCCGTCGATCAGGACCTCGGCTCCTGGCGGCGGTGATGCTCCAACGCCAATCTCTCCAGCGGTGCTGGAAAAGGTATTGCGCCAAAGTTGTAGAGGCCCCATGTCCCAGCTACGAGCCGTAACAATATCAATATCTCCGTCATTATCAATATCTCCTGTCTTGGCTTTGTAGGCACTCTTGGCGGCAAGTGGCAGTTTCTGCCACGCAAGCCCTTGGCCTTTATTGACAAACACACATATCTCAGGAGGCGTTTTTCTGATCAGGGTAGCCGCGACGATATCCATATCGCCATCCAAGTCCATATCCTCGCCGCGAAGGCTGTGACAGTAATCAATAACACCGACTTCGTGTTTAGTCCACGCATCAGGACCACCCTTGGGATCAACCGATTCATACCATGCGATAGTGAAACCCGTCTTTTCCGAATGCGAGAGAATCACATCGACCTTACCATCATTATTCATATCTTTGACATCCGCCATGACGCTATGGTCCTGCCAGCCGCCGGTGGTATCCTTGTACCATGTCGGATCGATATCGTATCGCTTCCAGATATCCTTACGAGGATGCTCGGGATTTTCCAGCCAAAACCCATTCATCACCACATCGTAGTCGCCGTCTCCATCGACATCGCCAAGTGTCATTCCTTCACGTTCGGCATTATCGGTTTTCACTTCTATCCAGTGATCAGGAGTTTCTTGAAAATAGACGGCAAACTTGTGCTTTGTCCGGACGACTACGTCCGGCTTACCGTCGTGATCCATATCGTGCACTTCGATGTCTTTGACCTCGCTGCCCATTTCGACAGTGGCCAGTTTGTGTTCTTTCCAGCCCGAAGTGCCATCGCCGCCGGGATTCCGATACCAGAATACACTGGCCTCGCCGTCGCTGCCTTTGGCCGTGACGACGTCGTTATCACCATCTGTGTCCAGATCGACAACAAGCACGCCGTCACCGAAGATGTGGCCGCTATCGACAATGCTGTATCGCTGCCATTTGGGATATTTATACCAGCCGATTTTTCCATCGTTTTGTTTGCCTCTGTCACTCGACCAGGTATGAACGACGATATCATCAAAACCATCACCGTCGATATCCCCAATCGCGGTCCTGCCGCCGACATTTTCGTCAATGACCACATGTTGGAAATCCATTCCATTCACGGCGCCACCCCTCAAGAGAAGAAAGGCGCTTACCATCAGATTCAATGAGAGGATTTTGCGATGTGCTTTTACCTTCGAAATCATCATGTCTGCCATTGCGTTTCTCCTGATTGGCTCAACAATGCTCTTACATTGCTTTTTCGTTATTATAACCATTTGGAACCGGATGAATCCAGTGGTTTTCGCTCGTGCAGGGTTCACTCGATCATCTCGAGGATAAGTCCATTCAATCTAAATTCCGCCCCGGGCGCCGAACGAATACGAAAGTAGAGTCTGGCACGTCCGGTCCCGATCCGCAACTGCCCGTTTGAGAAACAGCGATCGAGTGAGTCGGTCATCCGCCTGCGGGTCTGAGTGTTGCCGGTCTGATAGATCCTCACGCGTGCAATCTTCTGCTTTTGCCATCTTCTTCACCTCTTGCCTGAGCGTCAGGGATGATATCGAAACGTTCAAGAAATCAAGCCATGTGTTTTTCCAACTCACCTCGTTCTGCGGCACTCATCGGACGGGTCTTTCTCACCACCCTGACATTAGCTTTCAATTGGTCGAGGCTTGCTACGCCTATCACCGCGACGGAGACCGGCAAACCAAGTGTGTAGCGGACCAACGTTTGCGCCTCCACCTGCTGAGACGTTTCATCATGGTATTTGCGCAGGACCTTCCTATGTGGATTGCCGATGACCAGGCAGCCATTGCCGCCTCCCATCACTTTCATGGCGATCACGCCCATCCGCTTGTCGTTCGCTACTTTCAGTAAGTCTTCACGGAACGGACGTCGCCGGCTGACCGGATTCAACGTCGTGAGCAGCGTGTCGAACTCATACATCTGGATCGCGCGACGCAGCACCTCCGCGTTATCGTGGCCCGTGACCCCGATGAAGCGAGTGACTTTCTGCTCGCGGAGCCTCTGCAAAGCGGCATAGACGCCGCTGGGTTTGCCCCACGCCGGCAGATCTTCCCCCGAGGATACCCCGTGAATCTGCAACAGGTCAAGGTGGTCGGTTCGCAACCGTTTTAGGCTCTGCTCGACGCTCCGCATCGTGCCGTCATACGAGCGGTCACCCGTCTTGCATGCCAGGAAGACCTCTTTGCGGCGGCGGGCGAGCACTCGGCCGTAGTTGGTCTCCGATTGTCCGTTGTTGTAGCTTGGCGCGGTGTCGAAATAGATGATGCCCAGATCGAGGGCCGCCTCGGCGATAGCGGCAGGATCATGATCCTCTGACGGCGGCAGTTGCATGCCGATGACGCCACCCAGAGCGAGAATGCTCACGTTCACGCCGGTTTTGCCCAGAGCGCGCTTCGGTATGGCCGCTCCATCGGATTCTGTCGTCCTGTCGGATTCTACCCCTGAGGCTGGTCGCGCGCAGATTACGCCCGTCGCAACCGCCGCTGCTGCTTCCAAGAATTCTCTTCGATTCATTCTTTCGTCCTCCCGTTCATCAAACACCATCCAAGCAACAACTTAGTAAATTGCTCAGACTACGGACGCTTCCCTAATTGCTCGAGCGATTCCAGGTCATCTTATTCCGGATGTAATGGGCATCATTCCAAAATCTCCTGTGATCTGGATTTGGATTGGGTCCGTCGTTATGGTAAATGTGTAGCTCGCTGCCGTTGAGGATGACGAATTCCTCACGCCAATCGCCTGAGACGTCAGCAACGTAGAGGCGATCAGCCTTTTCTTCTTTCAGATGCAGCAGAAACTTGCCCCCAATCGGATCGAAGATGCTCACGTTTCCGTTTTGTTCCCGCTCCGTTGCGGCTACGAGTGCCTTCGCCGTACCGTCCCAGTGAATTGTCTGGCAGACCTGCAGCCCCATCGGTGTCCATCCATCAGGCACTACGTCCGCCGTGCTGTAGTCAGAAATGACACTCCCGCGACCATCGAAAACAAACGGCTTCTGATATCCGTTAGCAGGGAATTTCTCTACAGGAATGGGTTCGGCGGCGAGTCCGGTCCCTCTGCTGCGACAGAATATCTCCAGGCCCGGACGGCTGGGATCGAAGTCTCCGACGGCGACATCCTGGGGTTCTCGATTCTCGTGATTGGCCTGCCATATCAGGTCGTCTGAATTTGCAAGAAATACACGGTTACGCTCTTTCTCACGGCGATTTCCCTCTTCTAACGCGATCACCTCCAGCCCCGGAATGTCCGGACGAACATCCGCCACGGTAATAGCATCAATATGACCAGTTAGAGGGAATTTGTACAGCACTCGCCCTTCGTTGCTGAGAATAGTGCCGCCAACGACCTCATCCTTACCGTCACCATCGAGGTCTGCCACTCGTGCGGCAGTGTGGGCACAGGCCAGAAAGCTGTCCATTTCCCACACAGGCGTCAAATTGCCCTTTTGAAGATCGCTTATCCTGTGGGCACTGAGATACCGTCCCATCCGATAGCCTTCCTTGTTGGTTGCCTGCAACAGCACGTCCGTGTCACCTCTTCCGTGAAAGCATGCTACAACCAGATGTTCCCACTGACTGGCGCCCTCGGGGACGGAGGGCTTTGCCGTCCATTCTTCGGCCGCAGTAGCTCCATCGATAGCATGAATGGCGCTGTCTTCAGTCAGAAATAGAACCTCGATCTGCCCATCTCCATCCGTATCTGCCGCTTGAACGCCCGGCGCATGCTGTCCTGGCAGTCCCCATTTCTCCGAATCCATCGATAATCGAACATCGGCTCGTACAATCCAGCGTTTCCGGCCGCTGTTGTCATAAGCCGCAATATGTCCTGGAACCGTCACAACGTAGTCCATGAGCCGGTCATTGTTAAGGTCGGCCACTATGATACTACCCTTGTCATCTTTCGGAGCGGGAATATCAAGGTAGATCACAAATGGATTTTTATCATATTGGGTCCGGCCAGCGCCCTCTTGTACCGAAGAACAGGAAAGAACACCAAGAATTGGCAGAACAATTGGGACCTGAATCAGGATAGAAAATGGTGTCTTCATTTCGAGTCCTGTCAAAAAGCAGATAGAGTCGCTACATAACAGCTCCGGGCCTATTTTTTAGCCATACCACGATTATATGGGTATTGCCAATTGTATCCAAAGGGAGTTTCGTGTGCCAGTCTTGTCAGTGACTTTCCGACAAGTGCCGGAAACAATTTGACGACGGTCGCACAGCGCTGCCAAAGCGCTTGGGTTGATTCTATGATCGTTTCAGGAGGTGCCGAATTTGATGTTTATCTGCATAAGCGGTTGCCTTGGCTTCGAGGATTTGGCATACTGAGGCAGAAATATTGCAGTGCAGCGACTTGTCTCAATGGTCAATGGCTGGAAGCGACGTGTTTTATGAAATGCTGTTTGGAACCAATCACCAAAGTTCTGCTCATTTCTTTCGTGTGGTTCGCAATTACTTCTACGATCAGAGCAGATGTTTCCATAGCATATCGGACAGATTGTCCACAACTGAATTTTGCCGTTTCCAAGCTGGAAGAGGCATTGCGCAAGGCAGGGCAGACGCCCGCAGTCTATGGCCTCGCAGAGCCTGACGACAAAGATATTCTAATCTTGGCAGATGAAACGGAGGCCGTTTCTCTCCCTAATTCAGCCACCAAAGTGGCAATCAACCACAAGATAGAGGAAGATGGTTTTCAGATTGCGCGGCTACGCCGTGGCGAAACGGACGTCCTTTGCGTCCTGGCTCGCAATCAGACGGGAGCCATGTACGGCACGCTTGATTTGGCTGAGCAGATTCAGATAAACAACGGGCTGAGAAACGTTGACGAAAAGCTTTCCAATCCACGTTTTGAGTTTCGGGCGATCAAGTTCAATCTGCCGTGGTCATCCTATCGACCCAGCGAAAATCCAGCCATGAGCCTGCACACCGAAACATGCCGAAGTCTGCATTTCTGGCAGCGGTTCCTGGACATGATGGCGGAGAACCGCTTTAACGTGCTATCGCTATGGAATCTGCACCCATTCACGTACATGATTCGGCCAAAGGGTTTTGCCGAAGCATGTCATTTTTCTGACAAGGAACTGGCCCAATGGCAACGTTTCTGGAGACGGCTCTTTAGCATGGCGAAGGAACGTGGAATCGAGACTTACATAGTAAACTGGAATATTGTTGTCCCGCCTGAATTCGCCAAAGCTCATGAACTCAAGGAAAGAAACGACAGATCTGAAATTGTTCGTGAATACACGCGCCAGTGTGTAACCCAAGTGATCAATGAGTATGATGAACTCACAGGGCTCGGCGTCACACTGGCGGACTGGATGAACAATATGACCCCCAGAGAACGAGAGGACTGGATTCAAGAAACTTTCATAAAAGGTATGAAACAGGCAAAGCGTCCGGCGAAGTTTATCCACCGCTCGGTGCTGGCTGGGTCTCCCCTCGAGATGCGACGAGTTATTGACGAGGCGAATTTTCCGGATCCGGTTTGGGTGGAAGTTAAATTCAATTGGTCCCATGGCCATTCGACACCCCGGCTGGCCATAACCCATGACTACTCGTCCGGACAAATTGATGAGCGATTCTGGAAGCCGAAGCCTGAGAATTACCGAATCGCCTGGATGATTCGAAACGAGGACTTCTTCATACTCCGCTGGGGACAGCCCGACTTTGTCCGCAAGCACATCGAAGTTAACGGCAGGGATTATGTGGGAGGATACTTCGTGGGCTCCGAGGGGTACATCCCCGCCAAGGAATATGCTCACAAACCAGACAAGCATGTTACTTGGCAATATGCTTTTGAAAAGCAATGGCTGTTTTACAGGTTGTGGGGTAGGTTGCTTTATGATCCGAATACATCGGACAAGGTCTTCGAAGCTGAGTTCGATCACCGCTATGGCAAAGGCATAGGTGATAGACTCTTGGAAGCCTTTGCTCTGGCAAGCCGCATGCCGCTGAGACTGGCCTCTTTTCATGGCGCAACTTGGGATTATACACTCTACTCAGAAGGTTTCCTTGCCCCGGCTCAAACCGGATTCAACGACAAGGTCTCACCCTTCATTTCTGTCGACGAACTGATCAGGCACAAGACGCTCGATACCTCGTATCTGTCCATAGAAGAGTATGTTAGGATGGCCGTCGGCAACGAGAAGATTAGAGCGTCCCTCATGACCCCTCTCGAGCTAGCCGAGGATTTGGAGAAGGATGGAGAAAGAGCCCTGGATCTCGTTGATGATTTGCAGTGTATAGCACGACGCAACGCTCATACGCTTGACTGTGAAATTGCAGATGTGCGAGCATGGGCTTATCTGAGCCTTTACTTCGCCGACAAGTTGCGTGGGGCAGTCGCATTGGAGACATTCCGCAAAGCAAGGGCGAGAGAAGAGCATGCCAAAGCAGTTGTATTTCTCGAAGATGCGGCCCGACACTGGAACGAGCTCGTTGAAGTAACAGAACAGCATTACAATGCAGTGCCCGCTGTCCAACTATCCAGGTCAAGACAAGGGCACCATGCTGTATTCTCATGGAAGCAGTATGGCGACCAGGCAAAACGGGATGTTCGAATTGCGGAAGCTGCCAAATGATTTCTTGTTCTCCGTGCTCTATGACCACCACAGTGTATGCGGAGCGCTCGACAAAACTGGTCCGGTTCCCGTAATGATGGTAGTCTCACAAGCGCACGGTGCGCAGCGACTGGTGTGGTTGGGGTATTGTTGACGCCGAGATTCGCGTAAGGGCGTATCTTAATGCATTGTTGCCTTGCAGGATCGCCCAAGACGCTATACACTGAAACGGTATTCGGCAACGGTCTGGCCATTATCAGGACTGTCAGCGTGTCGGTAATTCTGACCGATGCTGTCTTCTTGGTATTATGCGAGTCAGCACAAGTTGATGTTTGCCGCAACCTAAGCTGACTGACGGAGTGTCTTGCCAATGAGGAAGCTATCAGATCTTATCGTTCTGCCCCTTCTTAGTGCTGTATTTGTGTTATTCTGGCAGAATCAGGCATTGTGTCGTCTGATTGACATGACATCGCGTTGGGACAACAAGGCGCCGCTGGAGAATCCTCATAAGGGCTGGTATCACCACTATCCGGACAATCATCTCACGAAGAGATATCCGGTCGCCAAGGATTCCGATTTGTTGGATTTCCCAGGAATGGATCATCTCTATATGCGGTTAGCCTGGGCTTACCTGGAACCAGAGGAAGGCCAGTTTGACTGGCCTATCATCGACCGAACCATTAACAAGTGGACTACCAAGGGACTCGGGATCGCGTTTCGAATCAGCTGCCGGGAGACCAGTACCGATCGCATCGAGCAACAGTATGCAACGCCCCGGTGGGTCATGGAGGCCGGAGCAAAAGGCGGATACTATCTCAGAGGTAAACGGATCGGTTCCGATGGCCCTTGGGAGCCTGTATACGACGACCCGGTCTTTCTGGAAAAGCTGGAGAACTTCCTGAGGGCCTTCGCCAGTCGCTACGACGGCAAACCGTGGCTGCGTTATGTGGATGTTGGAAGTATCGGCGACTGGGGAGAAGGGCACACCTCATCAGGCAGTCAAACGGAGTACGGCTATGACCAACGAAAAGTTCATGTGGATTTGTACTGCAGGCACTTCCGGAAAACACAGATCGTAATTTCAGACGACTTTGTCTATTGTACCCGAAATCTGCAGGATCGACAAAAGA
>SMTZ1_10028213_pt1 | contig 10539 bp, 6 predicted proteins | sample DeeMarSWOR136_30_FD_25667 | JGI IMG/M metagenome (IMG submission 25667) | reverse complement strand
TTTCAGCAGGACGGACTGGTTGTTAACCGGTACACCACTCCTGACAAGGCGGTCGCAGGCCTGTGCTGCCTCGGGGGTTATCTCACGCTCGTGGTTAAAATGGGTATTGAGCCATATCGGGCTGTATTTCGACAACATTTCGCACAGCTCATCATCAATACGCTGAGGCAGTACAACCGGAAACCTGGTACCGATTCGTATGACTTCGACATGCTCTATCTTTCTGAGCCTGGAGATAATGGCCTCAAGGTAACGGGTGGAAAGTGTCAGGGGATCGCCGCCGGAGATGATGACATCTCTCACGTTTTCATGGCGGCGTATATAGTCCAGCATGGTCTCAATCTGCGCCGGAGAGCGTACCCAGCCACCCTTACACCATTCCCGCTTTCGGGTGCAGTGGCGACAAAGCATCGGGCAGATGTCGGTGAGTACCATCAATACCCTGTCCTGATAGCGGTGTACCAGACCCGGGACGACTGAATCTCTCTTCTCTTCCAGCGGGTCTTCCGAACCCACCGAGCCCATGGTTATTTCCAGAATAGAAGGCACTGCCTGTTTTCTAATAGGGTCGCCGGGGTCATGAGGACTAATGAGAGACAGGTAGTACGGTGTTATTGAGAGAGGATATTTCCTGGTTACAAGTTTAATACTTGCTTTTTCCCTGGAGGATAGCGGGATGTATTTAGCCAGTTCATCAACCGTGGTAATACGGTTTCGGAAGTGCCACTTCCAGTTGTCCCAGTCTGCCTGGGGAATGTGGGCAAAAAATCTGCGTCCAGCACTGACAGCACTACCGGGAGGTTCTGTATCCGTTTGGTCAGTGGCGGCAGCTTTACCCGGAGGTTCTTCATCAGACGGTGTTGCCGACGTTTCGTTGGTAACCTCGGTTACCATTTTTTCTCCTTTTTCTTTTTATTTGAATCTTGATGAGGACGGCATGTTAACATACAAACTATAGCCGTGTCCTGTAATTCCTGTAATTATATACATGAATAATGTATCATGCCTTACACTTTCTGTCAATAGAAATATTAGTACTTTTGTTAATATTTTTAAAGTACTTTTAACAAGGGCAATAACTAAAAATGACCGCTGACCATGACGAAGCGAGATACGTCGACAAGCGGAAGACTATCTGTGCGACACGATACAGTACAAATCCGAGGCGTCACTTTACAACAATGAAATTTGACATCCGTTGTGCTATCACACGGTCACAGCAAAATTACTCAGCGTGACCAGGAACCAAACCAATACACCAAAAAAGGGGTGAGTCCTTCTAATGCCCCCCACATTCCTCAACCTCGATCTCAAATCCAGTGATACAGGAGCCACACCCTACTGACCCGTGATAGCACCTGCCTGTTGCAGCACTTCCAGTACGTAGGTCTAGTGTCACGTTTCTACTATTTCCCCGTCTTCAATCTGTCACCTGTCCTAATGGACGACAACCCGCACCCTACCCAGATTATGTATTCGCGTGAATCGGGTCTTGAAGTCACCTTGTCGCTGTGAGGTGGCCCGAAGCGCCGGGAAATAGGTGCCGGGCTCGGAGAAGGCATAGGTAGTCTTCAGGGTCACACGGGGAAATGACGAGTTGGTGTCATCGAACTGCTCGGAGAGCGGATATTCGCCAGCACCCTCGAAGTCCCATCTCACGGCTACTATAGTGCCGGTTCCCGGCGGCACTTCAATGACCGCGGTAAACTCTACGGGCTCGCCCACAGCGACCTCCGCCCGCTCGCCGCCATTCGCTTTCATTGTGACTACCGGCTGTATGCCCTTGCGTTCTGCGGCTGTCAGCGGCAAACACACTTGGCCGTCCACTACCTCATAGTTGGTGCTCGGCGGAGGTGCAAGACCCTTTTCGACCCAGTCGCTCACGTCGCGCAACGCCTGCTGCACGACACCGGTGTAGTTGATGGCACGGGTCGTTGCTACCGGCCGACTATCGCCCGGCATAACCGCCGGTGCCGTATGCAAGGCATTGTCAGTAAACCAGAGCCTGTAGTGGTCGTCGAGACGCGGCCCCAGCACAGCCTGCACGCGACTGCGGTACCAGTCCGCCTGCCAGGGGAAGGCGGCCTCGTCCATCGCCGACTCAACCACGATCATTTTCCCTGCGAACCGACCGGTCATCACGGTGCCTATGGCAGACCGGGCGTAGCGCAGACCCAGCACGGATCGCTGCGGGTACATCGGTTGGCCCGCGACCATGAACTGGTTCCAGACATAGTAGTCAGGCGATGGGATTTGGTGACGGTGATAGGTCTGGATGGCGAGATATGTCCCGTTGTCAATCAGCACTTCGTCACCGGCCTCCATTTTCACCAGCTCCCGGAAGTCCGCCCCACCAAACCCCACCATCACCAGGTCATCCACCACTCCGGCGACGTAGAGCACGTGCCCGGCGGCAGCGCCGCTCGTTAAGGTAATGGTGTTCCCCTGGAGATTCCCATCCGGCATTTTCTCGAGCTTGACTGCTGCCGGCATCTCGCCTTCACTGTCAGCTATTCTCGCTGGCATCGATACCATCGTACCCAGTTCGGTAATATCCTTGGACTTCAGCACCTCACTAATCTTTGCCTTGTGCTGAACCCGTTCGCGTAAGAGTGACTCAGGAGGATTCTGACCGAGGTAGCCCGGAACCGTCCAGAAGTCCCTGAAGTACTCGGGGTCCCACTTGAGTACATTGTCCAGAAACATAGCTAATATTCCCGTGTAGGCAAGCGCGGTTCTTTCGGCGCTGAACCACGCTTTTGGCGGGAACCCCATCCGGGTCACCTCAGCAAGCGCTTCACGCTCCTCAGTATTAAGACCGGCATACATGTCACCGCTGCCACCAGGATCAACGGCATCAACGATAGTGGCGAACTTGTCGCGCAGTACTCGGAAGGCATGGCCCTGCACTGCAAACATGTAGGGGATGCTCATGGGCGAGCCTTGCACGAATGGTACTCCGCCATCCCAGACGTCTGGGCAGTTCTCCAGACAGGCGAATGTTCTAAAAGCTCCGCCGCTGCCTCCGTAGGCATAGCCATAGGGGCGGTGTGCACCGTACATCTCGGAAGCCAACACCCTCGAGTACCTGGCCGCTGCGGCACTGGCCCGGTAGCCAGTGATGGTTGAGTCATCACCACCGAACATATTCGTACTGCCCTGGTTCGACTCCACGAGGTAGGCACCGCTCTCAATGGCAAAAGGAATCGGATTAGGCAGTGTTGTCGCTGCTGGTGGATTAATCGCAGCAGTCTCTATGCCCGGAACCGGTAAGAGTAAGTGAAAGAACCGTCCTTCATAGTGTTCCGCCGGCGGAAAGTAGAAAGAGAACCGACATTCGGTGCCTTCAAATCCTCCATGGACATAGCGATGGCGGACCGGCTGGTCGCGCCACTCGTTAATATCCACATACGGTTGTTCAAACAAGGGGTCACGCGACCCAGCGGAAAAACCAGTCGTGTTCATCTTGTCCATTCTACAAACCTGCCTCTCCAGTTTTCATGATGATTACGTCGTAGACCAATATAGCACAGCCGTGGCTAAACAGAAAGAGGCACAGCTTTACGTCTACGCCCCTTATACACAATTGATGGGATTGGATTCAAACCAAGTTTAGTATCTGTCTACTCCCCGATATTCCCAACGTTATTTTCAGTTCTCCAGGATAGTCATTCAGGCAGGATGCAAACCTCGCTTCGTTAATCCGGCTCTTCGGTCCAGGTTAAACATTAAATTCATATTTTCAATGCCACACTGAGCTCCGCCTTTTCCAATACTATCCAGAACACTAAAGATAACAATACGTTTTCTTGCCTCGTCAACATCACAACCAATAAAACAATAATTGGTGCCCGCTACAGAACTCACCCATGGATACGGTCTGTATTGCCATGATACCTCTTCTTCCTTAGGAAGGTCGTAAATCTTTATAAATGCATCGTTTTTGTAGAAATCTCGATATAAAGAAAGGACTTCCTCTCTGCTGATTGATTTCGAATAGTAAACATGGCAAATATCCAGAATCCCCCGGACTATTGGTACGTAAACAGGAGTAAAATGCACCGTAACCGATTTATCTGCCAACAAAGAAAGCTCTTGCTCCATCTCATAAGTCTGACGATGGTTGACCACATTATACGGCACCAAATTATTGGCAATTTCAGGATGATGTGCGGCTCGCGCCAGCTCCGCTCCTGCTCCAACCGTGCCTGACAAACCATCGACAACAATTCTATCTGTATCGATAATCTTCTCTTTTACAAGGGGAGCCAGGCCAATTATTGCCGCCGATGAAAAGCAGCCAGGATTTGCGATAAGCCGAGCCATCTCAATCTCTTCAAGGTGCAGTTCTGATATGCCATAGACCGCCTCTTCGGCAAGCTCCCAATCTGAATGCCGTTGGTTGTATACAGCTTCCCATACTTCACGGTCTTTTAGTCGGAATGCCGCACCGAGGTCGATTACTTTACTTCCTTTTTCCAGACAACTCCGTGCAAATGGTATAGATTCGGTTGTCGGTAAGGCCAGAAATACAACATCGCAAGGACTTGCGTCATCAGGATGAACCAGATTTACATCCACGCCATAAAGATTAGGGTGGTAGAACGCTATGTCGCCACCACTCCTGCCGGTTACCCAGACCACCTCAGCATGCGGATGTTCCAGTAGTATCCGTAGTGATTCTCCCCCCTGATAACCTGTGCCACCATATATCCCAACCTTGACCATAGTTTATCCTCCTGGAGGTACTGGATAATTACGCTCGTAGTATACAATAGGTGAAAAGAGGTGAAAAGCAGATAACAGTAAAAGAAAAATGGAAGCATTCTGGACTTCCCTCTAATGTGAGCACTGAGTGGAGCAGGATAACATTCTACACGTAATGGCGATGGTTATTCATCCGGCTAAATTTGCTGTTTGGCCTTCTCTATTTCCGCGCGGACACCGGACCTCGGGGCCTCGGCCCCCCAGCCAACCGCCTTTCCATTAATGAAGATACCCCGGCAAAGGCCGTATTCATCCCGGACCTTCGGGTCGTCAGCACAGTACTCGCGGAGTACTACCGACCCGCCGAACTCGTCAACCACTTCCAGCACGCGCTGGGCTTCCACATCGTAAGTAGCGCACGAACGAGTCGTAAACAGGTCAACAACCACTTTCCCTGCTACAGGCTCGAATACATAAATTTGTGGAGTCTCGGTGGTTCAGCCGAATCATCAAATACCTTCCATAACAGAGCCTTATTACTCATATATATCCTTGCACCGACGTCGGTCACTTCAGCGATCTCACCAACCCGACTGTATCCACATTTCTCAAAGAAATAGGCCGGCATGAACCAGAAATCATGATAGTAGGCAGTGACGACTATACCCTTCCGTTCTTGTCGGCGTGCTTCCTCCTCAGCGGCCTCAACCAGGGCACGGCCCACACCCTGCCCAGCTGCCTTAGTCGCTGATAAACATTGGATAGCCATAAGGTTACACCCCTTCGGCCCGCAGGGAGCAATTTCAACCGGCATTGTATAGAGAAACCCGGCGTGTCTGCCATTAATGAGAGCAACCTTTACTCTCAGGCCGTATTGCTGTTGCTCACGTAGCCAGGGGATGCGTCGCCAGCAAGAAGCAGTCCCCTCTTCTAACTCCCCGACATGGGTACACGTACCGACGAACTCCTCGTCTTCAGGCTGCATGTCCCTGATTATGATCTCCGGTTTCATATCCTGTTTCCTTTGCCCGGTACCCTCTGCCAGATTTATTCGGTAATTGGCAGCAGAATAGCATAGGGACCGAAAACGTGTCAATTACTGTTATATATAGTGGCTTGTAGGGAACCAAGAGTATTCTGGTGTGGGGATTAGTAGCCGGGGCTGGATTCGAACCAACGACCTTCGTTTGTGAGTCTGGCGTCTATTGTATTTGATAGGTGGTCTTGCACTCCATTCAGAGCTTTGTCTCAAATGCTTGTAACAGCTTATAAGCGCAGCATAATTAATCAGTGGCTTCCCACTGGAATCCACTTTAACCGCAACGCGAACCTCGAACACAAAAATCCGATATAATGTACCCTTTAGGGACACATTACTCCCGATTATTTGACATCTTTTTCTGTATCTACTAAATTATCATATTGACGCTTATGTTCCACAGAGTGATTCCCTATTGGTTTCTGGTGGTTTACTTCGCTTGAAACTAATGAATTTCAGTAATGCTATGAAAGGAGCATGAATATGGCTGAAGAGGAACCAGGAAAGCTGGAAGCATTAAGGCAAGAGGTTCGTGCCTGGCTTAAGGAAAATCTGCCCGAGGGGTGGGGTTCACCCGGGTATGTGGCACCGGAACGAGGTAGCAAAGAAGCACACGAACTCGGTAAGGCGTGGCAAAAAAAGCTCTATGATGCTGGCTACACGGGATTCGGTATTCCTACGGAGTACGGCGGTGTCGAGCGTCCCCGGGAGGAGGTAGCGGTCATCCGCGAGGAACTGCAACGTACTGGCACACCCCCGCCGGCGGGGTCCTTGGGACCGATGATCGTAATACCAACCCTCCTTCGGTATGGTAACGAGGAGCAAAAAAAGCGCTTCATCCCCAAGATACTAAATGCCGAGGAAAGCTGGTGCGAGTGCTTCTCTGAACCCGATGCGGGTTCGGACCTGGCAAACATTCAGAAGACCGGTGTAAGGGACGGCGATGAGTGGATAGTAAATGGACAAAGCGTTTGGACCAGCGGCTCGAAATACGCTGACTGGGGTGTGGTGCCGGTAAAGACAGACCTTAATGCACCGCGACATCGTAATCTGAGCTACTTCGTTTTCGACTGTACGAGTCCAGGTTTTGAGGTAAGGCCATTAAAGCAAATGACCGGTGATGCTGAATTTAGCGAAACGTTTTTCGACAACGTGCGGATTCCCCATGCGAACATGATTGGCGAAGAGGGCCAGGGCTGGTATGTGGCCATGGCCACCCTTGAGGCAGAGAGAGGCGGTGGTATTCAGTTTGTCGCGCCCAGCAGACGTCTAGAACCGACGACTCTGGGAGGCGTAGACATCTACGTCGAGCTGGCCAAGAATACGAAGCGACGCGGCAGGATTGTCTGGGATGACCCTTTGTTCAGGCAGAGAATAGCCCAGTTCGCTATCGAGAACGAGGCCATGAAACACAGCCGCGAACGTATGCGCGTTAAGGCAATGAAAAGGCAGCTTACTGGAAATGAGCAGTCTATAGGCAGTATATTTTCGCGCGAGAAAAACCAGCGTCAGGCTAACATGGTGGCCGAAATCATGGGTGCCAACATTCAATTCATGAGAGGTGATCCACGGGCACTGGACGATGGTAGCTGGACGTACACCTTCCTCAGGACGCGGGGTAATACCATAGAGACTGGCACTACAGAGATCCTCCGTGGCATTATTGCCGAGAGGATGCTCGGACTGCCCAGAAGTAGGGGATAGTTCACGCCCAATATTTATCCGACTGTTACAGTATTGAGATTAATGAAAAGGAGCACCGGAGATGGCGATAGAATACGGCCTTAATGAAGAGCAGGAGATGCTCAAGACCATGGCCCGTGACTTTTTGGCTAATGAATGCCCGACAACGCGTGTCAGACAGCTGATGGAAGATGACACGGGATTTGATGCAGACCTGTGGAAGAAGATGGCAGAAGTAGGATGGCTGGGATTGGTGCTTCCCGAGGAATACGGGGGCTCAGGGATGAACTTCAGAGACCTGACCATACTCTGCGAGGAGATGGGGCGGACAGTACTACCCGGTCCGTTCATTTCCACTTTACTTCTCGTTGGTGTGCCCCTTCTCGCTTATGGCACGGAGGAACAAAAGAGTGAAATCCTGCCCAAAATAGCCAGTGGAGAAGCAGTTTGCACGCTGGCTGCGCTGGAAGAAGACGGAGACTGGTGGGCTGATAGTATAAATCTCAGAGCTGACTACAGAGGTGGTCATTATGTGATAAACGGCACCAAACTATTTGTTCCTGATGCCAAGGTGGCCGACTACATGCTCATCGCTGCCCGCACCAAACGCACTGCAAACCCCGAGGAAGGCATCACCCTATTCCTGCTGGATACCAGGGAGGTATTCGGCACAATGTCGACCGTACTCAAGACCATGGATGAAACAAGAAAGCTGTATGAAGTAGTCTTCCTGAATGTACCGATACCTGCCCAGAATATCCTTGGCGAAGTGCATCAGGGCTGGCCCATTATGAAGCAGATTGCACTGCACACTGCGGCAGCACTGTGTGCCGAGATGGTAGGTGCCGGCGAAAAGGTGCTGGAGATGACCGTCGACTACTTGAAAGAGAGAATAGCATTCGGCGTCCCTATTGGCAGTTTCCAGGCACTTCAACACAGAGCGGCCGATTTGGTTATCGGGCTTGAATACTCCCGGTCACTTATGGAATGGGCGGCTGAGGCTATCAAGGAAAACCACCCCGATACCGCCACTGCTGTGGCTATGGCCAAGAGTTTCTGCGGTGACACCTGTAAGAAAGTCGTCGCCGAGGGTATTCAGATGCACGGAGGCATAGGCTTCACCTGGGACCACGATATGCACCTCTACTTCAAACGAGTCTGGGCCGACGACAATGCTTTTGGTGATAGCAACTACCAGCGAGAGGTGGTGGCCAAAGCCCTTGATGAAATTCACCAGTTATCCGGAGGCGGTCGCTGGATGAAGACGTCAGGAAGATTGACTCCAATGGGCTAGGACATTCTAAGTCTGCTTACCCTTTGCCATATCACCGACAATGTAAATACCTCTGATTTCTTAACAGATTTCAGAGGTATTTTATCTTTGAATCGGAAACCCTTATCAGAAGCATCCCGAACTCTTGGTTGAGAAGAAGGATTTTACTCTAGCACTGCACGACTTGCCTGTCTTTAACCATCCGAAATAATAAAATAGATATCAGTTTGGTTCAGGTCCTCCACTGCGAGCCACGTATGACGGAACGAGATATTCGTTCAATGCCAACACTACTCGGATTTACCAGATTTCTTCTTTCAACGAAGTATTCTGCTCAACATCAGTCTCCTTAACCCTGGTTTTAAACGGGGTATGATTTGACAGATTGGGATGATATTTGATAATCTCAAGCAGTATTCTCGTTCTTAAGGCGATTTAGTATATGTCTACGAGAGAACTCGACCAGACATCAACTGAATTCTCTACCCGGATACTGGCGTTCATGTACAGAAAGTCCGCTCGGACTTCCTGCGAAAGCGGGTACTCCTGGCGGACTCTCCCGAGGTACCCTCAGGGCCCCACACAAATACACCCGTAAAGGAACATTTTATATCCGTTGGCTTCAAGACCCTGAGAAGGCTTACCTTCCCGGGATTTTCTTTTAATCAGGAGCTTAGGCTGGTAATGAGGAGGAACATTGCATGAGTGAAAAAAGGTATGGACCCACAACTATAACGCCAAACTTCTATCAACTGGGTATGCACTCTTACCCGGCTTATCTATCCATGGGAGATGACGGCATGCTAATTGAAGGAGGTACCGGGGCCACCTTCGCTATCATCGTGGAACAGATTAAGGAGTTGGGTATTAATCCGGAGCGTATCAAGTATCTTGCCCTTACTCATACCCATCCCGACCATATTGGAGCAATTCCACAGCTGAAAAAGTTGTGGCCCCATCTGAAGGTCGTAGGCAGCGCTGTAGCCAAGCAAATGCTACAAAGAGAAGAGGCCGTTGGTGAATTTCTCCAGATAGACCACAGTATCACCGAGATTCTAATCATCAAAAATGATATTTCGGAATGGCCGGCTGAGTTCGAGAACCCCACCTTTGATGTAGATTTTGTGGTAGATATGGTTGTTGGAGAGGGAGACAAGCTCGACCTCGGTTCAGGCATCGTGTGGAATGTCTATGAGACTCCCGGCCATGCACCGTGCCACATTTCGTTATATGAAGAGAAAGAGGGTACACTGGCAATCGGCGATGTCACTGGATTTTACGTCTCTGAGAAGAACGCCTTCTGGCCCAATTACTTCCAGTCTCTCGAGACCTACTGCAACAGCATTCGGAAACTTTCCGCTATACCAGCCAAGAGGGGTGCCCTGGGTCACAACGGGATGGTTGACGGACAGATGGACAAATACTTCGCCAAGGCCATGAAAGCTACTGAGGCCTTTCACATGGATATACTTGAGAGGCTGGATAAGGGCGAGAACCCCGAGAAAATTTCTATAGATAAGACAAAATTGGTGTACCTGCTCACCAACCTTCAGCCCTTTGCATCAATGCAAAACTTGACCAAGCTATTAATCAGGCGCTCTCAACAAGCCGCCGATAAGGAGAACCTGTTCGTCATCCCATGAGGAATAATACGTGTGGTGGTTGAAAAAGATAATTCAGAAAGAGGTGACAAATGGAAGAGAGAAAACGTGTGGAGATAAAGGCAACGGCGCAGGTAAGGGCCGTTATGGAGCAGCACTTCAGGGAGTTGGACGAAGCGGACAAGACCAAAAATAGAAAGATTGCCTGGTGCAGCAGTGTGGGACCGGCGGAGCTG
>SMTZ1_10014139_pt1 | contig 10539 bp, 10 predicted proteins | sample DeeMarSWOR136_30_FD_25667 | JGI IMG/M metagenome (IMG submission 25667) | reverse complement strand
CTAGTTCAGGTATGTCTCTGAGGGGGGTCCTGCCCGGTGGGCGTCCCCTCACGATGTATTTCCAACCTTTCCTCTCGGAGAGACGCGGCAGCTCTTTATAAATCATATATCTGATTGGATATATGCGTCTTCTATATGCGCCGAGGAAGACCACGTCGAGCTCCTTCTCCTCGGACGGCCTATAGATGCGGTGATCGGTGAACCAGGGGAAATGCTGTATCTCTATCTCTAGGTTGTCGAGGTAGTAGTTTTCGTCGAACTTTGTGTAGAGGGCGAGGTTGAAGGGCAGAGGCGTCTTCTTGTACGGGGAGTACATGTACCTCATCAGCACCCCGTCGAACCCCTCGTTGGCTGTGCTCACTATCTCCTCGGGGTCCACGTGCATGTCGTTTACCGTCATCACGGTTTTGGGGATCTCACTTGTCTTCTCCCTAGCTATCCGCTTGTTCTCTTCGAGGTTGGCGCTGCTGTTCACTATGAAATCCGGTGAGTCGTTCTCATATATCCGTTTAACCGTCTCGTTAATCGGCTCTCTTGGGACATGGTTTTCCCACCCCGAACCGCTCCACTGACAGTCGATGAGCTTAGCTACCTCTTGCTCAAGGTAGTACACTACGTTGAGGTTTACAAGGTTAGCGGATTTTATGGTGTTGAAGAGAACTCTCAACGTAGGCTCAGTGGAAGTTATCGGTTTTCCGGCGGCATAAAGGTTTTTTCTTGTGTGGCTACCTCTTAGACTTGATTTTATATGACTTCTTTATCTCCCAGAAGCTGCGAGCCATATCTCAGGGTAGACGCGTGCCTGGTAGCCCATCGTCGTCACTTGGGGCGGAGATTATCTATCTATTATGGAAAGATGGTTCATCTCTAGAGCCACTCACTCAGCTGCTCCTCTACTCGCTGCCTCATCCTTCGTCTCCTTAGAATGTACCATGTGAGCCAAGTCAACGAGAAGAATGGTACGACGTCGAGCCCAGGCACGAGTTCTAGAAGAGAGATGGCTCCCACGACGTTGAAGTAAACGGCGCAGAACAGGAAACCGACGATGTCCAGTATGTCTCCGAGCACCGGCGTCAACAACATCGGCGCCACGAACTCAAGCAGATCTAGGCACAGGCACACTGATAGTGTCGTCAGCTCCTCCCACGAGATCTTCAGGACCCATGGGGCTGAGACCGTCTCAGTCTCCAAGGATACACCCACTATATCATGGTTTCAAGGATAATAAAAAGGTCATCCCGTGGGGATGATGAGCTGGGTATCCTCGGGTACCACGATGAACTGGCTCTTCCCTGTCTCCGCGATGTCACGCAGCGTCTCCAGGTAGAGGTACAGCCTCGTGAGCTCGTTCAGGTCAACGCGGGGATCAGTCTCAGCTATCGTTAGCAACGCCTCTCTCGTGGCGTTTGCGATAATGAGCCTAGACTGGGCTACGCCCTCGGCTTCCTTGATGGCTGACTGCGCATTCGCATCGGCGATGACGAGGAGCCGGGTCTTATTGAACTCTGCGGCTATGGATAGCTGCTCAGCGGCGAGCTTCTTCTCTATGGCGTCGACGAAGTTGACAGGCAAAGCTATCTTCCTGATGTTGACGGCGTCCAGTATTATCGCGTCGCCGATGCTGGGCTCTTGGCTGAAGGATTCCTCAAGCTGGGCTCTCAGCACCACTCCAATGTTGGCTCTCTGCTCTATAGTCTGTATGGCTGTGTAGTCCACGAGCAGGTTCCGGATGGTCTCTCGTATTATGGGTATCACGGCTCTCTGCCTCCAGTCTAGGGTCGGGTACCGTCTGAACAGGTCGGCGGCTCCGCTGGGGTTTATCCTCCAACGCACCGTTACGTCGACGTCTACCTTGAGCCCGTCTTTTGTTAGGCTCTCCACCGCCGGGAAGTCCCCTGCCTCGGTAACGTCGCTCCACATGTGGACACTGTCCGTGGCTACGTATATCTTGTAAACGCTGGCCCACGGCGCCTTAATGAAGTACTGGGCGTTGCTTCCCGTGCCGACTACACTCGTAGACCCAAACACAGGGTCAACTATTACAGCTACATAGCCGACGCCTATGCGGCCTACGCCAAAGAATAGTAAGCCGCCCGCTATCACTACGATGACCAGCGCTATCACTCCGATACCCTCCAATCGGGGGCCCTCAAACTGGAACCTTCTTTCCACTGGCTTCACCTGGTCTATACATAAAGAAGGGTTGGTTAAAAGGTGTCTCTGCTAGTCCCGTATCCCTTCAAGTACGCTTATGGCATTCCAAATGCGGGTGCGGCTGTACATGGGCATGTTAGGATCTTGGCTTATGTCTTCTAGTATGGCTATGGCGTTGGCTGCCCTAGCGGCGACGCTGAGGCTCTCGTCCAGCAACATATCGGCAGCCTGTTTGGCCGTCCGCCTGATGTTCCGTGGGGTGGTGTTGCGTCTTTTATACTCATACTAACTTCTCCTAGTAATTGCGTGTGAGGATTTGTTGTATAGGATAAAGGGTCGGGATAAAAAACTATCTTTTTTTTTAAAAGTTTTCTTCGATGTATACTGGTAGATCAGCTACACTATCAAGGAGCACGGATGGTGGGGCCTCGTTCTCCCAACTCTTGAGGCCGCGGCGGCCTGTGGCGACTCCTATGAACCTGCATTGGCTGTTCTTAGCGGAGTCGTAGTCGATCTGATGATCCCCTACCATGACGATGTCGTCGACGGTGAGGCCCATCCTTCTGACAGTGTAGTCTATGGCCTCCTTGTAGGGCTTGGGCTGCGGTGTCTCTCCTCTTCCTAGTATCAAGTCGAAATAGCCATGCATGCCTGTTTTCTTGAGTGCCTCCACTGCGTACTCATGGTGACCTCTAGTAAGTATGGCCAGTTTTAGGCCCTTTGCCTTGAGCTTTTCTACTGCCTCAGAGACGCCTATTATCTCCGTTAGAGTCTCGACTGCTTCGAGTTCGCCCTGGTTCATGTAACCCGTTATGATGTCACGTAGCCTCCGGCGCTCCTCCTCGGGTTTACCCTGTTTCTCCCACTCGCGTTCTGCGTGCTCCATTATAACGACTGTCGTCTGGTCTATAGGGCTGAGGGTGCCTAAGGGGTGTCCGTTGCTCTCCAGAAGCTTGATGATCCGTTTCTTCATCTTTGGGAAGTCTACGTGGCTATTAACGAGAGTGCTATCGAGGTCGAAGACGATGCCTTTGAGCTTCATGTAGTCACCGGGTTCTGGTTGAATGTGCGCAACGAGTTTTTATTGTTTGTCCCAATGCTCTATATTCCTCTACGCCGTTTTATTGTCTGATATTGATGGTCACCTGCGCCGACTGCGTCCACGCCATAGATATCAAAGAGGAGATCAGGCTAAGGTTTGGGCAGGAAAACAAAGAGATAGTAAACAAGTTGGAGAGGCATGGCATTAGCTTGAATGAGTTCTGTTACTGTGAAAAGTTAGGTTTCATCGAGTCTGTTATTATGAGGCGGGAGTGCGACGAGTGGAGCCCCGATTACTCGTAGTAGGTTACTATCTATAATCTTTGGATGGTTTTTTATCTATTCTTAGCTTAATATGGGCTGAGCGCTATGGCTGATGTTCTTGTCAAGGATGGGTTCGTCGTCACCATGGATGGGCATCGAAGGGTCATACCCAGTGGTGATGTCTACGTCGTGGATGACAGGATCGCGGAGATCGGGGAAAGCCTAAGGGTCCGAGACCCGGAGCACGTGGTGGACGCGCGGCACCACCTTGTGATGCCCGGGTTCGTGAACGCCCACAGCCACCTCCAACAGTATTTCCGCGGCGTCTACGAGCTGATGGGAGACTTCTTCGAGACCAACCTTCCGCTGGAAGGTTATCGGCAACCTGAGCAGATGGAGACGCTTGGGCTAGCAAGCTGCGCCGAGTTCATCTACGGTGGCTGCACAACGAGCATGCTGGTGTACACCTATCCTGACGGCTATGCTAAGGCGGTCGCCGAGGCCGGTAACAGGTGTCATATGGCTGGGGACATCGAACACGTAGATCTTGAGAGACTCAAGCATGGAGAGTTCGTGTATCTCCCCGAGAAGCGGGACGCCGCCGTGAAGAGAGCAAAGGATCTGTATTTCAACTGGCATGGAAAGGCTGGAGGAAGGATAACATCGCTGATGTGCCCCAAGGCGCCAGACATGGCGATGCCAGATGTCTACCTGGAGTGCAAGGAGTTCACCGACGAGCACGATCTCTGGATGACGACTCATCTCAGCCAGAGCCAGCGGGAGTACAGGCAGGTCCAGAAGCTGTTTGGCAAGACGCCGCCCCAGCACCTCTACGACCTGGGGGTGATGGACGAGAAGCTGAGCGGCGCCCACCTGACGTACGGCACAGCTAAAGACTTCCAGCTCGTCAAGGAGACAGGGATGGCCATACTGCACTGCCACAGCGTGGAGTCTCCGCTTGTCGACTGGCTCGACATGGGTATACCACTCGGCCTCGGCACCGACGACTACTACCACGACATGCTGGACCTCGCAAGAAAGCAGAGGATGGGCGTCATGAATAGGGCGAGCAAGACTGGTGGCTACCTGGGGATGATCAACGACAGCCGACGCACGGCGCGTCCCAGTTTCTACGAGATGCTGGAGCTAGCTACCATCGGCGGCGCCAAGGCCCTCGGCATGGACAAGAAAATAGGAAGCCTCGAAGTGGGTAAGAAGGCGGACATCATTACCTTCGACATGATGAACCCGTACATCACGCCGACTAGGAACCCCGTTACCAGCGTCTTCCTGTATGGGACGCCCGGGGACATAGACAACGTCATCTGCGACGGCAGGTTCCTCAAGAGAGATGGAGAGCTCATGACTATCGATGTGAAGGACGCGCTTCTCAAGGCTCAGCTGACCTGCGACCAGATAATTGACAGGTTCTTCGAGGAGCATCCAGACCAGAAGAAGATCTGGGAAGAGAAGTCCAAACACTAACCCTTTTTCTCATCAACGGTTATGCAGATTATAAACCGTTCATGAGTTAAATTTAATACATGGATTTCTGATACAGTAGGTTGTCGTGGGAATAATGAGGATAGTACTCTAGTTTTACTGAACTCCTCCCAATCGTTCCAGTTTGTAGACCCATAGATCATCGAGAAGTGATGAAGATGGTGGAGACTTTCCAGAAGATCCGTTCCGCGATGCGCGGTAACCTCGGCGTAATGATAGTGACGACCGGACTTTGGACTCTGGCTGGCAACCTAACCACGCCTTTCCTAGCCCTCTACGTACTTGAGCTGGGAGGGAGCTATGTGAGCATCGGCGAAATATTCGCTCTCGGTGCTGTGCTCAAGGTGGTTCCCGGGTTCCTCGGGGGATACCTCGCGGACAGGATGGGCCGCAAGAAGATCGTGTATACCATGTCCTACATGATCGCCAGCTTGGCCCTGGTCAGGGCCTTCGCGCCGGACTATCGGTGGCTCATGCTGGCCGCGGTGCTGGAGGCCGTGCTCATGGGCTTCAGGCAGCCATCCATGTCGTCGATTGTCGGAGACTCCACGGACCCCGAGAACCGGGCGATGGGGTACGCCTTGCTTATAATTGGGCCTCAGCTCGTGGGCATATTGTCTCCCTCGATAATCGGCGTCATGATGGACAGATTCGGCGTGAGGACAGCCATGATGTGGGGCTATATGATGGTTTTTGCGTTGGGCATCTTGGCATCGTTCATAAGGCAGCGATACCTAGAGGAGACCCTGGAAACGAGAGGGGAAGTCGTTCTCTCACCGGGATCATTAAGTGACATGGTGATCGATTTCAGGAACACGGTAAACAGCCTAAGCAAGCCCTTCAAGGCTTTCCTACTGGCTGACTTCATCTTCACCTTCGCTCTTGGCCTCGGAGATCCATACTATGTGACCTATGCGACGGAGGGCGTCAAGCTGTCCGCGTCGCAGTGGGGTTTCATCATGAGCCTGGTCCTCCTAGTTCACTGCGCCACACTACTCCTAGTTGCTTCGCCGTCGGATGAGCTTGGCCGGGTAAGGTTCGTTTTGGCCTCCATGATTTCGTGGCCCATCACGTATGTCCTCTACGTCTACACCGGCAGCTTCCTAGCGGTGCTGGTGGTCAGGATAGCCATCACGCTCTCCGCTGCGGTGGGCCAACCCTCGTGGCACGCGCTGTTCGTGGACTTCTGCCCCAAGGAACATAGAGGCAGGTTCAACGCCTTGACCACGGTGGTCTGGTCTCTGCTTTACGGCGGCGGAAACTACTTAGGTGGAGTCCTCTTCCAGAACCACGGAGTCGGCACACCTTTCCTGGTGGCGGCTGCCTTCATGTCGGTAGGAGCGATCATAGCGGTCTTCACGTTGAAGGAGCCTGAGGTAAGAGAGGGTTAACAGGGCTACGAGCACCTTAACTATGGTATTTCCCAGTATTAAGGTATGTTTACCGAGAAGCTTTACGAGAAAGACGGCGTCACACTGAACTACGCCGAAGGGCCCGACAGCGGCCCGCCCCTGCTTCTACTCCACGGCTTATCAGACAAGTGGCAGTTCTTCCAGCCAGTGCTGCCAGCTCTCTCCCAGAGGTGGCATGTCTACGCCCTCGATTTCAGGGGCCATGGCGGAAGCAGCCGAACGCTCCCGTACAGGTACAGAGACCACATCGAGGACACAGTAGACTTCATCGAGGACGTGATAGGTGAGCCCACTTTTATGTATGCCGCGTCGCTGGGAGGCATGATCTCCCTCATGGTGTCATCCAACCGACCAGACTTGGTGAGAGCGCTTGTCTTCGGCGACGCCAACATCAAGCCCGAGAAGGTGAGAGGCGTGATGAGGGACTATCACACTTTCTGGATCGGCTGGGAGAGGATCGCCGGCCTCGACCTGCCTCTGAACGAGCTCGTCAGGGAGGTAGCGGAGATGCCCATCAGTATACCATGGAGGGAGTCGGGTAGGTACGGGGATGGGCTGGACTACATATCGATCCTGAGCAAGACGCTCTACCTACAGGATCTCGACCCGGAGGTGTTGACGCCTTGGGCGAAGGGAGGGGATGACGAGGCAACTTATGAGTATGTGATGGAGGGCTACGACTCAGAGCTCATCAGCGGAATCAAGTGCCCTGTTCTCCTCATCCAGGGGAACATGGAGAAGGGGGCCATACTGTCGGACGACGAGATGGAGTACGCGCTTGAACGCATACCGGACGCCAATCACGTCTACATGGAGAGGTACGGACACAACCTCGGCTGCTACTCGTGGGAGGTGGGGCCTCTGCTCAGGGTGGTGACCACGTTCCTCGAAGCTTACAGATAAACACATTAAGCGACACCGCAAGGCGCAGCAGGGGTTGACCCCGAAGACGTTCTGTCAGCTCGCCTTAACGACATGGTCGCTCTATTCAAGGACGAGTGGTTCCATGAGGAACGGTGCATTAAGGCGAAACAATTCAAGGAGAAAATGTCCCAAACAAGGTAAACGATAGTATTAAACACGCAGACCATCCTCTATTTTTCTTGAATCGTTATGAGTTACAAGGACAGGTTCCAAGGGAAGGACTACCTCACCCTGATGGACTGGAAGAAGGAAGAGATCAAGTACATCCTCGACGTCAGCGCCGACCTCAAACGTATGCGCATGATGAAGCAGCCCCACGAGTACTTGAAGGGTCGTACCATCGCCATGGTCTTCGAGAAGCACAGCACCCGTACGCGGTTCAGCTTCCAGGCTGCCATCGCCCACCTTGGGATGCAGAGCTTCTATAGCACCCCCCAGACCATGCAGCTCGCCAGGGGTGAGCCCATTAAGGACACCGCTCGCATTCTGGACAGGTACTGCGACGGCCTCGTCATAAGGACCTACGGCCAGGAAATAGTTGAGGAGTACGCCGAGTACATGTACAGCCCGGTCATCAACGCGTTGACCGACCTCACCCACCCGTGTCAGGGACTAGCAGACATGCTCACCATGATGGAGCACAAGGGCCGGCTTGAGAGCCTCAAGCTAGCCTACGTTGGAGACCCGTGGAACGTCTGCCAGAGCCTCATGGTTGGCAGCAGCATCATGGGCATGGACTGCTACGTGGCGGTACCCAAGGGCTGGGCGCCCAACGAGAGGATCACCAAGTTCGCCATGGAGCACGCAGCCGACGGCGGTAGCCAGATGGTGGTCACAGACGACCTCGAGGAGGCGTTCAGCGGAGCCGACGTCGTCTACGCCAACACCTTCCACAGCATGGGCCACAAGGACATCGAGGAGCGGAAGAAGGCGTTCGCCAAGTACCAGGTCAACGACGAGACCATGAAACTGGCAAAGAAAGACGCCATCTTCATGCACTGCCTCCCCGGGTACCGCGGCGAGGAGATGACCGACAGCGTCATAGAGGGCCCCCAGAGCGCGGTCTTCGACCAGGGCGAGAACAGGATGCACACCGAGAAGGCGGTCCTCGCCCTCTTCATCCCATAAATATCTAACCTTTTTATGATAGGTATTGTATCATCACTATTTTTTAGGGTATACACGGTGAATACTCGGCACAAAGACTATAAGCGATAGTATAGATAGATGAGCAACTCAGTAAAATAGGTAGAAATAGAGTGGCTTCAATACTCAGGGAAGTATTCTCTAACCGCAACATCTTAGCCATAGGGACCACCAACATGCTGTATCAGGTCTTCAACGGTCTCTGGGAGCTATGGTGGAGTCTTTACCTCCTAGAAGAGCTGAAGACGCCAGTGTTTATCGTTGGAATGCTCGCCGCCATCCAAAACACAAGCCAGATACTTTTCCAGCTTCCTGGAGGAATAATAGCTGACAGGATAGGAAGAAAGAAGGTCATCGTATTTGGAACTGCGTTGAGGACCATTGCGCCGCTGTTGATGTTCTTCGCAAAATCGTGGCAGATGGTGGTCCCAGGGCTCATACTGAATTCGATGTCGAGCCTGTACGGCCCCGCCTTCAACGCCATAATATCGGAGTCGTTGCCAAAGGAGAGAAGAGGATCGGCCTTCGGCGCCTACAGGATGTTCACGAGTGTGCCCCAGATATTCATGCCGGTTGTTAGCGGCTACTACTTCGACATGTTTGGTCTCGGACGCGCCGTGAGATACGGTCTACTCATGTTCACGGGGGCCATGGTTATAGTCACCACCGTGAGAGCCATTGTGATCAAGGAGACTCTCGTGAACTCCAGTACCGGTAAATCCGAGCCTACCCTCATGAGCAAGGACCTCTGGAAGACCTTCAGAAACCAGCCTCGCACCATTTACGCTATGTTGGGGGTCGCCGTAATCGGTGGATTCGCCATGCGCATGACCTGGACTTTCCTCACGCCGTACGCGATAAACGTGGCCGGCCTTACCAAGACGCAATACGGGATGCTTCAGAGCCTCGCCATGGGTATCTCTGTGCCGCTGTATCTCATCAGTGGGATGATAGCCGATAGATTCGGGAGGGTGCCTCTGATCCTGTTAGCGAGAGGACTAGGGCCATTCGACAGCCTGAGCCTCTACCTGTTCAAGGATTACAACCAGCTGTTGATAGCCTACGGCGTCATAGGGGTCGCCGGTGGACTGGGAGGAGGCAGGCTAAGAGGCGGAGGCTACATGGGCGGCCCGGCCTGGCAGGCGTTGATCGCTGACATTGTGCCATCTAAAGATCGGGCGAAGATCATGGGGCTAATGGGCACGATTAGCGGCGTCGTGGGGCTCCCCGGGTCGCTCCTCGGCGGATACCTGTATGACCGTGACCCCAGCATGCTGCTTCTAGCAGGGAGCCTACTGGAGGCGATGTCTATTCCCCTAATACTTCTCTTCGTACGAGAGCCAAAGCCGTCGTTGGTTGACGCCTCGGAGATTCGTTAGGGTTATTAACCCTACTAGTTACCTTATGCCGATGGAATATGGCTAAAGTTCCTAACGTTGTCACCCCCATACCTGGGCCCAAGTCTCAGGCACTCATCGATCAGAGAAGCGAACTCGTGCCGCCAGGCGTCTACCTGGTGCAGCCTGTGAGCATCGCTGCTTCGAAAGGCTGTATATTAACAGACGTCGACGGTAACACGCTACTAGACTTCACTTCAGGCATAGGTGTCACCAGCCTCGGGCACTGCGTCGACGAAGTCGTGGAGACTATAAGCGACCAGGCTGGCAAGCTCATCCATAGCTGCATACACGTCGCCAACTACGAGCCCTACGTAGCTTTGGCGAAGAGACTCACCGAGATCACTCCGCTTCAAGAAGCGTGCCCTCATGCTCAACAGTGGCTCTGAGGCAGTGGAGAACGCCGTCAAGATCGTGCGCCAAAGCACGGGACGAAAAAACATCTTGAGCTTCGAGAACAGCTTCCACGGCCGCACCTACATGGCCATGACTCTCACGGGCAAGTGGGACCCCTACAAGGTAGGGCTCGAACCTTTCGTTCCAGGCGTCTACTTCACGCCGTTCCCCTACGCGTACCGTTGCCCCTGGGGAACGTACGACAAGGAGGAGTGCGGCAAGGCGGCCATCCACCACATCGAGAAGAGCGTCTTTAAGACCCAGGTGGACCCCGGCACCGTTGGAGCAGTCATCACCGAGCC
>SMTZ1_10010373_pt1 | contig 10539 bp, 4 predicted proteins | sample DeeMarSWOR136_30_FD_25667 | JGI IMG/M metagenome (IMG submission 25667) | reverse complement strand
TACGCTACTGCGGTGGCTGCTAATGCTGAACTGATAAGAGGGCAGCAAGCGTACAACATGTTTGGCCCGATAGCCCAGTTACCGTCAAGTATTTTGGCCGAGTACGAGCCTCTCGGTAACCTAGCGAATATCGGACAGGTCTCTGCCGGTCTCGGTATTGGCGCTATGGCGATGAGAAGCCCATTTATTACAGGTATGCTACCTGGAGGGGCTGAGGGTGCCGCTGCCGGCGCGATTGGTGGGGTAAGTGCCGCCATGGGCTATGGTGCCGCCGGGTTAATGGGAGCTGGGCTAGGCTTTGAGTTGGGTAAGATTTTCATGCCAGAGAGAACCAAAGGACTGACATGGCCCAAGATGATCGTTGCAGCACTTGGCAGCGATGTAATGATGGGCGAAAAAGGCGCTTCATGGGTTAGAGAGCAGCAATGGTTTAAAGACATGGCCCTGTCCGCGGCAGGCAGCCCATTTACGGCTGGACGCGAAGAGCTATTTCAGGCTTTGTCACCTAAACTTGGTCTTGCATCCACTGATGATCAGTTAAAGCAGTATGTTCAGCAATTCGAGGCGCTAACTGGAAAGAGGATAGAGGCAAGAAGTTTATCCGCCAGCCAATTGGTGACAATTATCAGGCAAGCGCGAGATAGAGGTCAAGATCCTCTTCAGGCAATGCAAGCGGGTGCTGCTTTCGCTTCGGCTCGTGGTTATCTACCCGGACAACGAGAATACATAGAGACTATGCAAGAATACAGCACGTATGATCTTGCTAAGCAGCAGGTACTTGCTGAAGATCAGGCTCGTGTTTCTGGTAGATTGGGTATGTTTAACCAATTTACGCCGACTGGTCTAGCGCCTGAGCAGGCGACCGCAGTTCATCAGTGGGCTCATGCGCAAGCAGCCAGATATACATCCGACTGGCAAGCACAGCGTGGCTTTCAGGGCATGGCTCTTGGTATGCAGATGGGCATGGGTTATCAGGCTGCCGCAGACTTTGGGTTTGATCTGTCGCGTTACACCTATACCCAGCAACAGCAGGTGATGACCGGTATATCAACTTATGTGCCGGAGATTGATCAAACCGGCTTCGGTCAAAGTATGTTTGCCAATCTCTTAGCGCCTACCTTTGCCGGCATGACACCAGAGCAGATGAGGTTGTTACAGGGTGTTGCAGCCGGCGATTTAGGTGCCGCTTCTTATGCCGCAAGAAGCGGAGTATTGCCACCGGCTTATCAATTCTTAAATGAGCGCGGCAGGCCTCTATATGAGACCGATTTTGGTGGATGGATTTTTCCAAGCCGAGGGGGTAAATGCGCCAGATTGGATTACAAAAGCATTAGCCAAAGGTGGCATGATAGATGTCAGGCGTGTGGCTCGGCAGCAGCAGTACGACCGACAAATGGCCAGCCTTGGCCTTCAGTATCAGGGTATTGCAGCCAGACAAGAATATCTGTGGGGTGGTGGAGAATATACAGGCGTACCTAAAGCTGGATCCTTGTGGGGCCTACAAGATACTTTAAGAGGTGCGCAGTATCAGGCGGCAATGGCTGGTTTTGCGGAAACGCAACAGCAGATGCAAATGCAAAATGTATTTGCAATGCGAGGAGAGGCACTACAGCAGCAGAGAATGGATGTCACCCAGGGGTACCAGCGCTGGGGGCTCGGTTTTCAGCAAGAAGGTATGGCTCTTAATCGCTTGTGGACACGCGAGAACTGGCAATTCCAGGATACTATGCGCGGTCTTCAAGGCGAATGGGCCATGGAGGATATCGACGAAGCTATCCGAATGGCCACCGGAAGACAGAGAAGGGTACTTGTCCGGCAAAAAGAGCGGATGACAACTACCCGTAGCCTAGAAGACCAACAGATTGAACAGGTGCGAGATCGTCAAGAACAAACGTGGGCCAGGGAAGAGGAGGCGTTTGAGAAGAAACTCGAGTACACCGAAGAGATTATGCAGCTTGATCAAGAGCAGTTTGATCTTGCTATCGAAAAGAGGGAAGAGTTCTTTGAGTTCGAGAAGGAAAATCTCGAACGTCGACTAAAGGAATACCAGCAGCAACATGCTATCCAATCAGCGATTATCGCAAAGCAAAGGAAATTCCAAGCGGAGGAGCTTGAGAGGCAAAAGCAGGCGCTGGGTATCCAAGCGCAAGCATTACAGGATCAGAAAGATCTTGCCGAAGTATCAGATAAAGTTGAGGGGGCTAACGAGCAGATGGTGACAGCTTACCAGGATATGGTTCGGTATGGACCTAGAGCTGTGATTATCCTGCGGGCAATTGCCGGGTTATCCCAAGACATCGGTCGCGTTAATGTCTGGAAGCTCGCGTCTATCAGACAATTTATTCAATCGCTGAGGTGATAAGGTGAACAACTACATTACCCTAGATACCAAAAAGTATATGACAAAGCATAAGGGATGGGAGCCTATCTATGATAAACCCGGCGTTGTCAGGCTGGTTTTATCTGGCAGTATTGATGTCACCTGGGGTCCTGCTGTTATTACAGGGTGGAGAGGGCTCGTTATTGGGCCGGTGACCGCTCCTGGCGCGGGCTGGGGAACAATTGCCAATCTGAGGACAACTATTCAGAAAACCGATGTAGTGGGTTTTACTGATCATTATGGTAATTCAGGTAATGTCATCATCTTGGGATCTCTGCGGGAAGACAGCAAGAGCTCAATGTGGGATAGTCCGTCGAATGAGTTTACAGTCGAAGTAGAGCTGATGATCATACCATCATGAGAGACATATCTTCAAGCCTTATTAACCTTATCGATAACAACCGTGTCATCAACGGTCGTTTTACTATCCGCGATCCACGTCTTATTTTCACCAAGCGCACAGTGTACGAGACGATGGTAGCGAATAAGTATAACGTGGACAGTTGTGTAGATGGCACCGGGATCATTCGTGTCGCTAAGAAAACCTCGGACAACACCCTTCAGTATATGTGGCTCGATGATCCCATGAGTGAAGAATGGGATCCATGGGCGCAGGTTGGATCTGTTGTGTGTCATGCTGATAGCAGTGTAGGGATTGAGGGCTCTCGATGTTGGTATCTTGGCTCTAATAAAAAGATTTACTATGTTGACTGGAACAGCGGAACTGAAGCATGGGGCACGCCGATTGAAGTTCTGGATGCCAGCGGTTGGAACTCAACTAAGATCAGCTTTGCACCGGTGGACACATCTGATTGCTATGTGCTAATAGGTCCTCAAGACACTCCCTTAATACACAGCGAGATTAAAAGGATTAATTCTGGCGGAAGCATAGAAACATCTTTTCATGGGTTTATTTATGGAAATCCAACACAACAGTATCGCTTCGATGCTGTCAGATTTACAGACCGAGATCATGTCTATGTGGTAGATCGCGATGATGGACGCGCGCTGTACACAGCGGTCTCGGGCTTGGTCTGGAGCGACCTGCGGCAGGTGGTTCCCCTCGATGTTATCGATGACACCACTAATTTCAAGCTAGGCGGTGTAGCTAAGATCAACAGTCAAGCATGGGTGACCGGAAGATACACAAGAGGCACAGGGATTGAATTTGATATGTACTCAATCGGGCCTGACTACTACACCATGGGTCGAAATATATTCATTACCCATGAATTTGAGGATGATATCGCCGGGAAGTTTATTCTCATTGGGAGCAAACTCTACTTCCTCGGATATGCTGGTATGGCTCACGCCGATGCTTCTATCTTGGTTGGTTATGATAATGCCGCCAAGAAAGACACAACTAGCGACATCATCAATGCCAGCGCTGACTTTTCTCTTGGTAATGCAAGTAGTTTTGATACGGAAGTTAAGTCAGACTTGAGTTCTGCGCCTTTACGACGTGGATCGTGGCTGGATTTTGATGTTGGCTATAAAGATGGTGAAACAACATACTTCGGTACCCTTGGCCGGTTTGGTATAGACGCCATCACTCCTGTCGAGGAGGATGTGGGTAGTAGTTACGCCTTCGGCGGTCGTGGTTTGGGACATAAGACACTGGATCAATGGGAAAGTGATCAATCCTATGACTATTGGTCACAAGCAAAGATGTCTTCCAACCCAGCAGATCTTACAGATATGGCTAGAACTACGGGTATCTGGGATACAGAAGATAGCATCCTAACACTTGACCAACTTAATGTTGATGGATGGATGTATTCTGTAGCTCGTTACGCACGCGGGTCTTCTATGCGAGCACGTTTCCGGCGGCCATCAACCTCAGATTTTAATGCGAGATACGGCGTGGGTGTCAATTATTACCGCGAGACAATGTACGAGGCTAGTGAACGATTAGGGGTTGATCCAGAGGATGTGACCGAAAGCCAGTACGGACACAATGGGATCTTCGCTGTCTGGGAGAATGGAACACTCTATGTTATTCACCTACATAATAGTCAAGAGACACAACTAGACAGTACATCTCTAGCCATCTCCGCTGACACATGGCACTGGCTGCAAATTTTGTTTCAGGACGGGTACATCCGCGTTCTCTACCGGGAGGACGGAACGACAACGTGGTCTGAGGTACTTGAAACTAAATACCAGGATACATCAGAGCCATGGTTTAGAGACGATATGGGACGTGGGGCAATTTATGTTCTAAACGAAACTAAACATGGGAATAGCCCTGGATTTAACAGTACGTCTGTGGTTATCCCTATCGATAGTTCGGATATCAGTGAGTTTCCGGCGTCGGAAACAGTTATGGTTGATGACGAACTTATCACTTATGGTTCTAAGGCTACCGCAGCCAGTTATCCGTCAGATCTTGAGTGGGCTGAGGGCCAGACATTTACACAGGCACCTCATGGTAACAATGATTGGGAAGATATCTTGCTTTATCAACACAGTATTCCTGATGAGGAAGATGAGGGACTGGTTAACATCGGTAAAGACAAGACAGAGTGTGTATATGCGTGTCAGGCGTTTAAGGGGCCTTACTCGAGCGGGCACATTAATACTCTCAAAGTTCGCGTCAAGAAAACCGGTACTCCCACGGACAACCTGTACTGTTATTATGTGACGGATGATTGGGATGAAACATCTCCTCCAGCACAAGCTGCCGTAATGAGTGCTGTTTCTGTAGCCCCCGGCGCTGTTGGTACAGATTTTGCGTGGGTAGAGTTCGACTTCACCGGTGAAGCATTAGCCGACAGGGATTTCGATCCGGCTTATGGAAAGTCTTACTGGTTTGTGATCACTACAATGCCGGATGGAAATACCAACTACGATGACTACCATGATGTAGATAATTACTACGTCGTTCAGACAAATAAAGACCTCGATGACAATCTTGGTCTCTTCCGAATGTGGAAAACGAGCTCCTGGTTCTCTGCAAGCCCTGACGCCATTCTCCCCTTCCAGTTGTATGGTAAGGGGGCATATCCCGCCGATGCTTATGAGTTGTATATTAACGAGGCGGATAGCGCAACGGAACAGGACGCCTATCAGGATTGTGCCCTTGTGTGTACGGAAGGTCCTGGTGCCGGCGAAGTGGCTAGGATCATGTGCTACGATGCTCAAGCGCCTGATCAATGGGTTCCTTCCAAGACCTACAACCCTCCCGATACCTGGGATGAGCATGTTGGGGAAACCGGACATGGTAGCTGGGTTAGTCCTGATATGCGACGTATCTTTATCGATCGTAGGATAAGCCTTTTCGGAGTAGGGTCTAAGTTCACAATTTATCCTTCCCTCGTAGTAGACACACGTGGCTACAGCGACACTACAAAAACCTCCCACGGTGCTGGTTTTGTCAATGTATTCAAAGCTGCCTCTGTGGAATGCGATAAATGTGAATATCACTCTGCTGAGCCAGACATGCGGCTGGAGGATATGACCAGGGAACTGGTTGCTAAAGCTGGTATCACGGATTTTACGGCAGAGAAAGATCTTTCCGGAGAGCAGGAGTTTACTACCCCTTCAGCCTGGAACACGCCTGTATGGAGGGATGAGCATAGAAATGTAATCTTTGACTTCACTATGCCTGCCTTGGACGCCGGCGAGAAAGTGGGCCTTATCTTCCGTGCGGATGCTGAAAGCTACACTCAGGGCTATAGAATTTCTATTGACAGCGATGATAATTTGACACTGGAGAAGTATGAGGAGAGTGCATGGTCGACGCTAGAGACAGTTCCAATGCCTTTTTCGCCGGAGGGAACTGTACGTATATCTGTACAGGTTGATGGACACTTTTCCGTCTGGTGTAATGAGAGATTTGTGCACGCTTTTGTCAATACATTGTATACAGAGGGTGATTATGTAGGCATTACTACCTATGGCGTCGTGACTGTCGATGTAGATCTTTCCGCGGTAGACCAGAGGATTGATAACTTTATTCTGGATATGGGTGTACGAGGGACACAATTACTAAATAGCCTTATAGGGGCAAAACGGGCATTTGTCCTCGACACCCCTGCCGGCGGTCTGCGTATGGCCAAGCTCAAAATTTCTGGTGACGCAGACTTCACGGTCCCTGACGTAATTATCTTCTCTCAGATGACCGAGCTTGATACTGAGCAGCGCACCATGATCCGGACTGAAGGGTATGAGATTGCAGAGCTTGCCGATTACGATGCCATCCAGGATGAAGGCTTGCTTTTTGGTGTATTTAATGCTCGCGAAGCGAATGATCTTTGGGAAGGTATGCAGGAAGCCGAGGCATATTTAAAAGATATGATCTCATCCTCACAGCAGATTTCTATCCAGGGAGCGGCAGATCCCAGAGCGGAGCCGAATGACATTATCACCGCTACGATTAAGACTGGCGATGTGGATATCGTCGTGGATAAGGTTACATATACGCTCGACAGCAACGAAGATAGACCGCAGCTCGATATGAAAATAGGAGCCCGCTATGCCATCTAGTGACCTCACTACTTACCAGGGCTTAGTCTCTCTCATATTCGACCGCCGATACTATCGCCGGGCTGAAGATGGCGTCATTGTCGCCATCGATGGGGATCGGTGTGACATCCGCTTACTTGCATCATCCAATATTATTCGATACGTCGAGGTAATTGGGGATATCACCACCCTCCAGGTAGGACAGGAGGTGGCTCTGCGCTGGCGGGACAACAGACCACAGGTGATGTGTGCGGAAACGGCGGCAGTCTCTGCTACGTCTGGCGGAGGTGGCGGCTGGCCTATAGATAACCAGACCCTGGAGTTATCGATTTACGGGCTCAGGGTGAAAACCCATGGTATTGGGCTCGAGCACCTGAATTTTGAGCCGGCTATGAAAGATCACACACACAGAGATGATCCATTCACTGTGGGTGGTTGGCAGATAACTAACAGTGGTGTGATCTGGAAGCATAACACACGCATTTACCCCTCTGGGCAGATTGCTCTTGGACTTGAGGATAATGTCATCAAGCTGGATAGCCAGCATGATATCTACCGTATGTGGGTTGGAGCTACACAGCCAGAAAATGCTGACTTTAGCTTATCAAAGCTGGGTGAGGTTTTTGCCTACGCCGGCGAGATCGCAGGCTGGACAATCTCGGCCACCAAGCTCTCTAAAAATAATCTCGAATTGGATCCGCAGGGTAAGATCAAAGTCGGTACCGGGAATGACGTTGCTTATCTGAGCTCTGTCGATAGCATCTGGAGAGAGTGGATAGGACATGAGACACCGGCGTCAGCACCCTTTAGGGTGAATAAACTTGGTGATGTGTGGGCTGAGAGCGCGACGATTACTGGTAGCATCAAGAGCTCTAACTATGTAGCTGGTATTAGTGGATTTTATCTCGATGCCGGCGGACATCTAGAAGCTGAAGATGTGAAGATCCGAGGGAGGATTGACACTACCGTATTCACGAAGTCGCAGATCTCGACTATTTCAGGTCAGATGCTGGTCTCCCTAGGTGTAGTACTAATTGCTGATGTGGAAGATACAGATACATCTATTGATGTGGATGTCAATGTGTTCAGCACTGGCGATATCATTCATCTCAAACCGCACCCTAACCGCTCAGAATACATGATGATCACATCTATGGGACAGGGGATTACTGGCGGCTATCGTTATACCGTAGAGCGTAATTTAGACGAGAGCGGAGCTGATGATTTCTATACAGGCGAGGTTGCTGTCCGGAAAGGCAGTGCAGCGGTTACTCGCGGCATGTTCCCGCTTGCATCCGGCGATGAGGGCGGTGAGTTTGGTGACTACCAACCCGGTGGTTCCGGAGGCTCCTCTGGTGGCGGCTGGCTTGTACTAGACGGTGAGAGCCCCTTCTTTGGGGTTAACGCTCGACTGGGCCCAGTATGGAACCAGTTTACCAGAGTTGTACAGATCGGGAACTTGGTTGGTTGTCCTCTGGAAGAATACCAGACTGAGACATGGGGACTGTTTATTGGCGATGACGCAACGTACATGACCTACGATCAAGATAACGGGCTACGTATTCGCGCCATTGGCAATGATGCGGACAGTGAAATTGACAAGACCGGTATAGCGACCGATTATTTCGCCCTCAAGAAGGTTGCTGCCGCACCGAGTTATGTGGATGCACGCGGTAGGTTTTTCTTTGTAAATGACGGTGGTACTCTGAAAACGAAAGTTCGTATGAAAGATGGGGCTACTGAAACAGAAATTACCCTGGCTCATAACGATCATGGCTCACTGGAAGGGCTGAGCGACGATGACCATGAACAGTACATTTTAGCTGATGGTAGTAGGAATGTCACCGGCGCAATGATATTCGAGAGCGGGCTTACCATCAATGAAGATGGCGATGATGCAGACACAAGGATTGAAAGTAATAATCTTGACGATGCCTTCTTTATTAATGCCGGCGACGACAATGTAATCGTCGGCGGACAGTCAATTCATCTTGGTAATGATATTGCTTTTGGCATCCAGAGCCGAACCGAAGGCGGGTGGTCGAAATCTCAAAGTGTAGCATTTATGGAGCTTGGCGATGTCGAGGGTGGGTCTGATGGTATTCAGTTTGGACATTTGCATTACGTGGATGGTAGCTACGATGCTAAATTTATGATCCTTGCCAATGGCATCTACTACGATCCAGACGATGACAGTTGGCACGACATAGACAACACCCGATACGGTATCTATTATGCTCAAACATCACGAGCCGTTGCTGGCACGACAGTAGGGCACTTTTTCTATATAACAGGCGGGGTGGATAGTGTTGTCCTGCATGATTATTTTCATATTTGCACTACCGAAATAGCATTCAATCAAAATTCTTTAGATGTCGACTTCCGCATTAAGACCAATACCCTAGCCAATGCCTTTGTGATCGATGCTGGAGATAGTACTCTGTCGTTAGATATTCGAGCTATCTTCAAAGAACAGACAAGGCCATCGGCACCGTCGTCTGGTTATGGGACAGTCTACCCTAAAGATGGCGGAGACCTTTACTACCAAAACGATGCTGGTAGGGAGATGCCCTTATCTCATCTCCGGGTCATCCATGATGATTTCTGGGGGGATAGTTTGGACGCTCGATGGGCTGATGAGAGTAGCGGTACTGGTTATCTCACACTTCAAGCAAACAGCCCTAGCCGGGTGACTATAGCCACCGGCGCAACTGCTGGTGGTATTGGATTTTTAAGCGAAGGTGCATACTACCATTGGGATCCAACAGAGACAATCAGTATGATCGCAAGGTTCCGTGTAACTGATCTTGCAAGTACTTACGCAGGTATTGGCTTTGATATAGGTCTCTTCAGTGTTGATAACGACAACCGTGTTTGGATACGTCATGGTGATGCTGCTTACCTACGTTTGTATACATGGGACGATGGTTTAGCAACTAATGTTTTACTGGGTACCATTGCAGCAGATACATGGTATACAGTTTATATGACGCTAACCTCCTCGTATGTGCGTGGGCAATTAGGAGACGGAACGATACAAGAGATCACAGACTATCTCCCGGATGAGGATCTTCGTATGAAGATGATATCGTACAACGCGACCCATAATGTGGATATGGCACTTGAGATTGACTACATCACACTACTACCCGGTGTGGCAATTTTGTAAGGAAGATTAAATGGCGATTGACTTTCCAACATCCTACGACAGTGCAGCCTACGGCGAGCCTCAAGAGCTTGTTCTCTTAACGCTGGACGGTTATCACAATGACACAACCACAACTATGGCATTTAATGAGGATATCTCTGGGCTTGAGACGCCGGGGTATATTACCTTTCTAGCAGAAGACCAGGACGGCGATTTTGAGATCGTGAAGTACACTGCCAAACCTACTAGTTATACCCTCACGGTTGAACGACATGTCTTAGGTTCCGAGGCTCAAGAGCACCAGAATGGGGAAAATGCCGCCCACGACCCTGTTAGTGAACACTTTGATTTTATCCGGGAGGTAATAGGTGGTGTACAGAAATACCAGGGCCTGGTGGGGCTCAAATCTGCTCTTCCAGGAACGTGTGATGAAGGTGAGGCATATACCGCTACGGATACTGAAGAGTTCCTCCGTGCTGTTGCGGCAAATACCTGGAGATTGATAAACAACGATGACCATGGAAACTACGCCGGGTTAGACGAC
>SMTZ1_10032937_pt1 | contig 10540 bp, 10 predicted proteins | sample DeeMarSWOR136_30_FD_25667 | JGI IMG/M metagenome (IMG submission 25667) | reverse complement strand
ATGGCTACACCCTCACAGTACGCGGACGGATGACCAAGCCCATTGCCATCGAAATCGATGAACTTGTTATCAACCTAGATAAAAGTTTTATCCCCCGGCAATACCTATTTAGAGGGAGAGTTAGCGGAGTCGATCAGGAGATCAGAAGTATCATATCGGAAGGAAAGATCGTTAATACAAGGAATGTGGCCGGGCAGCAGCAGTCCGAAGCCGTGAGTATCAGACGGGATGCCTTTCTTTTGCCCAATCCGGTTTTTTCTCCCTATATGGTCCTAACTAAAAAGTATCGATGCAGTCTTCAGGAAGAGGTGGATGTTTCTGCCTATATCATTCCCCAGATGGAGGTGCCGGCAACCCTCGTGCCCAAGAAAGATGACCCTTGCCGGCTTATTATGCATCTTGCTGCCAACGAAATCGAGCTCGAGACAAATGAAGAGGGAATGCTCAACACGATGGATATCCCCTCCCAGAGCCTGAGAGTCTTGAAGACCATGATCGGACATCCCAGCCGTTGATCTTTCGCCGTAAGTAAACTCGTCCTCACAAAGAGACAAAAATCCTTCTTCGAAAGACCGTTTATATCTGATACAATTTGGTAAGGAATTTGCCCCTATAATGAGGGGAAAAATTCAAAAATGGAAAGAGAGAGGTCAAATTCTTCACAGTCGAGGTTGACGTTAAACATTAACTTACTCCAGCGTCGAGTTTATTTGAAGTATTAGAAAAAATCATTGGCTTGAGGGAAAAAAATTGTCAGAACTTTTTAGGAGTGAACAAAAAGGTATTTCTTTGGCAGTAAATTACATGGCAAAATCAACAGTCGTTTTTTTACTTTTCTTCATTCCCTTTTTCCAGTCCTTGTATTCTGAAGCCCAAAAAAATGAGGATCAAGGGGAGATTCAACATGAGGTAACGGTAACTTTAAAACTAGTCCAGGTCTATGTGACGGATAAAAAGGGAGATCCTGTAGTGGATCTAGAGAAAGAGGATTTTATTATCTATGATAATGGGCAAAAGCAGTCAATCACAGAATTTGAGCGACATATCCTGCGGTTTCCCTCTGCAGAAACTGAGGATCAACCTGAAGTCATTCAGGAGAGTCCTCTTCCAAAACCTCATGAATCGATGGGACGCAAGTTTTTTCTTCTATTCGACTTTGCCTACAACAATGCCAGAGGAGTCTTAAAGGCGAAAAAAGCCGCACTCCACTTTATCGACACCCAGCTTCAGCCCTTGGATGAGGTCGGAGTGATTTCTTATTCGGCAACCAAAAGCCTGAAAGTTCATAAGAATCTGACTACCGACCAAACAGAAGTCCGTAAAGTTGTGAAATCCTTCGGTTTGAAAGAAATTCATGGGAGGGCAGGAAATTTTGGAAACGAGGGCATTTTACATGCCACAAATTTTTCCCGAAAGATGATCGATTTAGCCAAATCCTTGAGATATATTCCGGGCCACAAGCACATCATTCTCTTTTCCTCGGGCATTCCCTACTCAATGATCTACAGACGGTTCATAAGCTCGGAAGAAAGCGCATCACGCTTGAAATACCAGAATATGCTCAAAGAATTAGCCGCTTCGAACAGCACCATCTTTTCTCTGGATACTGAGGAATTAAGAAGGATGAATATGGATATCTGGCAAAGAGGAGTTTTTTCACTACAGACGATAGCGAGCTCGACGGGCGGGGAATATTTCGGAAATATCAACAGCTATGAAAAACACCTGGAGAGGATCCAGAACTTAACCGCCTGCTGCTATGTCCTGGGTTACTATATCAGCGAAAGCTGGGATGGGGAATACCACAATATAGAAGTTAAAGCCAGGCGTTCCGGTTGCGAAGTCCATGCGCAGAAAGGATACTTCAATCCCAGGCCTTTCAGCCAGTACAGCAAGTTTGAGAGGAAGCTCCATCTGGCTGATCTGGCGTTAAACGAAGAACCTCTTTTTCAGGCACCCGTTCGGTTCCCTCTTGCAGTTTTGCGGTGCTCAATCAAGGGAAAGCCGAAAGTTGCGTTCTTTTCGAAAGTGCCTATGGAAAAGATCGAAGAAATCTCCGGAAAAGATGTTGAGATCAGCAGTATCATTTTTGATGGAGATGACAACATCATCGAGATCGAAAGAGATAAGAAGGATTTCACCGAGTTACCGGACGGGAATGTTTATTATTCTTCCCTTGTATCGGCTGACCCAGGCGAGTACAAATGCCGCCTGGTCATAAGAAACCTGGAAACAGGGAAGGGAGCTGTGGCCTCCTCGTCGGCTGAAGTAACAGAGTGTCCGGACTATGGCCTCCAGCTTGACTCACCCCTGCTGCTGAAGCCAGAAAAGGGAGCTTTTTATCTCGAAGAACCTCCCGGTGTTTATGATTTTGACACGAGCCAGTATTCTCCACTTGTGGAGAATTTGGAACAGGGAACGAGTCGCGTATTGGCTTTAGTTAGATGCTCATTCTCTGATATCCACCAGCCCGATATCAAACTTTCCGCTGACCTTATTGCTCACATGACCGAGACAGAAAAAAAAATCCCTGCAGACATCTCTCTTCTCAATGAACATCATGAGGATGACACGGTGATATTTTTTATAGAACTTCAAACTGAAGAATTACAATCAGGAGAATATACTCTGAATATCTCTGCAGAAGACAGCCGCACTCAGTCACAGTCTCAGGTGAACACGATATTTAAGGTAAAATAAGAGGGGTTTTTTACATTCAGTAAAAACCTTATGATTTTCTGCGGGACTTCCACTTTCCGAGTTGGATCAATCTCTTTAAACGCTCTTTGATGCCTCTGTTTGCAGCCCAATTCAAGATCCTGTCGATCCGCGGATAGGCTTTCTGTACATCATCGTACCATGTCAGTTCATCTTTGATCGATTTCAAAGCCTCGGATTCGTAGGAATCGTCGATTTGTGCCCAGGTGGCTATTGCCAGTTCCCGAAGGCCGACTCCCCAATAAAGACTACCCAGGTCATACAGCCCTTGATTTCTGGGTCTTCCCCCCATGTTGATGACATTCTCATAAAGGTCAATCTGCTCTTCGACATATCTCGCTGAAATCTTGTCCAAGGTGGAATAGCCTCTTTCTTCCATTATTTCGTGTAGTTTTTCATATGTTTTCTTGATGATGTAACATTTTACATTCTTGTTGAACACTTCAGATATTTTGTATTTTTGGGATAAATATTTTTTTGCCTCGTTGTAAGCCTGATACATGTATTCGATGGCTCTTCTCTCGAAATCAAAATGCGAGGCCAGAGTCAAAAGGAATTCTGCACTGACAGCCGTATCAGGATTCTCTTTCAGAAATTTCAGGAATCGATACTCCAGAGGCTTGTTGAAATAGAGCTCTTCGATATAATCAAAGGCTGACGAAATATCGCTCACAGGGACGATGATATTGTTCAGATTACTGTGTATGAATTTCCTCGTTAAATAGGCAAGTTCTTCACTGTCGAGATCGTATTCCTCGAGATATTTCTTTTTAAAGTACAAAAACTGCTCTTCTTCGGGCAAGGCCAGAAACTTATCCAGAAAATCATTGAAATGTTCCTCAAAAGAATCAGTGATTATTAGGTCCTTTTTGGCCTCAGGGCTCTTATACAGAACCGCCTTAGAACGAGACATTCCAGAGAGGAGAACAACCTTGAAAGCCTTTTCCTTCTGGTCTTTAAAAAGCGAGTCGGATTTTGTGTCGACAAAATGGATTTCAGTGTGACACTTTTTTGTGATAGATGGGAAACCTTCAGCGATATGGAAAAGGTGGGCTCCTTGGGCGAGAATCTGTTCATAGGGAGATTCTCTAAAAAAATATTGAGCAGGGACAATTTTAATCCCTGAGGGCGACTTCACTCGTACATAATCACTCACCCTATCGTATTCTATGCCTCTGGATGGGAATCTCTGGAAGGATTGCAGATCTGCTCTGCTTGCTTTTGGCAGGACATTCAGCTTTGCATCCTGCTTTCCCGGAATTGGGACGGATGGGATGACTTTTTTCCCCGAATCAAGGTCTAATCCTCCCCGTCTACGCAAAAAATTTAGGATGTCTTCCTTTGTGATCGCTTTTGAGATTTTTTCTTTGTCTTCAATTTCCTTTAAGTCAAAGTAAGCAGTAATCAACTGTGTGTAGGTCTGGACCTTTTCGCTATGGCTCAGATTGGAGCCAGAGATATTAAAGCTATCCAGAAGGTCAGAAATTTCATTATCCTTGCCGGCCGGCCCTGTCAGCGCTCCGGAGACAGAGGGCCTTCCTCCTCGAAATTCATCCAATGCCTGGGATAATGCAAGATGATTACCCTCTCTGGAAGTTGATTCCGAGGTCGAGGAAGGAAGAATAGAAAAACACAACATAAGAAAAACAACTATGTGGAGGGCTATGGACAAATAAAGAGCGAACGAGAAAGTGATTTTTCTCGCTATTTTAAAACAATTCTCTAGATCTCTCAATGTCTTCAAAAGACTTCACTTCCACTTCATCTTATAGACAGCCAGTTCCTGATAGCCGCTCTCTTTCTCATGAGCGCAGTACATGCGGCTGTTTTTAAATTTCCGGCCTAACGCTTCTTTGAGACTTTTGCGCCCTACAAAGACACCGTCTGAGTTGAAGATGTCCAGCATATATTCCCCCGGATTCTCTCCTTTCTCGTAGGTTTCCACCAGAAGCCTTCCTGCTTCATCCACATAGAGGGACTTGAGAGGAGGAAAATTCTCCTGCATATAGACTTTATCCTTCAAGAGATCCCACATGCTACCTTCGCGCATGCTGTTTATTATTTTCTGTTCATACTCTTCAGGGATCTTAATTTTTCTGGACTGTTTTTTTATTTTTTTTAGCAGCTCCCCCTGGAGATTGTATAGTTCGATTTCCAGAACTTCTTGCTGGGGATTTACAAGATATATCCGATCTTCGGTGATTTGATAGCTGAAATAGGGATCAAAAAGATTGTACCGGGCACTTTGGAGGGGGTTTTCTCTGGTTACTTTTCCGTCTAAGGCTTTAATTTTGTCGAAGGCTTCGTCCAGGATGATGAGATGATAGCTCATCTCTTTTCCCTCGGGATCGAATTCTATTTCTTCAAATAGAAAATTCCCATTATCCAAACACATGGCCCCGCCGAAAACGCTGATCTTGGAGGTGTCCTTTATCTCTTTAGTCAGAGAGCCATCTTTATTGAAACAGCGTCATAAATGGATATTTTCTGGTCAACGGTCAACCTTAACTCTCCAGCGCGATGGATTTCTCCAGGACCTTTTCCTTCTTGCCCGATAGTTTGAATAAAACTTCCCTGGCTGTCGAATTTGAATATTTGGGCATTGCTGATAAAATAGACATTTCCATCCCTATCCACGTCCGCAGATCGAATACGAGAGATACCCAGTTCAGCTAAATCTTCCCTTTCCGTATCTACAGTGACTTCTTTTTCCAGTTCAAAAGTGGAAAGTTCACCCCTTATTCGATAAGGCTCCAGATGATTGATGACGACTTCGACTCCGTCCTCCACAATCTTTTCGACTTTGTCCTGCTTCGGTCCACAAGAAACAGATATGATTATTGCAGAAAGAAAGACAATGATTGAAGTATTGAAATCTCTTTTGTTCAATGCGCCCACCCTCTCTGTATTTAATATTAAAACAGGAATATTCTGTTTTCAACCAGAACTTATGAAACACTTTCGACGGTTCCTTCAAAGCTGTCTGTATTTTGTTCCCGTGATTATCATTTGGTGATTACACGTATGTTGGTTTATATGAATCAAAGCAAATTCGTGTTAAAATGAAAACGTGACCTGGGATAAAAAGATCAAAGATCTCGAACACATCTTGAGAGAAATTCTCAAGAGCAATTTTCTTCCCAAAGACAGTTATCTTGCCGGTGGTACGGCACTCTATTTCTATCTTCGCCATCGGGTATCTGTTGACATTGATTTTTTCTCACCAAAGCCATTTCGTCCAGATACATTGGTTTTCAAAGCAAGAGAAAGCTTTGATCAAGTGGATGTTGAAATCATGGAAAAAGATAGTTTGATTATGTTCCTTTCCCAAGAGAAAATAAAATTTTCGTTATTTCATCTGCCTTACCCAATGTTATCTGACTTGAGTTTTCATGAAATAAAGACTCACATCAAATGTCCAATGGCATCTGTTGAAGATATCGAAGCCATGAAGGGTGTTGCCCTTGCCCAAAGAGGTTCAGCTAAGGATTTTGTCGACCTTTATCATCTGCTCAGAAGAACACGACACACATTCAACGATATGTTTTCTGGTGTTCAGCGCAAATATCAAGTTGATGAGAAATACAGTTATCATTTGAAGACTGCTGCGGTTTATTTTTTTGATGCTGAACAGGAGATCAATGCTATCGTGATTGTCGATAGGGATGGGAGAATTCGAAAAATTAACGATGAGGAATGGGATGAAATCAAGGCTTTTTTTGTGAGGTTCAGTAAATGAGAAAGGAACTTTTTTGGGACAGAGATGAAGAAGCAATCTCTCCTGATATTGAGATTGAAAGAGCCATTAATTTTGGGGGTTTTGACTTCATAGAAGAGGTTCAAAAGAAGTATGGAATGGAGAAGTTCAAAGAGGTTTTGAGAAATAAAAAAAGCTTAAGCAAGAAAGCAGTCAATTATTGGTGTCTTGTCTTGGCAATAGATCCAAATGAAACTGCGGCCTTCAGGGATTCGTTTTCTATTTGGACTCCTTTTCGATAATTATTCATTTTGTCAGATTTTCCATTTACGAAAGCTATTCTTTCTAGTTTCATTCTTTTGTATATTATCAATTTTCCTGTGGACAATACTCAATAAATTAATGAGGGCTCTCCTTTATGCGTGTGAACAAAGGATGATAGAGAGAACATTCTTTAGTGAATCTGGAAGAAGGATGGCGGTTTGGTTAGGCTAGGACGTTTCGTCAGTCCTGACAATTGCGAAATCTGCAAGCCTTCCTTGATACTGGACCACAGAAGCCTTGATTTCAATCGAAACTTCACTTCCGTCTTTGTGCATTATTACCGTTTTATAAATATTCGGGACATCTTCTCCCGCGATGCGTCTTAGATAGTATTTAGCCAACTTCGGAAGCTCGTCCGGATGAATATAATGGGCAAATGAAGTGCCAATGACTTCATCTGGAGTGTATCCTATCAGTTCTGTCACCTGAGGATTCACATATTTTACCTGCCGGTCTTGAATGATCGCTCGATCTCCAACTTTTGAAGCTCGGTGATTCGCTCATGCAGCTCCATCAGTTCATCGAGCTGCTTGTCTTTTGCTTCATCATTCTTATTCATGCTCATTACTCCTGTTTCTTGTGATAATTTCAGTCCGCTCTCAAGAAGTCATTGTGGCTATCTGGAAACCAGCCCCAAATTATCATTTGTTCCACACTCATTGGCTATTCCTTCAATATTTTTTTCGATGTTTTTGCTTTGGAAAAAATATGGAAAATTGAGTTCTACGATATGCATCATCCACTTATCTGGCCCAATGAGTCATTCGTATTTTAGAGCATCTGAAGGATTGGCCTCTGCGATTTTGATGATCTTTGTGCCTGCGGTGAGCAGAGCCATAGACAGCGTGAAGAGGCTGGACACCAGAAATATGCCCAGTCCGAGGTTTGTCCTGAAGACATAATTTTCCAGCCATTTCTTCATCATGAGATATACAACCGGCCAGGCGATGATATTCGCCAGGAGCACGCAGGAAATCATCTCCCTGGATAGGCGGAAGACCAGACCAGTAACCGATGCCCCGAAGATCTTCCGGATGCCGATTTCTCTGGTCTTATGCTCGGCTGAATACGAGGCGAGCCCAAAAAGACCGATACAGGAGATCAGGATTGCTGAAAATGCGAAAGCATTGAAAAGCCATCCCATCAGGGTCTCTGATCTGTAGAGATCACCGAATGTGTCTTCGAGAAACTCGAAATAAAAAGGGAATGGAGGATTGAATTTTTTAAAAACCTGCTCGATAAAAGGAAGGGTTTGTTTGATGGTTCCCGGCCTTATTTTTATAAAAACCTGATAATGTGCAGGCGGATAGAAACGGAAAACAAAGGGACTCACGGTCTGATGCATGGAATAGAGATGATAATCTTTAACAACGCCTATGATTTCCACTTCTTTGTCTTCTTCCGAGAGCATGGGATGGTCGAAGTAGAGTCTTTTTGCAATGGGAGATGCGGCTCCCAACTTCCGGGCAAAGCTTTGATTGACGATGCATGTTCGCTTCCGGTCATATGTATCATATTTCGAGAAATTCCTGCCTTCTATGATTTCCATTTCAAATGTTTCGAAGAAGTCGAAATCGATCATTTGAAAGCTCGATGAAAATGAGACATCCTGAGATTCACCGATTAAGCGGATAAGGACTTCATCCCTGACCTGGAGCGGCCGGCTTGATGCTGCTGTGATGTTGACGATGTTAGCATCTTTTATCAGTTCATCTTTGAATTCTTGGTAAGGGATTTGATTAGGAACAACCACAATCGAATTCTTGCTGAATCCCAGCCCTTTTTCTCTGATCAAACGCAGCTGTTTGAAAACGATGAAGGAGCAGAGGATCAATCCGATGGCCACAGAGAACTGAAAGGTGATGAGAATTTTTTTCAATCGAAATCCATCAATATTCAGAGAGAAACTTCCTTTGAGCACGCGATGAGGACGGACTGAGGACAGGATGACGGCGGGATAGAATCCCGCTAGAATGCCGGCTGAAAGAACCATACCCGCCAGCTCCAGGAGAAGAAATCTATTGGTCCCACTCACCAGGCTGAGTCCCTTTCCGAAAAAGCTGTTGAAGAAAGGAAGAGTCAGTTGAACAAGCAAAAGCGCCGGCAGGAGCGCGAGGAAAGAGAACAGGATGGATTCTATAACATTTTGAATAAGAATCTGCGAACGAGATGCCCCACTCACTTTTCTAATGCCGACCTCTCGTGCATTCTTGATGAACCTTGCTGTGCTCAGGATGATGAAGTTGAGGCTGGCCAGGGCCCAAATGATGGCGGCAAGCGCCAGATAAAAATAACTTTGCCTGCTGGATCTGTTTTCATCCCATCCATTTCGATGAACTCCTGTCAGGGGATGAAGGTTCAGAGTCTGAATCGAGTCGGGATTCAAATGCTTTTTGGGGAAAAGCTGGATTTTCTGATCGAATCCTTCCTTGGAGACATCGGGCCGGAGAAGCAGATAGGTAAAACAGGCAGGTTCTTTGCTTTCCAACATAGCTTTTCCCAGCCATTCGATGCGGGCCACAAGGTCGAAGCGAATATGGGAGTTCAGGGGTATGTTTTTAACGACGCCCGTAACTTTGAATTCCTCATCGAACTGACGGACATGCAGAATTTGGCCTAGAGGATTTTTATCTCCAAAATACCGTCCAGCCGTCTCTTCTGTAATGACGATCGAATTGAGTCCTGATAATGCGGTCTCCGGGTTGCCTCTGACAAACGGGAAGGTAAAGATTTGAAAAAATGTGGAGTCAGCAAGATAAAACTTTTGTTCGTGGTAGCGGGTGCCTATCAAGGAGGCATTTTTGAATCGAATCCGGCAGAACTCCTCGATCTCCTTGAATCGTTTTTTCAGGGCAGGGCCGAGACGCAAGGAGGAGTCTGCAGTCGCTTCTTTAGATCCTTGGTTAGCGAGCACAAGAAAAATCCTGTCGCGTTTGTCATGGAACCGATCATAACTGTGTTCATATTTCACCCAGAGGAAAACAAAGATAAAGCAGGCCATTCCGAGAGTAAGGCCTACAAGATTGAGAGCGGCATATTCTTTCTGCATCTTGATCTTGCGAAAGAAGAATCGTACATGATTCCACAAAAGCTCGGGTCTGAGGCATTTTAAGAAATTGGAGGAAGAGCTGAAGAATCTTCTCAATCTTATCACCCATGTTTGACAGGATTATGATCCATAAAAGAGCAAAATCCATGCCATTTTTTTCCTGGATGATAAAGGTTTTTAGAGGAAAATATGTCCGCGGACGACCGTATCCTGTCCGCAATCGGACAAACACGACTAATAAGCCATGCCTCCCCACTTGACATATATCACACATGCTAAACCAAAGAGAACCTTTGCGATGTAGTGAACCCACCATATCCAGGTAGTGGGGGGCATGCTCACAACCTGGGGGAGAAGGACTATAACGGCCATTATGGTGGCAAAAATTATTTTTGTCTGAATCAATTCTGCTTTTATGAATGCTAGAATAAATGCTACAAGGATGCCTATGTTGAGAATAGCTCCATAGGGCATTTTCTTGTCCCTTCTTTTCCTTGATCCCAGTCTATTGTGCTATTCCCACCTCATCTTGTAAACTATTAATTCTTTATAGCTGTTCTTTTTCCCTGGTATTATTGAGATCATTATTTTTAATCATCTCAAATTAATGTCCGGAAAACATTACACTTCCAGGGAAACTTGGAATTTTTATTCCTGAATCTCAAAATTGTATCGTTTTACAAATTTGTAGCCGTCTTCATCCGCCACACAGTAGGCTTTGCCGTTTTTAAAGAATAAAAGCAGAGAATAGA
>SMTZ1_10016311_pt1 | contig 10540 bp, 8 predicted proteins | sample DeeMarSWOR136_30_FD_25667 | JGI IMG/M metagenome (IMG submission 25667) | reverse complement strand
GTTTCCGTTGTTTCCAAGGTTGGCGGCGACTTTCCAAGCGCTTATTTATGGTGGCTTGAGCAAGAGGGCATCGATTTATCTGGAGTCGTCAAAGTTGAGAGTGCATCCACCACGCGTTTCGAATTAGAATACAGTAGCGACTTGTCGAACAGAAAATTGCGGCTGAAAAATAAGGCGCCAACCATTACAGTCAATAATTTGCCCAAATGTCTAAGGGCAAAAGCCATTCATGTGGCTCCAGTAGCTGGCGAAGTTTCATATAAGGTTGTCAAAAAACTGAAGAATTGTGCTGATTTGTTGTCCCTTGACCCGCAAGGACTAGTGCGAAAATTTGACGAGAAAGGAAACGTGACTCTCCGGTCCGTTAAGAACAAACGGATACTGGAACTCGTTGACGTTTACAAGTCGTCTTTGAACGAGATTAAGGCTGCAACTGGGATGTCAAGGCTTGACTCGGCATTAAAAACGGTTCACAGCTACGGTGTTGAAACGGTTATTGTCACTTTGGGCGTGAAGGGTGCGGTGCTTTCTGTCGAAGAAACCATTTATGATATTCCAGCTTACAAGTCGAAAAGAATTGTTGACCCAACCGGGGCTGGAGACGTTTTTGTTGGTGGTTTTCTGGCTGAATACATCCGTGGTGAAAGCTCTGCGTGGTGTGCATGTGTTGGTTCTGCGGCTGCTTCGCTTGTTGTTGAGGCAGTTGGGCCAACGTTTTTTGGTGATAAGGCAGAGATTTATCGAAGAGCACGTATGCTTTATGAAAAAGAAATTAAGCAATGATGCGTATTGTAATGCGCTAGACAGTAGAAGAGTTGAAAGAGGCGTTTGATCTTGGGACGTGTTGCTAAAGGTGTGAACTGTAGCGTTTCTGGTTGCGGTAAAGATGCTATACGCTCACTCTCAGCTGCAAAGGTTAAGTCCGCAGGCCTAAACATCACCGTCAGTGGAAGACGTGCTTATCTGTGCAAGGAGCATTATAAAGAATACAAGAAGAGGACAAAAAAGGAGAAACAAGTTGAACAATGGCGATATAAAGCTGTATAGACACTGAGAAGCGAGGCGATTTTATGCGAATATTACAGTTGCACTCCAACTTCATTGAATATGAGCCTGTTCAGAAAGAGATAGTCATGGCTGAAGAAGCCGAGAAAAAAGAGAATAGACTGGAAGAACTCGTTGTTTTGTTCACTGCAGTTGAAGAAGGCGACAACGTAGAGGTAGCCAAAAAAGCCGTGGATGAAGTCCAAACTTTCCTTGAAAAGCTGAAAGTGAACCGAATTTTAATCTATCCCTACGCGCACCTAAGCAGCGACTTGGCAAAACCCGCAGAAGCACTGAAAGTAGTTAAAGCAATGGAAGCCTACGCGAAAGAGAAAGGCCTAGAAACATATCGTGCACCATTCGGGTGGAACAAACAGTTCACAATTTCAATAAAGGGTCATCCACTTGCAGAACAATCCCGTGTCATACTGCCATTCGAAGTAGAAGAGAAGAAAGAAGAAAAGGTCTCCGAGGCGGTTAAAGCTGAAGAGAAAATAAAATCTCTCTGGTATATCCTTCAGCCAGACGGAAAAATGGTGCCAGTTGATGAGTTTGGCTTCCAAGGGCATCAGAATCTGGAGAAGTTTGCGAGATATGAGATCTCAAAGGTTAGGGCGAGCCAGCAAATCCCCCCGCATGTTCTGTTGATGAAAAGACTGGAAATAGCTGATTACGAGCCTGGGAGTGACCCTGGAAACATACGCTGGTACCCAAAAGGTCGGTTAGTCAAGTCCCTCCTTGAGCGGTTCGTCAATGCAAAAATGGCAGAGTATGGAGCAATGGAAGTTGAAACTCCAGTCATGTACGATTTTCAACACCCGAGCTTAGCAGATTACCTAAACCGTTTTCCAGCAAGACAATATCTGGTGAAATCAGAGGATAAAGAGCTGTTTCTGCGGTTTGCCGCATGTTTCGGACAGTTTCTCATAGTTCACGACACTCAATTTTCCTATAAGCACATGCCACTGAAGGTCTATGAATTGGCACACTACAGTTTCAGACGTGAACAAAGAGGCGAGGTTGTCGGTTTAAGGCGACTACGAGCATTCACAATGCCGGACTGCCACGCTTTCTGCACAGACCTTGAACAAGCCAAAAAAGAGTTTATAACAAGATTCAAACTGAGCATGCGAATTCTGGACGAAATAGGCTTATGTGAAGACGACTATGAAGCAGCAATACGATTCACAAAAGACTTCTACGAAGAAAACAAGGACTTCATCGTATTTTTGGCTAAAGTCTTTGGCAGGCCAGTCTTGGTTGAAATGTGGAAAGACCGTTTCTTCTATTTTATACTGAAATGGGATTTCAACCATGTAGACAACCAAGACAAGGCTGCGGCTCTATCAACAGACCAAATTGATGTTGAAAACGCGAAGAGATATGACATAACCTATACTGATGAGAAAGGCGCGAAACATTATCCGCTTATTCTTCATTGTTCCCCAAGCGGGGCAATTGAAAGATGCGTCTACGCACTTTTGGAAAAAGCCTACAAGGAACAGCAAAGCGGTAAACCGCCAATGCTTCCATTGTGGCTTTCACCAACACAAGTGCGTATAATTCCGATTTCTGACAAGTACTTTGAACATTGTCAAAAACTGGCGGATACGATAGAGGCACGATGCATACGCGTGGATATTGACGATCGGACATTGACCTTGCAGAAGAGGGTTAGAGAAGCGGAAATGGAGTGGATACCTTACATAGTTGTCGTGGGACAAAAAGAGATAGAATCTGATGTGCTCCCAGTTAGAGATAGAAAAGTCGGAAAGATACGCAAAATGAAGATTGAGGAACTGACAAGTCAGATTGAAGGAGTAGTAAAAGGCAAGCCTTTCAAACCACTACCCATACCGAAACACCTGTCAAAAAGACCACAATTCTACGGTTAACGATGCTAGAAGCAGTCAGATTCTTCCAAAAAACATATCAAACCTTAACTTGATAGACTAATTCCTCCAGTTTGGAGGATAAACCTGTTGAAAAAAGAATTACTCGTTTATATAGACGGGGAATATTACCCGAAATCAAATGCGAAAGTTTCAGTTTACGACCATGGACTTTTGTATGGCGACGGTGTCTTTGAAGGAATCCGTGCATATGACGGTGTCGTCTTTAAACTGAAAGAACACATAGATAGACTATACCGTTCAGCAAGTGTAATCATGCTTAGCATTCCGCTAACAAAAGAGGCACAAGAGGTGTCGGCGACTTAGGACTCGACCCGCGGAAATGCCAGAAACCAACGGTGATAATCATAACAGATGTCATAAGATTGCACTCGGGCGAAGCTAAAGAGAAGGGAATACGAGCCATGCTCTGCTGGGTGAAAAGAGACCCTGTGGATGCAACATCCCACGAGGTAAAATCTCTGAACTACATGAACAGTATACTCGCCAAGATTGAAGCTAACATCGCTGGCTTCGCTGAAGCTATATGCCTCGACAAAAACGGCCACATAAGCGAAGGAGTTGCCGAGAACGTTTTCATAGTAAAAAAAGAAAAAATCATAACCCCTCCAACCTCAACAGGCGCCCTAGTTGGGATAACAAGAGATGTTGCTATGAAACTAGCCGAAAAACTCGGGTACACAGCAGTTGAAAGTAACATCACACCAACAGACTTGTTCACGGCGGATGAAGTATTCTTCACAGGCACAGCAGCAGAGATAGTCCCGATAGTGGAAGTTAATAAGCGGGTGATAGGCGACGGCAACCCTGGATCAATAACACGACGTTTAATGCAAGAATTCGAAAAAGTTGTCCGAGACTCAAAAGAAGGAGTATCGATTTACCCGTAAACATGTGTATGGAAATCCCACCTTCACATTTGAAATTAAGCTTAATCCTAACTTTTTGCAAAGAAAACTTGATTTAAGGAGGTTATGCTTAGTTAAAGTTGACGGCTGTCTAGTCTTTCATTACTCAGTGGTTTTCTAAAGAAGTTTCAGTTATGTTTATGGAATTGAATATGGAAGTATCGAAAGTATTTAATACAATTCTATCTATACATAACGAATCGTGACATATATAGAGGAATGAATGATGTCTACAGGAAATAGAACATTTGATTGGATTCTAGCGATTTTGCTCATCATTGTTATTGCTATGTCTGGTATAGGCATCTACTATTTATCAGCGATTTCCACAAGTCAGGATGAGAACTACACGGATCTACTAGCAGCAATTAGTGACCTTGACACAAAATTGGATGCAGTGTTACATGTACTCAGCCAGCTTAATATATCGTTGCCTTTGGCGGTCATAGGTTCTGCGACTCCAACCTCTGGAGCTACACCTTTAACCGTATCCTTCAAGGCAGTGGCAATTGGAGGCGCCCCGCCGTACATTTTTGAATGGGATTTCGGCGACGAAACACCAACAATCGGCGAACGAAATCCAACCCACGAATATACCACAGAAGGAATATACACAGCCACGGTAACAGTCACCGACAGTGAACAAGCAACCGCATCAGACAGCTTAACCATAAGGGCGCTTGAGCGCGAGATGGTCGAGGTAGTCTTTGCTTTCAATCCAGCTCTGGAAGAAGCGATATACGCCATTGAGGACATGGTTGAGGAAGAATATCCATACATCGACTTTGTTTGGAGGGCGATGCCGTGGTCTACTGACGCTCAGCATGACAGCTATGTTGTATGGTTGACGGCACAGGACCCCAAGCCCGACATCATAGCCATCGACGTTGTCTGGCCAGGAGAATTCGCCGAGGCTGGATGGATAGAGCCTCTCGACAATTACCTCACTTCAGAAATGAGGGACACGTTTATCCCATCGACCCTCGACTCATTCACGTTTAATGAAAAACTGTGGGCTATACCGTTGTTTGTCGGCACTCCAGGACTCTACTATAGAACCGATATCTTGACAGATTTTGGCTTTGACCCACCAGAGACTTATGATGAACTCGTAATTCAGGCGCAAACGATATTGGCCGACCCTGCTTATGCGGATATGTACGGTTTCACTTGGCAAGGGGCCAAATACGAGGGACTCATCTGTTCCTGGCTTGAATTTCATACCGGCTTCGGAGCCGAAGTGTTCGATGAAAATTGGAATGTTGTGGTAAACTCAACGGAGGGTGTCGCAGCGCTGCAGTTCATGGTGGATCTAATCTACACGGAGATGATTTCGCCAGAAGCCACTACGACGTGGATGGAAGAAGACGCAAGAGTGACGTTTACTGAAGGAAATGCTATATTCCATCGAAACTGGCCCTACGTACCAGCTATAGCTGAAAAAGATCCGCCTGACTCGCAAATTAAGGGCAAATGGGGCCTGGTTCCAAATCCCCATGTGCTAGGCTACGAGTCGGCAGCAACTTTGGGTGGATGGGCGCTTGCCATGAACACTTATTCTGAGAACAAGGAAGACGTATGGAAGGTCATCGAGTTGATTGCAAGTTACGATGGTATGAAGGAATTCACGATAAGATATGGAGAGGCTCCGCCGCTTGAGGCACTATATGAAGACACAGACATCTTGGCAGCGTATCCACACATGGCTCTCCTAAGAGATATAATAGACGGTGCCACGCCCAGACCGATGCATCCGAAATACCCTGAAATATCAGATATCCTACAAGAAGAGCTTCACGCGGCTCTCACTAGGCTCAAGACGCCAAAAGAAGCCTTAGACGACGCTGCTAGTAGACTTGAAACCCTGTTAGCAGGCTAAACCCACCCTTATTAAGGAAGGCATCCTTATAAAGGGAACACCCTTATTTTTTCTTAGAGACGTGGGAAAATGAAGATTAAGCTAACAGAGGCTAAGTACGCCTGTCTATTCCTTATTCCGACGTTTCTAGGTATAATTATCTTTGCATTTTTTCCAATAATATCGTCGTTCTGGTGGAGTCTTCATGAGCTAAAATACAAGATTCTGTGGACAGGAATGCCGTTTGTCGGCTTCGAAAACTATGCCTGGGCATTTATCAATTCTGAAATTTGGGGAAGCTTGGGGTATACTCTGTATTTTGTCGCGTTGTCAGTGACCTTGGAGTTTTGGATTGGACTGGGCATGGCACTTGCGATGTTCCACACTTTCAAGCTCAAGGGAGTTTTACGAGCGATTGTCATAGTTCCATGGGCAGTGCCAGCCATAATTCAAGCCTCTATGTGGAGGTGGATGTTTCATCCAGACGTCGGGGTTATCAGCGATATTTTGATAAAACTGGGCGTAGTTTCTGCACCGTTAAACTTTCTAGGAGATTCTTTTCTGGCCATGCACAGCGTGATTCTAGCCGATGTCTGGAAGACTTCATCTTTCATGGCAATATTGCTATTTGCAGGACTCGCTGCCATACCCCAAGACATCTACGATTCTGCAAAAGTCGACGGGGCACGTGGATGGTTCCGGTTCAGACACATAACGCTTCCAATGATGTCACCGATAATTTTGGTGGCTCTCCTGTTCAGGACAATGGACGCCTTTAGGGTCTTTGACTTGGTGTACGGTCTTACTGGGGGTGGTCCAGGCACGACGACTGAAGTTTTGAGCACGTTCTCCTACAAATACTACTTTAGTTATGCAAATTTTGGCAAGGGATCAGCATTAGCGATAGTAACATTTCTTATTCTCGTAGCAATGTCTCTTTTCTACATCAGAAGCCTGCAGAAACGCCTAAGATTCAAATGAGGTGATGAATATGGTGAGCTTGAGTTACAGGCAGAAGCGTTTGTTGAGCCAAACTATAACGTATGTTGTTGCAGCAGTTACCATGATTTACTGTCTTTTCCCTATTGCATGGATCTTTATAACATCGATAAAACCTCCTGGTGCCGAGTTCTCAATTCCCATCGAATACATACCGTCAAAAGTTTCACTGGACAATTACATTGAGATATTTGCAGAGCACAAATTCCACTATTATCTGCTGAACAGCCTTGTCGTGGCTTCTGCTGCCACCGTCCTTGCACTTGCGATAGGGTCCCTCTCCGCGTATGCTATTGCTAGGCTAAGGTTTAGGTTCAAAACATCGTCTCTCTTGACGATTCTAGTCGTTGGCATGATGCCTGGTATAGTGATGATTCTTCCTATTTTCTTGATTGTAAGAGAACTGGGACTTATGAATACGTGGCTAGGCCTCATCATTCCCCATGCGGTTTTTTCTTTGCCCATAACTGTATGGTTATTGGCCAGCTACTTTGCCGAGTTGCCATTTGATTTGGAAGATGCCGCCAAGATAGACGGGTACACTCCCTTCAGCATATATAGAAAGATAATCATGCCCCTTTCGGTGCCTGGGCTATTCTCCGCTGGAATTCTTGCTTTTATAGCCTCTTGGGGCGAGTTTATGTTTGCACTAACGCTGACCCATACAATACAAGCGCGAACCGCACTGGTTCTCATCGCCACGCTTCCTGGAGCCTATCATCTGAAATGGGGGATGATAAATGCAGGCGTTATTCTAACATTGATTCCAATAATTGTGATTGTGTTAGTCTTCCAGAAATGGGTAATGCGAGGGTTAACAGCGGGAGCGGTCAAATACTAAACGATAAATAGAAAAGGTGAGACCTTATGGTTGAGGTTAGGCTCGAAAAAGTGACTAAAACCTTCGGGAAGGTAATCGCTGTTGATAACGCGTCTTTAACGTTTGAAGACAAAAAATTAACGACGGTTGTAGGGCCTTCAGGATGCGGTAAGACAACTTTGCTCAGATTGGTGGCCGGTCTGGAGACACCTACCGGGGGTAACATCTACATCGGAGACAAGTTGGTCAACGAAGTTCCTCCATGGGACCGCAACATTGCCATGGTTTTCCAAAGTTATGCGTTGTATCCTCACATGAACGTATTTGACAACATTGCCTTTCCGCTCAAGGCTGCCAAATGTCCAAAAGAAGAGATAAAAAGAAGAGTAAAGCAAACAGCAGAGCTTCTTGACATACCTGAGCTACTAAGTCGAAGACCTCGCGAACTCTCCGGAGGCCAAATGCAAAGGGTAGCAATTGGTAGAGCAATCGTGAGGGAACCCGAGGTGTTTCTGATGGATGAGCCTCTTTCTAACCTAGACGCCAAGTTAAGAGTATACATGAGAGCTGAAATAAAGAGGTTACAAAGAGTTCTGGGGGTCACCACCATATATGTTACTCACGATCAAGCGGAAGCTATGACAATCGGCGACACCCTAGTCGTCATGGATAACGGTGCAATCTGTTGTATGGGAGGCCCAGAGACAGTATACTCCAAACCAGTAGACACGTTTGTTGCCACTTTCATCGGGAGTCCTGCTATGAATCTCTTGGAAGGCGATTTTGAAAGCAAAAATAGTTTCTTTGTCACGGAATCCCTAGAATATGAACTTCCAAGAGATGTAGTAAGTGTGACTAAAGAGAAAGGTGTCTCCAAAGTAATACTAGGTATCCGACCGGAAGATGTCACAGTGAGCGATTCGAGAGTCCCAGGGTTCATCAGAACGGAGGTTTACATGATAGAGCCACTAGGTAGAGAACTCTTACTCAGTCTAAAGATCGGAACTCACATCATCAAGGCCATCGTCCCTCCTGACATTAGGTTGAAGATAGGAGGAGATGCATGGATGCATTTTGATGACAAAAAACTGCATATGTTTGACAGCAAAACCAAGAAACGTGTTGCGTAGAATTGAGTTCTAAATGTATTCTAGCTCTTCGCTGGCTATTACAAACATTGCGTGGCTCCAGCAAAGGGGACTTACCGAAACTTGGATACGGTTCTCGAAGATTTGTTCTGGAATAAATTTGTCAACCTTGTCTAGTACCCAGTTGTAGTATTGAAGAGCCTTTTCTCTATTCTTTAGCCTAGCATAGTAGATACTCATCCAGAAGTTAAGAAGTGGCCAAGCCCCAGATCCCTTCTTTCTATAACCTGTCTCATACATCCAACCATCATATTCGTCGTGTTCATACCTGTGAAGGCCACCATTTATCACCAGATTTTTTTCTATCTCTTCAACAGTAGCAGTAATTCTACTATCATTGGGTGGAAATACTGCAAAAGGATAAACTAGACCTAGTAGAGAAGCATCTATCCTTTTATCACTAACCTTGCCGTAACTCCTGAAGAAATGGCCTTCAAAATGGCTTTCTAACCTCTTTCTCATCTGATTGGCTATATTACTCCATTTCTCGTTGGGCAAAATAGCATTCGCACATCGCAAGCCTTTGATACAAGCAGACATGGAATAAGTGAAGTTTTCTTTCAAGTCAGGGAATGTTAGTCTCTCTTCCCAGAGATCGTTTGTTACCACCGTGAAATGATCTTCCTTCCATTTTTTACATATCCCGTTGGCGGCTTTACGGATAAACTCCTTGTATTCAAGGGCATCTCTCAAATCGTCTTTGAAATGATGCCAAACTGCCCACAACATAGATCCTGTCTGGTCAGGTTGAAACCTTGCCAATGCTTTCGGCCCGTTAACGAAATACTTTTCATAAAACACTCCATTTTTCTGAAAGCCTTCTGCTCTAGTCATGCACCAATCAAAGAATTTCTTCTGGATATCCTTGATTCCAAGGATATCTGCAGCTACGCATATGAAAGAAGCGTCTCTAGGCCAAACATAAGTGTAGTGCGCTGCTTCTCTTGGAAAGTATTCCTTCAAGCAATTCGCAGCGACGATTGCGCCATTTTCCAGTGCGCAATCTACAATAATGCGCTTACTGTTTTCGACTAGTTTCTTAATTTTCGTCTCCAATTCGCTTACCTCGCACTTTTGATACATTACATTATTAATATTTTAGATAGCGTACATTAAAGCTATGAATCTTCGCATAGTCTACACAAAGACTATTATCTCAGTCCAAAGTTTCTTTCCACAAGGAGAACCAAATGAACACGGTTACCGTTTGCGAATTATCACTGGACGATTACGCTGAAACCATTGGAGAAAAGGAAATATGTGAAATACGAACCCTAGCCGAGAAACTTGATGGCAAATCAGTAGTTCACGTCAATTCAACATCCTTCGGTGGGGGAGTGGCTGAGATTCTTCACAGACTTGTTCCATTAATGTGTGACGTAGGGTTGAAAGCTCAATGGAAAGTCATTAGAGGCTCCGACGAATTCTTCAATGTTACAAAGGCATTCCATAACGGTCTTCAAGGCATGAACATTCCCTTGACAGAACAAATGAAGAAAACATACTTAGAATACAACAAGATAAATGCTCACGAACTTAGTTTGAATTATGAGTTCGTTGCAGTTCATGATAACCAACCAGCAGCAATCATCAATCACTGTCCAAGCAGGATTGGAAAGTGGATTTGGCGCTGCCACATCGATCTGTCACATCCAAATCAAGAGTTCACGAATTTCATTACTCCCTTTTTACTCCAGTACGATTCCTTAATTTTCACAATGGAGCAATTTGTACAAGAACCTTTAAAGGCGAAGAAAGTAGCCCTAATTCCGCCAACAATAGACCCTTTAAGCACCAAAAACAAACCTCTTTCTCAAAATCTAATTCTTTTAATGTTAGACAAATACGAT
>SMTZ1_10008046_pt1 | contig 10541 bp, 13 predicted proteins | sample DeeMarSWOR136_30_FD_25667 | JGI IMG/M metagenome (IMG submission 25667) | reverse complement strand
AATCCGGTATCTCTTCCTTTATCATAGTATCATCTATATAGCCTGTTCTTCCTTTCCAGATTTTTCTATCTATATCTGATGAGGTTAACGTGTAAACTATGCGCAGATTCTTATTGACCGAATGCATACTATCTAAATCCTGCCGGAATATAATATCTTCTTCTCTGTCATTGCCATACAATAAAACAATATCTGTGGGCAACATTGAATCTGTGGCAAATTTGCATATCGACCTTATAGGCGTTATCCCTATGCCTCCCGAAAGAAAGGCTATTTTCTCATATTCTCCCCCGAAGGTGAAAGAACCATAAGGCATCTTCAAACTCGCCCAATCCCCGGCCTTTAATCTTTCCAGGGCTTTTGAAAATTCACTATCGGTTATTCTCTTGGTAAACTCTACGTACCCTTTCTCCGTAGGAGAATTGGAAAAAGAAAAATGTTTCGTCTTCTCTACCCCATCAATTTTTATGGTAACAAAAAAGAATTGCCCTGGTTTAAAATCGACATCCTTCTCTATTCTAAAGCGGAAGCTTTTCACATTATGAGTTCTTTCTATTATATCTACTACTTCTGTTTCCAATTTAATCATTGAAATACGGGGACACAATACTTAATTATCTTATCCCGTCACCTTTCGCTTTTTCAATATTCTCGCCATTATCTCCAAAATTCGACCACAGTTTTTTCAACATCTAATATCCCGGTCGTGTTCGCGTATTGTTATACTGTTACGGAAGTCTTGGCAGAACTTTCAAAAGTTGAGGACCGGTTTTCAACAATTAAGTATTGTGTCCCCATAATTCCTTTCAGCGCCGGCACGGACCATCTCTTCAATAGCCTCTTCAGAATCTTCGGGCTTTATATTAACGCCCTTGATAGCATCTATCAATAATTTGACTTTAAAACCGACTTTTAAGGCATCCAAAACTGAGGATTTAACGCAATAATCGGTAGCCAGACCACCAACGAAAAGTTCCTTTATTCCGGACATCTTTAACAGTTCAAAAAATCCAGTTCCCTTAGAATCGACCGCCTGAAAAGCGGAATAGCTATCCTTATCAGGGTCCATTCCTTTGGAAAGGAGTATTGTCTCCTTAGGCAATCTTAAACTGGGATGGAGCCTGGCTCCCCGGGTATTCTGTATACAGTGCTCTGGCCAGGGGCCACCGAATTTTTTAAAATGCTTACTTTCTTTGGGATGCCAATCCCGGGAGGCAAAAATTGGCCACTTTTTCCTGGAGAAAATCATCATATATTTATTTAAGATGGAAATTATTTTATCGCCTTCGGGCACAGCCAGAGCTCCCCCGGGACAGAAATCATTCTGCACATCTACTATTAATAGTGCTTTTTTTTCTTCCATGATTCACCCCAAACTCATTAAAGAACTAACCCAAGCAATCATCCCCATTTGCCCTTGCCTATGTGTACTTCTATCTCAGCCTTGATGAATTGACTCAACAGTCTCGCCTCATCCCTTGCTTTCGTAAATATAGCTACGCACCCCGGGTCTAAATTATCCTCGATGCCTGTCTCGGCAATGGAATGTACCTGGTCTAACACAGCTGCCAAGCCCATATGGAGTTGATTTGTGCACCTTGCCCTATCAACAAGTTTTGCCTTATCCTCTGTTAATCTTACAAACTTGTCCTTTGTTGCGCCACAGCGAGGGCATTTATCTGGCGCATCTTCACCATCAAAGACATAATTACATACACTACACTTAAACTTGGCCATTTTTCACCTCCTATCTTACAGATCTGATTCCTTTATCACTTTTTTTATCACTTCTGCGGACTTCTTAAGTTCTTTTTGTTCCTGTGTATTAAGTTCAATCTTCAAAACTTCTCTTACGCCTTCTCTATTGACAACAGCAGGAAGGCTTAAGTACACATCATTTATCCCTAAGTAATCCTCAACTAAAGAGGAAACGGGTAAAATAGCATTCTCATCATTCATGATTGCCTGGGTTATTCTTACCAGAGCCAGCCCTATCCCATAGGAGGTCTCTTGCTTCCTTTCCACTATTTCATATGCCGAATCTCTCACCTCAGTAAAGATCTCATTGAGTTCTTCATCGCGCTGGCAGGTGGCACTTCTTTTGCAGATGTAGCAGTAGTCCTTAAACAAAACTCCGCCAATCATTGCCCTGCTCCATACGGGAAACTCGCTATCTCCGTGTTCACCCAGAATATAGGCATGGATGTTTCGAGGGTCAACCTTGCAGTGTTTGCTTAAAAGAGATCTAAATCTCGCTGTATCCAAAACTGTCCCTGAACCGATCACTTTTTCTTTGGGTTTTGAAGAAAATTTATAAGCAGCGTAAGAAAGGATGTCCACGGGGTTACTGACGATTAGAAGGATGGCAGAGGAGGCGTGTTTTACAATTTCCGGAATTATTTTTCTGTAAAGTTCTACATTATCTTTTGCCAGGTCAAGGCGGGTCTGACCCGATTTACCTTTTTTTCCGGCAGTGATTACAACTAAATCTGAATTTTCTATCAGGGAATAATCTCCCGCAATTATCTCCACAGGTGAAATATAAGGAGCGCCATGGGAAAGATCCATAACTTCACCCTCAAGCCTTTTCCTATCAAGATCTACAAGGACAAGTTGGCGCACTCCACCTTTCATTATTAAAGCATAGGCATAGCGCATACCTACATTCCCACAACCAATAATAGAAATCTTTGGTTTTAAATCGGCCATCTTTCTCTTCTTGCTTACCCCTTAAAAAAATCTGTATATACGGCTAAACCCAGAGCTAATCCAGAAAAAAAGAATATGAAAAAGTAATTGATTTTATCTTTCTTTGAGCTTAATTTGCACAGGATAGTTCCCAGGACTTCGTAATCGTGTTGGGATAATCTGTCCTGAGTGAGGAGTTTATCTACAAGTTTCGTCCTGCCTAATTCTCTATGCAGGATACTGTCGTATCTGAACTTGTACATAAAATATACAAAGAATCCTCCTACTCCTATATACCAGAAAATTTTTGCCAGCAAAGGACTAAAATCTAAAACCACATTAACCGCCCTTATGGCGATTACCGCAATAAGGGCAAGAAAAAAGAATACCCAGGATGTTACCGGTTCCTTACAGGCTTTAAGCCTGAAACAATCGTAGCAGACAAATTTTTCGTTATTATCCGGCTTCATTTACTCTCCTTTGATTTTTTGATTTTTCTCAGTATCTCTCTACAAAATGCTGGTAAATCGTAAGGTCTGCGAGAAGTAACGAGATTCCCATCCACAACAACTTCCTTATCGATAAACTTTCCACCGGCATTTACCAGGTCATCCTTTATGGCGAAAAAACCGGTTACCTTCTTACCTTTCACTATCCCCGCTGATACCAGAACCCAGCCTCCATGACAGATAGCAGCAACAATCTTCTTTTTCTCGTACATTTCCTTTACAAATTTATTTACTTCTTTGTATCTTCTCAAAATATCAGGAGCATATCCTCCGGGGATAACTACTCCGGAAAAATCAGCCACCCTTGCCTTTTCTATAGGGAGTTCTTCTACTGCGGGGTAGCCTTCCTTACTATTATACTCCTTCCTTCTCCCTGTTCCTACAAGCAGAGCCTCTATCCCTTCTTCCCGTAGACGCAGATAGGGATACCAGACTTCTAAAACCTGATAATTATCTTCCACAAGAACTGCTACTTTAGCCATCTTCGCCTCCTTCTTTACAGATAACTCTTACCTGCTCCTTCAAGAATCCGAATAACAAACCACTCCCTTATTTTCAGTGGAAATATCCGGCAGCAATCCTTCCCAAAAGAATACCTGCGCCACAGGATATAGCTCCTATCAACAATGTCTCCAATCCGCTTGCCAGCCAGTTAACTTTTGTAACTTTGGTCTTAATCGCTCCTAAAACAAAAAGAAAAACCAAAACTGCCACCGCGGAAATAATCAACGCCTTACTTACATTGACAAAGAGGAAAAATGGAAGAATCGCAGGAAATGCGCCCAGAAGAAACGACCCCGCAGAGATAAGTCCTATTTCAAAAGGATTATCAATCAATCCCGGGCTTATGCCGATTTCTTCCTGGACCATAAATTCAAGCCATCTTTGTTTATTGGCAGTAATCCGCTTTACAGCGATTTCCTGTTCTTCTTCAGTAAAGCCCATACCATTAAAAATATCTCTTATCTCCTGGGTTTCTTTTTGAGGGTCCTCTTCTATCTCTCTTCTTTCTCGCTCAATCTGGTTCTCAAAGAAATGTTTCTGGGCTTTTGTTGATATATAAGAGCCAAAAAATATTGCCAGTGTGCCGGCTACTATCTCCACTAAACCTGCCAAAATTACCCTGTTCCTTACTACCAGAGAAACCGAAATCCCGGCAATAAAGGAGACTGTGGTAACAAGGCCTGTATCAATGGCGTATACTATATCCCTTATAATCCTTCCTTTTGTTGTATGCCACTCCTCTCCATGCCAGGCCTTAAGTCTTTCTTCCAGAGGACTTCTAATTAACTGTGCCATTAATTTTTTTCTTCACCCTTTTCTACTGCCCTTATTGCTCCATTGGGGCAGGCAGGGATGCAAATTCCATTTACTTTTTTATAAAGCGACAACCTTTGTTACTTCGGGCACTTCTTGTTTTACTATCTTCTCTACGCCCGCTTTCAGAGTCATCTCACTCAACGGACATCCGCGACAGGCCCCGGTCAATCTTACCTTGACTACCCCGTCAGAAGTGACTTCTATTAGTTCTACATCTCCCCCATCTGCCTGAAGCGCTGGCCTTATCTTATTTAAGGCAGCTTCTACTTTTTCTTTCATTGCATCCTCCCTGTTTTGTTGATTTATTATTAGTAAATCCTATTTTATACGACTTACTCATAACTGTCAAGGTCTTTGCCTCTTTTGAATATAATACTACATGAGTTTAAACTAGTAATAAATTGGCTGATTCCCCTTTTTTTTGACTTTTTTCCACTAACTATAGAAAAAAAGGGGGAGCAATTTATGCTCCCCCTTCACTATTTTTTTATCCTTGATATTAACTTTTACGTATTAGAGTTTTTGCCCTTCGTCAAATAAGAAATACTGCTGCCGAACCATATCAGTAACCATAGTCAGCTTTTATGCTGGAAACCTTTATCTTGGCATCAAAATCGAGTAAAGACTTTGCTTCATCAGAAATCCAGGAAAACTTATGCCACCACGGCTTACTCATCACCTGCGCCAATTTCTTAATCTGTTTGATACGGGGAAGAGCAATCCGTTTGAAGCTCTCCTGTAAACTGTCCCAATCCTTTGTCTTAGGGTCGGTAAATGATTCTTTAAAATAGGCGCGTCCGCACATCGGCCCTGCAAAAAGATCTGCTACGATTCCATACTGGGAAGAATATTGCTCGAAATCGACAGCAGCGCTAAGGAGTAACATTGGTCTGGGAACAATTTCAGCCATTGCTTCCGCTGACTCTCTTATAACTTTTGCATCGCATATTTTGGTAATCTCATCACCCTCTTCCACCCAGAGAACCGGCACCTGCGTCTTATAAAAATGACCAAGCGGGCCGAAATCTTCCGCCATCTTCACCACGCCATCGGGAAGCCTCCTGGCCATATCAATTTTCGATTCACCCGGCAATTGAAATATCAGTGTCTCGTTAAACAGGGGCTTGCCGAGCTTCATACATCTTTCAAAGACTCCCTGTAACCACTCTAAGTTCTTCTTCCAGCTCTCTTCATGGTCTGGATTAAGCTTGACCAGAGTTTTAAAAGCGTTTACCTCATCCTTACATTCTTCCGGCTCGATAGATAACTGGGCAAGCTGACCACGACCGTCATCAACCGGAATGGTATTAGTGTCCTCCAGTCTCCCGATAAGGAGAACATTCTCCCCCAGTAACTCCCTGAAGACGGGACTCCTGAAGGCTAACTGATTGAATAGAGCAGCCGTAGGAATCCCCCCCAGAGACTTAGCAAATCTCCGGCATACTTCTATCACGTCCTCATCAGTACCTTTTCTGCTTTCCCCAATATGTTTCAGATAAGATGTAGTTAACTTGAGGTAAGAGTTGTGTTGATCGGAAGCAAAAACGTCTAAAGTGCCGGAAGGTGCATATTTAGCTAATACCTTAAATATAGACTCTTCCACCTCAACACCGTCAGGAAATTTCGCCCAAGTACCCATTTTCTTTTTCCTCCTTTACATAAAAATATTTTACGCAGCTAAATGGCCAGTTATCCAACGGCTGTTTATTTTACCAAATACTTTCCACAGTTGCAAGTAAAATAATTTATTTCACTTTCAGCCTGCTTTCAGGGACGACGCGTAAAGAAATCTGCTTACCGTGGATAAGCCAGAGGAGGGAAAATAATAAAAAAGGGTTGGCCTCGCTTAAACGAAGGCCAACCCTCTAGGCCGGGAATCCGGTTATAGAAATAAACCTTCTCCTGTTACTCTATCTGGATATCGTTCTCTTTTGATGTGGCTTCTTTCGTCTTGGGCAATTCAATCGTCAGAATTCCGTCCTTGTAAGAAGCCTTGACCTTTTCTTTTTCGACTGCTGCGGGTAAAGGAAGGGTTCTATAGAAACTTCCATAGGCTCTTTCACTATAGTAGTAGTCCTTTTCCTTCACTTCCTGTGCCTTTTTGGTCTTCCCTCTGATCGTAAGAATGTCGCCATCGACACTCACCTTGACGTTTTTCTTGTCTATTCCAGGAAGTTCAGCCTTAACCAGAATGCGGTCATTCTGGTCATAGACATCTATCGCCGGAGACCAAAATCCTTCTCCCAAAAGGCCCAGAGCCGGTGTTCGCCGTGCCATCCTGCTAAAGAATCGGTCAAAAATAGTCCCGATATCTACCAGTTCCCTAAAAGGTTCCCAAGGTATTAAGTTCGCCATTGTTACCACCTCCTTATGTGAATCTGCCTGTGCTCAATAGGGGAAACCTCACAGGTTTCCCCTTATTGCGTTCGCTTCGCTCTCTGTCACCCCTTCCACAATGGTACCTTATTGTTATTTTCTGCCTTCACTAATTTAGATGCAGATTTCTAAAAAAGGATTCTACTTCCGTGGCGAGCTAAATGTAGAGAAAAACCTGTGGGCAGGGCTAGAATTTGAGAAAAGCAAGTTTACTTTTAAAGCGGGTTATGTTTCTTCCTCTTTTCTTATTTCTATTTGCAAAAATTCATATAACCTTATATGTACCTCTTCAGGAATTTCGATTTCTTCCTCCTCCATTTCTTTACATAACTGGAGAGTCTTATTAAAAGTATTAAAAAGAACCTTGCAGCCAAAATCTTCACTTACCAGTTCATCAATTTCAGCGCAAATATCAGATTCTAATTCTTCATCGAAATAATCGGTTAAAAGTTGACAAAGCTTCTTGAAATCTATCATCCTCTACTCCCATATCACTGGAAATATTGAGAAAGTCTGTCTCTCAAAAACAGACGAGCCCGGTGCAAGCGCGATTTCACCGCGGGAAGAGAAATTTTCAGCACCTCAGCAACCTCTTCATTGGACATACCATTAAGTCCCCGCAAGAGAAAAACCGTTCTATATTCTTCGGGAAGTGAATCTATTGCCTCTGATAAAGTCTTTTTAACTTCTTTGTTTTCTAATGTTGCCAGAGGGCTTTCCGACCAATCGTCGCGAAGTTCTCTTTTTATTTCATCTTCCTTTTTAGTCAAAATAGGCACATCTAAAGAAACAATCTCTCTCTTTTTTCTCTTCCGTTTTCTCATTAAACACATATTCACGGTGATACGATAAAGCCAGGTTGAGAATTTCGCTTTACCTTTGAAACCTGCAAGTTTTTTAAAAACCTGCAAGAATGTTTCCTGAAGAACATCGCTGGCATCTTCTCTATTGCCCATTATGCGATAAGCGAGATTGTAAATCTTCTTCTCATATCTTTTGACAAGTTCCGCAAAAGATGGATAATCGCCTTTTTGGGATTTTTTAACTAAAATCTCATCGGAAACCAACATCAATCCCTCACTTATTTAGATGAAATATTCTTTCTGAGGATTCATTTCTTTTCCCTGTCTCGCCCGGCAGATTATTAGCTCCTCTCCAACCGGGAGCAATCACGCTACTCGATTGTTTTTCTCTATCGTTTCGTCTACCAGAACAGATTTATTCTATTTTAGCGACAGCGGCTATAAAATACCAATAACTGTATTGGAAGCCCCTAACTTTAGAGCAAAGGCGACCAGAAAGACGCCGCCAGTCAATATGACCATAATTAAGTATTGTGTCCCCAGAATTCCTTACATAATTCTTTTCTAATATTTTCTAACTTTCCGAAGCAGACAAGCCTACCGCCTAAGATAATCTTTGTATCTGCCGAAGGGTTAGGAATTGTCTCTCCTTTTCTCTCCACAGCCAAAACCAGAATATCCTGTTGCCTTAATTCTGATTCCAGAAGTGTCTTATCCAATACAGGATTACCTTTGCAGACTTCAATACTGGACACACCATAGCCACCGGTAGCCACTAAAAGTTCCTCAAAAGAGACAGGTTTAACAATTTCTTTCTTTACTATACGCGCTTTTAGAAATAATGTCAATTTTGCGGCGAACCTTGAGCGAGTAGAAATCTTATAAATGGTATAAACAGCAAATATTATAATTACGAAATTTATCCAGGGCAACAAGCTCGATGGAATAATAGCACGTAAAAAAGGAATAGTAAATTTAGGCACAGTAGTGACTGGTCTTAATGAATTAGCAAATGTGGCAATCAAAGTAACTAAACCCGCATGACCAAGCACGATAAGCGTCGAGGCGATACGCCGTCTTTGAGGGTGACCAGTAATCAATTCCGCTTCTTTTGTGGTAAATCCCGTTGCCGTAAAGCAAGAAAGAGCCTGGAATTTAGCTAAAGACCATTCCAGACCTGTCAATTGAAAGGCAATAGCACCTATTCTTACTACTATAAATGAGACAATAAGCACAACTATGAATAATAATAAATTCATACATACCTCCTCTCCAGTCTAAAACCACTTCCTCCTTTTAAAATATATGAACATTAAAATGCCCACAACCACCATTATAGATAAGATGCCAAAATAACCCCAACGCCATTCCAGTTCTGGCATATATTTGAAATTCATTCCATAAATACCCGCTAAAAAAGTTAAGGGGATAAATATTGTGGCTATTATGGTTAGAACTTTCATTACTTCGTTCATTCTATTACTGATACTGGAAAGGTAGATATCGAGCATTCCAGAAACCATATCCCTGTAGCTTTCAATGGTATCCATCACCTGAATAGTATGGTTGTAAACATCTCTCAGGAATATACCTGTAGACTCTTTAATAAGTGCAGATTCTGACCTTTCCAGGGTACTAATCACTTCCCTTAACGGCCAGACTGATTTTCGTAGAAAAATCGTATCCCTTTTTAAATTGTGGATTGTCTGCAAAGTTTCTGGTGCAGGATCGGCTATCAGCTCATCCTCCATTCCTTCTATCTTCTCTCCAGTCTTTTCCAGGATTATAAAATAATTATCCACAATCGCATCTATTAAGCAATAGGCAAGATAGTCTGCACCCATTTTTCTTACTCTACCTTTATTATTTCTAATTCTATCTCTTATAGGATTGAATACATCACCTTCCTTTTCCTGAAAAGAAATAACAAAATTTGAACCAATGATTAAACTGACCTGTTCTGAATTTACTTCTTCTTCCTGGTAGTAAAGCATTTTTAGAACAATAAAGAGATAACCGTCAAAATCTTCTATTTTGGGACGTTGGTCGGTGTTCAGAATATCTTCCAGTAAGAGGGGATGCAAATTAAAATGTTTCCCCATTTTTTCTATGATTCCTGTGTTATGAATCCCGTCTATATTTACCCAGGTTACCGTCGGTTTATCCTTAAAGGGAAAGCATTCTTCAATTCTTTCTATGACTTTTTCTTGATGTTGCTTTTCATCATAATCAATAATGGAAATTTTTATCTTTTCCTCTTTTTTTTCACCCACATGGATTAGACTACCAGGGGGAAGGCCCTTTTTCTTTGATACTTTTCTTATAAGTTTTGCCATTACCATTCACCTCCAATATAATTTATCCCATCAAAAGTGCTATCTTTTTTAATCAGTGTCTCCTTCGTTCTCCCAGAAGAACAATATCTCTTAACGCCTCCTTACTCTTAGCTGCCATCCACTTCTTCTCAAAATGGGGGTCCTGAACAATCTGGGCAATTGCCGCTAAAGCGCGCAGATGGAAATTCCGTTCTTCCTTTGTTCCTATAAGGACAAAAACAGCCTCCACCTTTGGCGCGTCTTTAGAAAATACGATTCCTTCCCGGCATCTGGCAAGAAGAATGCTAAATTTATGCTCTCCCTCAATGATTACATGGGGTATTGCCACACTGGGACTAATCGCAGTAGTGCTCCCTTTCTCTCTATCCATAAGTTTTCTAAAAATAAGTGCTGGAGGAACCATAATCTTCTGCGACATCGCCTGTGCTACCAATTCAAAGAATTCCTCCACTTTTATTCTATTCTCTATGTCCATAATAATACTCTGTTCTATTACTCTGTCAAATCGG
>SMTZ1_10014603_pt1 | contig 10542 bp, 12 predicted proteins | sample DeeMarSWOR136_30_FD_25667 | JGI IMG/M metagenome (IMG submission 25667) | reverse complement strand
CAAACTCCTAAAAGTAAAAGGAAACATTGTTACTGTTCAGGGGTTAGACGCCTTCGACGGCACACCAATACTGGACATTAAACCCTTCGATAGCTGGGACACAACTGAGGACTTCAAGGTTCCTGATTGGTGGATGAAGCTGGAAAAAGAAAGAAAATTGAAGAAAGAATAGAAGTTAGGTTCTATTCTGTTGCTTTTATTTTCTTGGCAAACTCCTTTCCATACTCGTAGCATTTCTGCAGTTCAGTTTTGTCTGGAACCCAATTAACCATTATTGCAGGCGCCACCAATTCCATGCCAGCACTCTTCAACGACTTTTCGATAGTGTTAGTTGCCCCTCCACCCCAGCCATACGAGCCAAATGCAGCAGCAATCTTGTTTCTTGGTCTTAAACCCTCCATTTCCCGCAGAAACGGAGCTACAGTCGGCAAAACACCGTTGTTAATTGTTGCAGAGCCAACAAGCAGTCCCTTTGTTTCAAGCAACTCTCCGATAATGTCGCCGTTGTCAGAAAACGGAAGCCTATACAACGTCGCTTCAACACCTTCACTGATGATGCCCTCAAGCATAGCCTTAGCCATCTTTTCTGTGCTCTCCCACATCGTATCATAAACAATCAGAACTCTCTTTTTCGCCTCTCCCTTAGCCCACTTCAGATAAGCCTTAACAATCTTCATGGGATCCTTGCGCCATATTATGCCGTGGCTGGGCGCTATCATGTCAATCTTCAAGCCAAGCTTTTGAACCTCTTCTATCTTTCTTGTCACTAGCGTACTGAAAGGCCACAAAATGTTCGCATAATATTTCGCCGCTTCCCACATCAGCACATTCTGGTCAACCTCATCATCGAACCGTTTTGAGGATGCCAAGTGCTGACCAAAACCGTCGTTAGGCAAAAGCAACGCATCCTTCTCTATGTAAGTGAACATGCTGTCTGGCCAATGAAGCATCGGAGCCTCAAGGAAAGTTAGTGTTCGTTCTCCCAAACTCAGGGTGTCACCAGTTTTTACAGTTTGAAATTTCCAGTTGCCGAAGTAGTGTTTTTCCAGTCCTTTCTTGCAGTTTGCTGTGCCGATTACAGTTGCGTTGGGTGCAAGTTTCAGGATTTCTGCGATTGATCCGGAGTGATCTGATTCAACATGATTTGCTATGATATAGTCTATCTTTGAGGGGTCGATTACTTCTCTGATTCTTTCGATCATTTCCCCTGCAAAGGAATGCTTTACAGTGTCAACTAGGGCGACTTTTTTGTCTATAATCAGGTAGGCGTTGTATGTGGTTCCGCGGTGAGTTGAGTATGTTAAGCCGTGAAAGTATCTGATGTTCCAGTCGACTGCTCCAACCCAGTAAATGTTTTCCAAAACTTCAACTGGCGGCAAATCTATCCTCACCTGCACTAAACTTTGATAGGCATTCCCTATTAACCTTGCCAATTTTCATGCCTAGATGTTTTTGCCCAAAAAACTACGACCCCCATGAAGAGATTTCACTTGTTGCCAGCCTTAGAACCTGTTTCTTCTTCTGGTTGCTACTTCAAAAGTTGATCCTAATGGTGCAATTAACAGGTTTTTCGATGAAATATCTTTTATACTTAACATGCCGAATAGGTTCCTAGAGTATGATAGTCTTCCTGTTGGAAGGCTCACAAAACAAAATGGTGAATAATATGGTTTACTGCACAAAATGTGGTACTAAAAACGAAGAAGATGCAGTGATCTGTGTTAACTGCAAAGAACCCTTGATGAGCACCCAAACTGCGAGACGTGAACGACGACGAAAAGAGAATGAATGTTTCGGGTTACCCCACGGCGGAGCGATCGCAGGCTTAGTTATAGGACTCATAATTATCCTGTGGGGCGTCACTTCTGTTCTCGAGATTGACTTTGGGAATTACCTGTGGGCACTCATAATAATCATCTTCGGATCATTAATGGTTGCTGGAGCATTATACTCCATGAGTCGTAGGCGGTAACATCCTCCTTTTTTCTATCCTCTAATTCTACAATTTTTAATCTCACAACCAGAACAGATTCTTTCATGATCCCACTTGGATAAAGATATTCTAGTGAAAAGCCAAAAAATAATCAAACTAACAACGAAGAGATCAAAAACTAAACTTTGAAGTAATTGGTCGATTCCGATCAAGATCAAGAGAGTTCCAAGGACAAAAATGATATTTGCGAATAAGCGGATAAAATTCCTAAATTTGAACTGAAACAACCCAAAACTTACCCCCACAATGCCCAGCAAAACCATTAAAGAGGTGTTCTCAGCAAACCGCCAATCACCAAAGAAGTAGATAAACGCTCCAACCAAAGCTAAAAGCCCCCCCAGCAATAGACCCACACATGCTGCACAGAATATCTTGCCTCTTATCCGAAAAGTGTGGGCAGCGAACTTTCCGCAGGTGGGATGATGCCCCTGCAGAGTATCTGAGATGCCGTGAGAAACAAACTTGGCTGAATCTGAGCCAATGATTTTGTTTTTCTTTCCGATGTTCAAGATTCTCAGGCATTGATTAGGCGAGAAGACTGCAAGAATTCCTAGGACACAAATTGAGCTGAAGATTGAACCGATTACTGTTCTTCGCCAAGAAAGGTCTCCAGTGACTGTTGGGGGAAAAGCTATCAGAACTGCGAGAAGAAACAAACCTAGGAATGATACTAGAAGTTGATACTTTATGTCTGATCTGATGTAATGCTGCTGAAACATAGCTGATCTCCTGCTCAGAATAACGTTTTAACCTGATTTACGATGCCTTGGGAAGCCATGTACCAGTAAAGTTTTCTTTTCAATGCTTTCCTTGAGAAGAGCCCACCGAATCTCCTACGCCAAGAGCCAAAGAAACTTCTGTAGCAATGATAGAGTTCCTCCTGCACTTCCATTATAGACAGGGTCTCAGTGGGCATGACTGCGTGAACCATATCATAGTTCGCCCAATTCCAGTCCTCTATCCACCCATTCTGTTTAGCCTCTTCGAAGACGGCAGTTCCAGGAAATGGTGTAAGTATCGCAAAGATTGCCAAGTCAGGGTCCAACTCGTTTGAAAATTCCCTCAATCCAGCTATAGATGCAACTGTATCCTTCCGCTGACCGATAATGAACATACCCTGAGAAAAGATGTCATTCTCCTTCAGAAGCTTCACTGCTTTTCTGGCATCTTCTGGAGTCGTCTCCTTTCTAAAAGAGTCTAATGTGGATGAACTGTGGCTTTCCACTCCTAAGAGAACCCAGCGGAGTCCAGCCTTTCGCAGCTTAGGCAGAACATCTGCGTGTTTCACAACATCGTCGCATCTGAACTGAATAAACCACATAATGTCATCTGAAAATCCCCTACTTATGAGCTCATCACCCAAGTCGCTTGCCCGTTTGCCCAGACCATAATTGTCGTCGGTAAGCCACAGAAATCTGCTTCCATAATTTTCGTAACAAAATTCGAACTCATCCGCAATCCGCTTCGGAGACTTTATCCTCCATTTGTTTCCCCAGTGTCTCCATTGGGTACAGAAGGTGCATCGGTGAGCACACCCTCTGGAACCTTCGATTAAGGCGTATCTGGTTTTGTTGCCTGCCATGGCAGTGAAGTGGTATTTCTGGACCAGATTCTCGACAAATTTGTATCCGGGAAAAGGTAGACTATCAAGGTTTTCGATTAGAGGTCGCGGAGGCGTATGTACGATTTGTCCATTGTTTATGAATGATATTCCCTTTACAGACGAAAAAGACTGCCTATCAGCAACTGCTTGTACTAAATCAACAAGGGTTTCTTCTCCTTCTCCTCGCACAATCACATCGATCTCAGGGTATGTTTTCAGGCTCTCTTCAGCCATAACCGTGAAGTGTTGCCCCCCAGCAACCGTTACAACGTTAGGATTCACTTCTTTCGCGATCTCCAAGGTTCTGATGGCAACATAAGTGTTGCATGTGGCAAGCGCGCTTGAAGCCACCATATCCGGGTTTAGAGATTCTATGCGTTTTTCTAGCCCCTTCCAATCCAAGCCCTCGGCATTGCAATCCAAAACTTGAATCTCTGCATCTTTGTTTTTGTTTTCGAGATAAGCTGCGAGTTGAAGAATTCCGTAGGGAGGAGGTAGATACTCTCCCATTACAAACCAGTAATCTTTCGGAGGCTCTACAAACAGAATCTTCACCTGTAGGTCACCTTATAGCAACACAGTTTCGAGTTCTGTGTTGATTACATTTTCGTTCGTTCATAAACCTTATGAAGGAAATGAAACTGCTAATGGGTTTAAGGATTATTTCGGAGGTGAGTTAATGGTAGAAGACCTCATCTTAGCGACGATGCCTATAATCCCGAAATATGAAGTTGAGGAAGTTCTTGGAGTCATATATGGTTCTAGCACAAGGACGAGAGGAGCAGGGGGTCGAATAATTTCAGGAATTCAAGCACTTACAGGAGGAAAGGGCACAGCATATGCAGAGGAAATTGAAAAAGCACGAAAAGAGGCTCTGGAAGATTTAAAGAATGAAGCTAGAAAAATTGGAGCTAATGGAGTTCTCTCCATAGACTTTGAAACCTCAGAAATTTTGGAAGGCTTCATTCTTGTATCTGCATATGGAACAGCTGTTAAACTGAAAAAATAAAGGCTTAGCTTGAAGTAGGCTTATTTGTCTGCGAAAAGAATGACTTTTTATACTTCCGAAAATGCAGGTAAAATGATAAACTGGTGAGATTAATTGAAGATTGCTGTTTTCACCAGTATTGGATATATCTCCCGCAAACTCCCCCCTTTTTCTAATGATTTCTGAAAATTGTTCCAGAAGGCATGTTGAAACCCATATATTTTGAGCGTCTAAGCCCTATCTAAATAACACTCTTTAATATGGAGCGTTAACTCTAAGGAGAAATAATAGCAGCCTTCGCAGCTCCACAACTGAATCCTTGGATCCCATGATTCTTTATCAATAACTGTGGTCGGTGATAAACGCCTTTATGGTTCTTGAATTCCCTTTCTACAGTCTTTTCTGGCTGCAAGTGTAGGACACAAAACCTGTGGATGAGGGTTAACCTTCACAACTCCCTTGACTAGCCCTAGGTGAGTGGGTTCGAATTGGTACTGGCTAAGCGACAAAGACTACCCTTATTGTTAATAAAATAAACTAAATAGTGTCTCTTATAGAAAAGTTTAAACATTGAAGCATTTAAGAGTATAGTTTTGAGACAGGCTTTAAGTCGCTGGAGTCAACTTGATCCACAATAGAGGGTTTCGGGGGAAGCATAAAAAAATTGAATGCAGTCGAGTGTTTTTCTTCAGAAGCAATGAGCATTCTGTGTTTTGCACTGGTTTCTAATTTGTCAACCAAATCAACAAGTTCCATTGGTAATCTTGCTGAAAGCGGCTGAAACCTTATCGCAAATATAAGCCTCATTGGAGGTGAAAAAATGGAAAATACAAAAACAAGAATTGCTACAATCGCCTTAATTCTAGTGTTAACTATAGCTATCATACTAGGTGCTTTGTCTACTGTCTGTGCGCATGACCCTTCCTGGAATATTCCAACCTACGCTTACATCGAAGCTTATCCAAGTCCTATAGGAAAAGGTCAATCCCTTTACATTTTCGGGTGGCTTGACAAGTATCCGATAACAGCTGTTGGTGCTTACGGTGACAGATGGCACGACTTGACCGTAACTGTCTGGAGGCCTGACGGTGAAACCGAAGTTTTAGGACCCCAGACTACCGACCCTACAGGAACCGTATACCACATATACACGCCTACAATGGTTGGCACATATCAGTTCCAGCTGCATTTTCCAGGGCAAACACTCATCGGCGAAAATCCCCATCCCACTTCTGCCACGGGGCGAGCGTACATCGGTGACTATTATGAGCCAAGCACGAGCGAAAAAGTATCGGTTACAGTCCAAGAGGATCCAATAACACCATTGCCTCAAACTCCACTACCAACGGACTACTGGATGCGACCAATAAGTCAAGAACTGAAGGGATGGGCAGAGCAAATTGGAGGTAGCTTCCTTGGAATAAAATTGCAAAGACCAATCAATTATCACACTACAGCACCTGAAACATCCCATATAGTGTGGACAAGACCCATAACTTTCGGAGGAGCAGTTGGAGGCGATCTCGGTAACGTAGGATACTATCCTGGGCAATCTTATGAATTTTACTGGGGGCAACGCAGTGGTGGGGCACCAATAATCATTAACGGAGTACTCTATTACAATGTAGAGCAACCACCCAGATATGGATATTACGCCATAGACTTGCGAACTGGAGAAGAGTTATGGTGGAACAATAGCACAGGACCAATGTCAGAAGGCGCAGGCTGGTCCGCTTCTGGAAATTACCCGCAGATAAACTTTGGTCAACTATTTTTATATAGTTCACCCAACCAACACGGAGTAATCCCCTATCTTTGGTCAATTTATGGTTCTACATGGCAAATGCATGACGCATTCACTGGAAACTGGATATGCAATGTTGAAAATGTACCATCGACTGGCCCAAGGTTTGGTCCACTTCTAATATTTACTGGCGATACTCTAAACATGCAGATTCCGCGTCTTGAGGAGGCTGTTATCACTGACAATGCTGGAGACCTGCAGATTTTGAAGATTGGTTCAAACAACGGTTGGTTAGCTCTTTGGAGCGTATTTAGAGCTATTCAATATAGAGAAGCTTGGGTTAGCAACGAATTTTGGATGTATAGGCCTCTTCTAGGAGAAACATTTGATGGGCTAAATGGCTATGTGTGGAACGTAACACTACCGGCGGAAATACCGTCCACTGCAATTGTTGCGGGGGTTGACCAGGAGAACCGAATATTACTATTGTCGACGGGGTTGGAGTATTTGGGCAGAGGAGTGTTCCCAACATCAGACACGTTCACTCAGTGTGCTGTTAGCTTTGAAGAAGGACAGGAAGGGGATCTTCTGTGGATTGAGAATGAGCCTTGGCCAGCAGGAAACGTGTCCCTAATACCTGGACCAACAGGCGACGGCGTCTATACGCTATTTGTTAAAGAGACGATGCAGTGGTACGGATATGATACAAAAAATGGAGATCTGTTATGGGGTCCGACTGACTCGGAGACGCCATTGCACTCGTATAAGCGTTATGAAGATTGGTCTAGTATTGCTTATGGCAAACTTTTCTCAGCTGACTTCTGGGGCGGTGGTGGAGCATTCTACTGCTATAATGTAACAACTGGCGAACATTTATGGACATACGAGGCTGAAAGCCTTGGCTTGGACAGTTACTGGCCCAGTGCCACGGCTAATTTGGGCTTTATAGCTGACGAGAAAGTCTACCTTTATACTATCGAGCACTCTCCAAATGCTATTTTATGGAATGGCGGAAAGCTTCGTTGCATCGACACAGAAACAGGCGACGAATTGTGGAAAATATCCTTTTGGGGAAACCAACCTGCTGTTGCGGACGGCTACCTCGTAGATGTCAACGCATATGACAATCAAATCTACTGCTTCGGGAAGGGCCCAACAGAAATCACAGTCACAGCACCAGACTCTGCTCAACCACTTGGAACCCCTGTAATACTTAAAGGCGTGGTCATTGACAAGTCGCCAGGCACAGAGCAATACGGGGTGGCGGCACGTTACTCTTGATCCTAACAACAACTTCTACGAGATCGGCAGGGTCACCAGTGACGCAAGTGGATTATATAGCATATTTTGGGAACCACCAGTTCCAGGCAAATACACTATTATTGCCACTTTTGAAGGCTCTGATTCATACTATAGATCATATGCAGAAACCGCAATGGGTGTAATAGAAGTGCCATCCGCTGCACAACCAATTGAACCAGAACCAACAACAGTGGCACCAACAGAGCCCACACCTACAGAGCCTACTCCAACTGAACCAGAACCAGCCGAGCCTGAACCAACAGAACCCGCAGAAGCACCTTTCATCACAATAGAAAGCGCAATACTAGCAGCAGTTGCAGTAGCCTGCATCGTCGGCATAGTTAGCTTCTGGGCGTTACGAAAACGAAAATAAACCCAAAATTCTCCCTCCCTCTTTTTTTGGGGAGTAAATTTCAACGAGGGGGCTGAAAAGGCTCCAGCACTGGAGAGAGTGAAACCGATAGCGGATAGTGGGAGGTTTTGGTTTTCATTTTTCCTCCTCAATTGCCTGTGCCTGGAGCCTCAGCAAACCCTCTTTCTTTAAATAGACGGTTAAGCAGAACGAAAAAATAGTAACTACACTACTTTACATTCAACTTGCAGAAGCAATATTCAAAGACACAAACGAAGAGTTTACAGTTAGAGTGGCAAAGACAACAGAGTAAATAACACATCTGTTAAAAGTTGTCTTTGAATATGTCTGCGAAAAAGACGGTCTAATCTATTTTAGAAAACGTAAATAGGCTCGAATGACTTTACCAAAACGGTGAAAATCCAATGAAGATTGCAGTTTCTGGTAAGGGAGGAGTGGGCAAAACCCTTGTTTCAGGGGTTCTTGCCGGCTATTTTGCAAAGAAGGGATTCAAGGTGATGGCTATTGACGCTGACCCGTCACCTAACCTGGCATTGACACTTGGCATACCCGTTGAGGAGGCAAACCAGATAGTCCCGATATCCGAGAATGCCGAACTACTGGACTCGAAGACCCGCACCGACTATCCCGGAGTATACAAACTCCACTTTACGGTGAATGATATAGTTGAAGAGAACGGAATTCGGTCACCCTATGGCGTAAACTTGCTTGTCATGGGAACAATCAAAACTGCCGGAGGAGGATGCGCATGCTCAGCCAACGCGGTGGTCAGGGAGCTTCTTCGTCATCTGATTGTTGAACGTGACGAGGTTGTGGTTGTGGACATGGAAGCTGGAGTGGAACACATGGGAAGGGGAACAGCCAGCCAAGTGGATACTATGCTTATAGTTGCTGATTCCAGCCGAAAATCTTTGGAGATTGCCAAGAAACTCTCGGCTTTAGCCCACGAAGCGGGAATAAAGAACGTTTTTGTTGTGGGAAACAGGATTAGAGATTCAGAAGAGAAAGAATTGATTACCGATTTCACAGAAAAAAATGGGCTACCATTACTGGCTTTGATTCCCTACGATGACACAGTAATAAAAGCAGACAGGGTAGGAGAGACGCCTCTCAAATATGCAGAAACTTCAGAGGGTGTAAAGGCTATTCAGGGAATCGGAGATATACTTCTCCAAAACAATAACTGATCTTTTCGGATTTTGAAAGGTTTGAGCCAAGAGGAAATCAAATCGATTCTAAAAAGTTACAGAACTGTGGCTGTTGTGGGTTTGTCTAGAGACCCTGCTAAAGCCAGTTACCGCGTAGCAAATTACCTGCAATCGGAAGGTTACCGTATTATTCCGGTTAATCCTTTTGGCGATGAAATTTTGGGAGAAAAAAGTTACAATAGCCTCCTTGAAATACCAGAAGAAATCGAAATTGTGGATATCTTCAGACCATCCGAGGAAGTACCAGCCATCGTAGAGGAAGCCATTGAACTAAAGAATAGGCGGGGAACTCCCAAGGTTATCTGGATGCAATCAGAAATCGTCAATGAAGATGCGGCTAGGCGGGCGAAAGCAGCAGGTTTCAAGGTTGTGATGGACAGGTGCATGATGGTTGAGCACAGGCGCCTTAGCTTAGAAAACGTTCTGGACAGTTAGATGGAAAACATCTTAAATACTTTCACATCTTTATACAATAAAATCAACTGAAGGAAAAAGCTCATGGACCTCCCTGAACAAAGAATTCTCGGTTCTCTCCTCTTACTCGCCGGCATATCATTCCTAGCCATCGGACTCTACACAGATCAGCTAACAACCGTAATAGAAATTCTCGGTGAAGTACTCAAAGCAGCAATCGCAGGATAACTGCTGATTCTAGTAACGTTACCTTAAAGAGCATTTTAAGGTCCTTTTGTCTAATCGGTCTCCCGACTACTAGAATACTTTCTTTTTCGATACCGGATGAAAAGCCCCATGTAAAGCAACCCATAGCTTACCGACAAAATGAAAGTGGCTATCACCTTGGTTTCCATGGATAAAGGCAACGTATTAAAAAGTGTAGCAGAAAGCCCTGCAACAATTGGAATTAGTGCAAGCCCGAATATAATCACTGTCAGATTGATCAAAGTGGTTTTCGCAGGAATCCTTTTTTCTGAGATAAGAATGCCTATACAAACACCGGTTAACATTAGACTTATTGTCGAAATCCACTGGATTAGAAGGTCGTATTCGTTTCCTATAATATTTAATAGTCTAAGAAAATACAGCAACATTACGACGGAGAAACCGATCGAAACTGCCCATGCAACCTTCTTTGTTTGCATAATCCCGTTAAAAACTACAGTGATGAAAAAATATATAAAAACTTCGGAATTTCACTAAATTTAACATTCTTCGCATTCATAATTTGAAACCTGAATCGTGGTATGCTGCTGAATCGCCATAAGTGAACAATACACGGAATTTTCTGAGGACTGTTCACTGAATAGTCTCAGTTTTTACGTGATCTCCAAAGGCTAACCAACTGAGAAGCTTCCTTGAAAGGATTCTCCAAC
>SMTZ1_10035273_pt1 | contig 10543 bp, 13 predicted proteins | sample DeeMarSWOR136_30_FD_25667 | JGI IMG/M metagenome (IMG submission 25667) | reverse complement strand
GCTACATCTGTTTGGGGCTTAACTTTAGCAAGGGAGCTGTACAATTGAAGGAGGGGAAAATGAAGCTACAGATTATCGCTAAGAATAATGTGGTAGTCTCTGAAACATTAGAGGCATATGCTGAGAAAAAGATCGGCAAACTGGGTCGTTACTTACCTACCATCGTAGAAGGCAAGGTGGAGATTTCTAGGGAAGGTGCAAAATTACCTGAGCAGCGATTCACTGTCCAGGTTACCCTTGACAGCAAAGGCGTCCTAATTAGAGCTCAGGAAAAATCTAAGGATATCCGCACAGCCATTGACAGAGTCGTTGATGTACTATCTAAGCGAATCGAGAGATACAAAGGCAAATTATACGATAAAGGCAGAGGCATTTCTTTTGCTCGACAAAGAGTGGTAGCAGAGGCGGAGGAAATTGAGGCTCCCAAAAAGGTAGTAAAGAGTAAACGCTTCTTAGTCAAACCCATGCCTATAGATGAAGCCGTAAGACAGATGGAGCTTTTAGGGCATGATTTCTTTCTTTTCATAGATGCCGATACCGAGAGACTCAATCTGCTATACCGTCGTGAGGATGGCGACTACGGCCTGATTGAGCCGGAGCAGGGGTGATAGATTAGAACAAAGGGTTACTAATTAAGGCGGGGGGCTAACGCCCCCCTTTCTTAGACCTCCCCCCCAAAAGTTGGTTATGGTGGTAGAATGCAAGTGGAGGTCGAAGGGCCATCTTATGTCCTATAGGGTTTAGGATAACTATGATGGCTAGAATAAGAAAGCCTTCTCGCAAGGAAATACTTGCTGGTCTGTTCATTCTATTTCTTTTCTTAGCTAGCTTTGTGTACTTGCTAATAAGCTCTTGGCAGCTATTCGTTGCGATGTTAGGCAGTGGTATCTCTTTATTGATTGGGATTGCTGTTATTAGTAATGCGAGGGAAATGTCCCAAAAAGCTAAAGACTTCCTCGAAGATTACGCCTATCCTAAAGGTATAGTTAGGAGGGCACTGTTCGCTAGTTTCATTTTCCTTGGAGCGGGTATTTGTTTATTTATATTAAGTATTATTAGGTGTTTGGAATGAGGTGTGTACTAATCGTCAATTCAGTTTCCATTGCAAACTTTAGTTATCCAAAAGGAAGATGAGGCTATGCCACGAATAAACGAATATAAGTGTAGTAATTGTGACCTTAGCCTACCCAAAGGATGGGGATACTGCTTCTATGTAGAGGATGACAAGGGCAAAAGGGTAGATTGCTTCCATCCCAGCGAACGAAGGTATGTTAATGAAGTATTGGGTGAAAGGGCATCAATACTGGAAGTGGTACGAGAGCGGACAGGATTCAACTCCCACTGCATATGCCTGGACTGCCTGCATCAATTCCGTGCAGACCTGGGAGGCTATGAGATGTATTGGAGTCCATATGAACTATACCTTGAGCAGTACTTGCCTAGACCGAAACAAGCAAAAAATAAGAGACTATGCCCTAAGTGCATGTCAAAGAAAGTCAAAACAGTACTTGAGTTAGTAGATAAGACATGCCCCAAGTGCAAAGAGGGAGTAATTGAGGAAATTTGGACAGGTGCAATATCTTAGGTAGAGGTAATCTACCTTCCTTGACCTTTCACTCCGAGTCAGGCAGTAGTATAGAGTACATAAGGAATTTGCCCTACGGGTGGTATAATGATTGAGGGATATGAATGATGGCTGGTAATGAAATCTGGGCAAAGTGTCGTGAGTGTGGCACAGAATTTCTGTCAAGTGATAAGCAATGTCCCAAGTGTGGTTCTAACAAGAAGGCATACGAGATAAAAGTTACTACTGGACTGGAAGTAAAAGTTGTTGAGACTAGAGCCAAGCAAAAGCGTAAGGGCTACAAAGAGTTCATGCTCAAGATGATTAGTCGCTGGAAGCATAGTAGAGACCCCACTCTAAAAGGTAATGTCGGTGAAGAAGTTACTGAGGAAATGGTTCTTGATAAAGAGAAGAACTGGAAAGACCATGTTGTAAGAGATGCAAGAACAGGGGAAATTCTACACTCAGAGCACGAACCACTAACACAATACAATAAAAAGGAGGTTGAATAAGAGATGGGAACTCCGAGAAGGTCAAAGATAGCTAAAGAATCAATAAAATCAGGAGGAGGAGACCAACGCTACAAAAAACCTCTAGATAGAAGGGCACAAGAGAAGAGCATGGATAGAGCCTCTAAGAAATTTAGAGAACTGTAGCGTTCCACTGTTACGGTTAAATACTACTGTGCTTCCTTTGCAATTAGCCTCGTTTACCTTCACAAGGGCATTGCTTACGTACTTATCCAAGCGTATCATTGAATTGGCGAGATTGAAGTGAAGAGGCGAATCAATATAGTTATTCTTGCTGTCCTTCTAATAGGGTCAGTCCTACTTGGCTTAAACGATACGAATATTGCCGTTGCTGATACCAGTGCCTATGATAACGAAACAACTAGTAGTGTAATTAAGGCAAGCAATTCCTCGGCAGGTGCTACAATCACGATTACCATGACAGGGATACTCGATTAATAGTCCATTCAGGCAGGCTTGGAGAAGGCAGTTGAAAGGAGTCAAAGCAATGAGAAGAGGAAAATTGATTGATAACATTCCAAAAAGAATAGTGTTAACGGTCCTCATAGTAATCACTGTTACATTGGCATGTAACACTCAACCAATTGAAGAGGACCCAAGTAATATCATAGACACTTATGGTGAAGGATATCTTGAAGACATTAATGGCTTGCTGGTTCTCCATGTTAAGGGAAGTCCTTATGAAATGGGTTACCAACATGGATTTTTATTAAGAGATAGGATCGAAGCAGCTATACAGTCAAGTATACAATATTGTATAGATATGGGGTCTTCTTATGAACACTTAGTTACCGGTGCACAAGCAGTTGAATTATACATACCTCAGGAGTACATCCAGGAAATGCAAGGGCTAGCTGACGGGGCTAACGTGAACTACATTGATGTGCTTATTGGTCAGGTACTGAACGACATCTTATTGGCAGGGGGGTGCAGTGGCTTTGCTGCATTCGGGGACGCTACTGTGGATGGGCATTTATACCTTGGTAGGAACTACGATTGGGGCTTCCCCCCTGAGATGATACCTCTAGCGACAGGCCCAGTCGTCGTTTATGAACCAGAGAGTGGGAATGCCTATGTCTTAGTCGGATATCTTGGAGAAATTCAAACATTTACTGGAATGAACAATCAAGGTATAGCTTTGGGGAAGAATGGCGCTACATCAACAGATTTAACGTTAGACGGAATGCCTTCTGGCTTCATGCTCAAACAAGTCCTGCAATATTCTAATAATCTGATGGAGGCAATTGACATTATATGCCAAACGCCCAGAACAAAAGGTTGGAATATAGTACTTGGGGATGGCAAAAATCTAAACGCTGCTGCTGTTGAGATATCTGCTGACCACTGCAAAGCGTTTTGGGCTGGAGACCCGGCAGAGGATATCGAACCACATTACAGTATCCCGAATGCTGTGCGGAGGTCCGGCCATTATGTTGACCCTGAACTTGCGTCTATTCAGCGTTCACACTATGACCCCAGAATTACATGGTGTGAAGGCAGTTGGGACAGATATGAGAAATTAAGCCAATTGATTGAAGATAATTATGGTGATATAGATGCTGAAGTGTCAATGGAGTTTTTGCAGACACCTCCCGTTGCCTGGGACCCTATCACTGTCAGATGCATAATTTTTGATTCTACTGATCTAGAATTATGGGTTGCTAGTGCAAATTCTACTACTCCCGCATATTTGCAAGAATTTATTTACCTATCATACGATGACTTATTTCCGCCTTAACACATCCTCAAACTTCACTGGATTTTTCTATGAGCCAATCATATCCCAGCTAGGCATAGATAGCACCAATGTCCCCAGGGGACACCCCCCTTGCTTTGTGAACATATAGTTTTGCCTTGTAAACTTTTTAGCTATAATCTTGGTGGAGCTGATGGGATTCGAACCCACTACCTTCTGACTGCCAGTCAGACGCTCTCCCAATTGAGCTACAGCCCCGCTTGGTTCAAGAATATAACAAAATAGCTTGAGAAACTCAAGTTAAATGTCTAAGCCCAGCCATTGTAGGATAGAGCGCAAACCGAAGTATCCCAGGTAAGCTATTACCATGCTCTTAACTGTCCTACCGGCCCAGGTGGCGAGGAAAAATCTTACCCAACCAAAACGAGCCATGCCCAGAAATACGGCGAAGGGGTAAAAAAAGGGACTCAAAACAGCTGATATGAAGAAGATGGCTTTAGAACCGTGTCGGTCAATAATGTTGCTGAAGCGGAGGTAAAGGCTGTTGTTACTATCCCGGAATAATCCCCTGCCAGCGTATCCAGTGGATTCAATACTCCACCCAGTGTGAATGTAATAACGATGCCGAAGCCAGGTAAAATGAAGGTCCCGTTAGTGAGAACATTGATGAAAAAACAACCAAAATAACCCCACTCCGCTATTTGGTCGAGAAAGCTTCGATAATGAATGATAAGAAGAGATAAAGTTATGGTAACTGTTAAGGATATGCCACCTATTATGGCTTCACGCCTGGTTGGTTTCCTCATAAATTTTGCCTATTATACAGGAAAAATATGCGAATAAAGCCAAACTTCTTAAGTTCTGTTTGTTTACTACGCCACGATTATAGCTATTTCAATACAGCAAACATGACCAAGGCTGAGCGTAAGGACAATGACCTATAAACTTTTAAAATGTCGACCTCAGCCGGTTAGCACCTCCGACAAGGAAATCCTCGTATTTTCAATTTCATGCCCATTCTAGGGCTTCTCAGTGCCCTCTAAGGCGATTTTATGTGGATAGGGATAAAAAATTATAGCGCGGCTACTTAGCTATTTATAGACACCCACAGCGAATCTGCTACGTATTGGCATTTGGAGTTAGGACAATCCCAAAGTCTTTAAGCTCATTCAACATATCCTGTAAAACAGTTATTGATAATGGCTTATGAGACATGTATATAATTAGTCCTTCATAAATGAAGAAGCGGCTATTCGTAATCTTAAACCTCTCATTGGTTTCCGGCTTTGTTATACTGGGTGTTAGTATCATTTCACCTGCTCTTCCCCAGTATGCACTTTCATTCTCTATTCCCGTAGCGCTTGTCGGATGGGCAGTGTCAGCGTATGCCTTGGCCCGTGTTGTAATGGACATACCTGCTGGCTTTCTCGCAGATCGTTTCGGAAGAAAAAGAAACATGTTATTCGGCTTAATATTAATAATCTTGTCGGCAATCGCAGCTGGCACAGCTAACAACTATGTCTGGCTAATCTTGGCACGTATTGTTCAAGGTATAGGTTCCGCTCTTTATATGACTTCGGCAACAACCTGGGTTGCGCAGGTAACTGCTGGCGAGTCCCGGGGTCGATACATGTCGTTGTATTCGGGACTTATTCTCGCAGGCGCTTCTTTTGGGCCCACTATCGGTGGCTATTGTGCTGTTCGATTCGGTCTCCACGCACCCTTTTTTGCATACGCTGTGTTTGCTTTTATTGGGCTAATAGCTACATTGCCTTTGAAGGAGACAGCAGATTCTATACAGACAACACAGTCAAAAATGCGCATGAAAGACGTCCCCAGTGTCTTATTAAATGGCCCATTCCTCCTTGTAAACTGTTCAGTTTTGGCACTTTTTTTTCTCAGATCTGGTCTTCGTTCGACACTTGTTCCTCTCTACGCCTCTCTTAACCTGGGCTTGTCCGAGGACAAAATTGGAATACTACTGACGGTGGCGGCTGTTGCTACTTCTATATGCACTTTCCCTTCTGGCTTTCTTTCAGATAAGGTCGGTAGAAAAAAACCGATAATGGCTTGCCTATTTCTGAGTGGTATTGCTGCGTTATTAATTCCATCGCAGGGAAGCTTAAACGGCCTTATTGGCATCATGGTTTTCTTTGGTTTATCAACCGGTCTCCAAGGTTCCATCGCGGCTTGGCCTGCTGATGTTGCACCTAAAGATAAACTGGGCACATCTATGGGAGTTTATCGTGTTATGGGGGATATCGGAATGGTTCTCGGTCCAATAACTGTAAGTTATGTAGCTGATTATACAGGAGATTTAACGGTAACATTTGCGCCCTTTTTAATACCAGCGCTTATCTGTTTTGTTGTGGGGGTACTGATGATATGGGCTAAGGATCCAGCCGCTAAAAAAACATTTTAAAAAGTTCACAATCCAATAATATTTAAGTACCTCAGGTCTGCATATTCAGCCAAAAGGTTCTACAAGAATTAGAAACAATTATGCGGTTAACTAGAACTACTGCAGCATAGCTACGTAGCTATTCAGGGGCACTCCCAGGGAATCTGCCACGGGTTGGCATTTGGCCTTAAGGCAATAGAAAAATTTCCCTTCGGGAGGGAACTCTGATAGAGCTTCATAGTGCCCCATCCCTTTAGCGAATATAAGGTCTGCCGACTCAAATTCTCGTTTGAACCGGGTTGAAGCTGAAGAAAAAATTATTCCTGGTGAAGCTATGCCTGTACTAATAACCTTCCCAAAATCGCCTTCCAAGCCAGACTTCATCACATCTTCCAAAGTCAAATCATCTTGAACAGGCGATGGTTTAACTACATAGATAACCTTGACGAATTGTTTCATCCACTCGACTAAGAGCAGGTCGAAGTAGAGTTCCCCGGCGTTATCCGCCAGATATAACACTTTGTCGGCATATTTTAGCTTTGCTTCAAATTGCTCCGAGTCATCAATAGTAAAACTTACACCTCTCTTGATATCCTCCTTAATAGAGCCCGGCTCCCTAAAGAAATCAATAGCATTCGCTGCCGCAGCCATCTTAAGATAGCTCTGAAGGTCATGGCTACAGAGGCTGTCTCGCTTTTTGTCCCGCCTTAGGCTTGAGGCCTGAGTCTGCAACGACAACTCAGTGTATAATCCTCTGGCGATTGTCATCTCTTTTTCCTTCATCGTTCTATAGGGGTCAGAATTGTTCGTCACTTCTCTTACTATTTTGTGAATTTTGGCAGCAATCGTGATAGATAACTGGCTATATGAAAATTCTTCTTCCATTATCTTCATCGCTTCGTTTATTGCACTTTGCCTCAGAGACATATCATTTGTGGCCAGCTCTGCGGCCTGGTAGATTAATCTTTGTAAGCATTCATAACAGCCTGGCGCCAGTTTCATTCTAGCTCCCTTAACTCAAATTTGAGCAGCTTTTATTCCTGTATTATAATAGTATTAGCTATGTTTGAGAAACTAGAATTAATACAGAAGCGCTATAACGAGCTAAACGAACTACTGGCTCAAGCAGAGGTAGTTACTAACCGCAGGCGGCTTCAAGAGCTAAGCAAAGAAAAGGCTGCTCTTGAAGATATTGTCCGCATGTACCAAGAATATAGGGCAAGGGACAAAGAGCTGGCGGAACTTGAGGCTTTGCTTAATTCTCAAACTGAAGTAGAGATGACGGCCTTACTCAAGGAAGAAGTGAGCAAACTCAAACAGCAGCAAGATGACCTCCTTCGCGAACTTAAGCTTTCCCTGATGCCTAAAGATCCCAATGATACTAAAGATGTCATTGTCGAGATAAGGGCTGGTGCCGGTGGGGAGGAGGCAGGTCTTTTTGCCGCAGACTTATTTCGCATGTATAGCCGATATGCCCAAGCCAAAGGCTGGCAAGTAGGAGTTATCGATAGCAATCAGAGTGAAGTTGGAGGTTTCAAAGAATTAATATTTGAAATCAAAGGTAAAGGCGCTTTCAGCCACTTTAAACACGAACGTGGTGTCCATCGAGTGCACAACTACAGTGGCGGTCCTGCCCGAGGCAGAAGAAGTTGAGCTCAACATCAATCCTGATGACCTCAAAATGGAATTTTTCCATAGCCGGGGGGCTGGAGGGCAGAATGTCAACAAGGTAACTACGGCGGTGCGCATTACACACTTGCCCACAGGCATAGTAGCCTCCTGCCAAGACGAGAGGTCTCAAATAAGAAACAGGATGAAGGCTATGGCGGTACTTCGGGCCAGGCTGCTTGACATAGAACAACGGAAACAATCTGAAAGCATAGATGAAGAGCGGCGGATACAAGTAGGCAGTGGCCAGCGGGCGGAAAAGATTCGGACTTACAATTTCCCCCAGAACCGGGTCACCGACCACCGAATCAATTTAAGCTTTCACAATCTTCAACAGATCTTAGATGGAGAACTGGACGAGATCGTTGAAGCCCTGCTCAGCAAAGAGCAGGTTGAACAACTGGAAGCGGCGCTTACGTGATTCTACACCAAGCTTTACAATCAATTACCCAAACATTACGCAGGGCGGGAATTGCTGACGCATCTTTTGAGGCTGAGCTTTTGCTGGGTCACGTCTTGGGAATATCTAAAACACAGCTTTACACAGAACCAGAGAGGAACTTAACTTCAGCGGAAACAGAGCATCTACGCCATTTTGTCCGGCGTCGTCGTGACCATGAGCCTACTGCTTACATTTTGGGGCATTGCGAATTTTACGGAATTGACTTCTACATTGATAATCACACGTTTATTCCCCGGCCAGAAACAGAACTTCTCGTGGAAAAAGCTGTGGAGCTTGTCCATCACATCTCCCATCAGACAAGACCAATTACCATAGCCGACATCGGCACAGGCTGTGGAGCTATTGCCGTCAGCCTTGCCATAGCATTACCCCAAGCTAAAATTTATGCCACGGACATTTCAGCTTCAGCTCTACGGGTAGCTGAGATAAATTGCCAGCGCCATGCCGTTAACAGACAGGTGGCACTTTTACAAGGGAATTTGCTAGAGCCACTACCACAACCCGTGGATATGATAGTAGCCAACCTACCTTATATTAAAAGTTGTGAATTTGGAGATTTGAGTCCAGAAATAAGAAAGGCTGAGCCAACGATAGCCTTGGCTGGTGGTGAGGATGGCCTGGACAAAATACAACAAATTCTAGAACAAATGCCGGGAAAACTTAACTGCGGAGCCTATTTTCTTTTGGAAATAGGCCAGGGACAAGGTGGAAGGGTAACTTCGTTAATAAATGGCTATTTCCCAAAGGCCAGCATGGAGTTGATTTCCGACCTGGGCGGTATCGAAAGGGTGGTAAAGGTCGCATTATAGTGACCCCTTAAAAACTTCGTTTTTTGGCGGGGTCAGATTTATCCATTGGCATTCCGGGGTTCACATGAAATTCGCCCAGAAAAACCTTCAATTTTCCTGAGAAATTAGGGCACCACAAAACCAAAGATTCTGTGGGTTATACAATAGGATAGGGATTTCCAGCTATTAGGTTTGAGCTAAACCGGTTGCTGAACGACCTTTCTATACTCCTATTCCGCTGTTTTTTGGATGCGCTTGATATCCACGGCCCTGCCCGTGTTTTCATCCACTTCAACCAGAATCGCATCGAAGTTGACCTTTCCTTTTCCAACCGATAACCGACTGGGTATCTGGGTAAGGAAGCGATTGATTACAGAATTTGGGTCATCACCGATAACCGAATCTATCGGGCCAACCATGCCTATGTCGGTGACATAAGCAGTGCCTCCGGGCAATATGTGTGCATCAATGGTACCCACATGAGTATGGGTGCCCAAAACCGCACTGACTCGTCCAGCGAGATATTTACCCATTGCCACTTTCTCAGAGGTTGCTTCAGCATGAAAATCGACAATGATGGGGATTGATTTATGTCCAAAATCAGCCAGTAGTTGATCCATAGCCCGGAATGGACAATCAAAATTGCCTATAAAAACACGCCCAACGATATTAACTATCAGGACATTATTTTTAAGCAGATAACCACGACCAGGATTTGTCGGTGGATAATTCAATGGGCGAAGAAGAGCAAGCTCACTATCCAAATACGGAACAATCTCCTTCTGAGCCCAGATGTGATTGCCCGTGGTTATGACATGAATACCAGAATCAAAGAGCTCCCGTGCTGTACTTGGGGTTAGTCCCAACCCACCGGCAGCATTTTCACCATTACCTACTACGAGGTCAATATTATATTCATAACACAAGCCTGGCAGGATTTCCTTCACCGCCTTCCTACCAGGCTTGCCGATGATGTCGCCTATTGCCAGTATTCTCAATTTTATTTAGCGTAATCTATCGCTGTAGTCTCCCTTATAACTACTACTTTTATCTGGCCAGGGTAAGTCAGGCTCTCCTCTATCTTCTTAGAAACATCCCTAGCCAATTTCACCGCTCCTAAATCATCAACCTTATCCGGTTTTACCATGACGCGCACTTCGCGCCCAGCTTGAATAGCAAAAGTTTTTTCCACACCAGGAAAATCGGCTGCTATGTCCTCTAGGTCCTTAACACGCTTCAAATATTGTTCCAGGGACTCACGCCTTGCGCCAGGTCGCGAACCACTTATGGCATCAGCAGCAGCAACAATGAAGCCGATAACACTACTGGTCGCTGCCTCACCATGATGCTCAGCAATGGCTTGAACCACCTCTGGGTTTCTATCCCACTGCTTAACCAGGTCAGCACCTATCAGAGCATGCGGTCCTTCTGTT
>SMTZ1_10011554_pt1 | contig 10543 bp, 8 predicted proteins | sample DeeMarSWOR136_30_FD_25667 | JGI IMG/M metagenome (IMG submission 25667) | reverse complement strand
TTCGAAATTTACACATGAATTTTCATTAATAGAGAATTCTGGTTTATTAGAGGCTGCATACTTTCAAGGTACAAAAGCAAAGAATAAAAGAAGATTACCTACACCTGTATATGAAAGTAAATTCTTACTAAAGAGATTTCTAGTTTCATTAAATGGACCTATTGAGGGCTTTAGTACGAATGGGTGTGAATTTTTTGGTAAAGGGGGCATTGAACATCCTGAAGGGATAGATAGAACTCTTCCTTCTAACTTAAATACTTTTGATGATGAAAGTGCTATGATATTAGAAAGAGAAGTTCATTTGGAACCCCAAGAAACTCAGACTTTATATTTTTCTTACGGTTATTTACCTGAAAGTGTTAACCTTGATCAAATTATAAGAAAATATAAGAAGGAAATATCTAAGCAATGGATATATTCCTCTGAATATTGGAAGAAAAATAAGATTTTTTTATCTCTTCCCCATGAACCTTGGATAGAACGTGAACTTTTATGGCATAATTATTATTTGCGTAGTGCTATGACTTATGATGATTATTTTAAAGAGCATATTCTTTCTCAAGGAAATGTTTATCAATATATAATAGGAGCTCAAATAGCTGCACGAGATCCGCTACAACATACATTACCTTTTATTTATTGTGAATCGAAAATTGTTAAAGAAATTATTAGATATATTTTAAAAACAGTTAAAGAAAATGGAGAAATACCCTATGGAGTCATTGGTAATGGAATGATTATGCCCTTGCTATTTTTTCCGAGTGATCTTGAATTATGGTTATTATGGGTTATAAGCGAATATGTAATAGCTACAAAAGATATTAAATTCTTAGATGAACCAATTCCAATTTATCCAATTTATGGTAAACAAACAAGAAGATCAACAGTATTAGAAATATTAATATTATGTTATAAGCATTTTACAGAAGTTACTGGAACTGGAAAACATGGTCTCCAACGAATCTCCACTGGTGATTGGAATGATGGGGCTGTAATGGGACATGTACCTGAGGAAAAACATGATGAGGTTAGGACTCAAGGAGAATCTGTTCTTAATGCTTCCATGGCAATTTATGTCCTCAATAAGTTTGCTGAATTATTAAGGCTTATAAATAATGACAAGATGGCGGAACTAGTTAATGAATACGCTATATTTCAGAAGAAAGCCGTTAAAGCACAGTGGAACGGGAAATGGTTTAAAAGAGCTTGGTTTACTGAAGATTTAGGTTGGATTGGAGATGAAGAATTGTGGTTAGAGCCTCAACCATGGGCTATTATTGGAAATACTCTTGATATTGAGTGGATTCCAATTTTACTAAGTAATATTGATAATTTATTACGAAAATCATCAAAGATTGGGGCCAAACTACTGAGTAAAGACATTGATGCAATGAAAAGAGAAGTTGGTGTCCGAGTAAATGGAGGAATATGGCCATCAATTAATGGAACTTTAATATGGGCGTTGTCTCTTATAAATAGTGAAATGGCTTGGGATGAATGGAAAAAAAATACACTTGCCTTTCACGCAGAGGCTTTTCCTAACATATGGTATGGAATATGGAGTGGTCCAGATACATATAATTCTGATCTCTCAAAATATCATGGACAAACTCACTTTTTTGAATATTTTATTACTGGAGATCCAAAAGATAAAAAATTAATGCTAGAAGACCCATTCGGTGTAAGCTGGACAGATTTTCCTGTCATGAATTTACATCCACATGCGTGGCCAATATTCAATCTAATTCACTTAGTTGGGGCGAATTTTACGAAAGATGGTATTGAAATAACACCTTCTTTGCCTAAAGAGGAATATTATTTTGATTCTCCATTATTTGGGTTTTCAAAATCAATGGAGGGATATTCTGGGTGGTATAATCCAAGTATCTCTGGAAAATGGATAATTGTGTTAAAACTTAAAAGAGATGAAATTAAAGGTTTCGAATTTTTAAAAGTAAATAACCAAGAAAAAGAAATTAATGTAAAAGATAATTGTGTAATTATTACTGGTAGCTCATCACCGGATAAACCATTTATATGGGAATTAAAAAAATCATGAATTTTGTTTAGATGAGATAATATGGATGCAGTTGAAAGAGTGTTAAAAACCATAAACCATGAAGAACCTGATAGAGTTCCTGCATGGGAAAGCGCTTTCTCAAATAATACCATTTCTAAGCATTTTGGCATCGAGGAAGGAAGAGGAGATTTTGGTATCTCTCTGTTAAAGAATGTACCTGATAAAATGACTGTAGTAAATCAAGTAATTAAAAGTAAAAAATTAATGAAACCAGGCTTTAAGAGGTATTTTCAATTATTCCATAATATAGGTTATGACATAGGAACGTGTATTTCTAGTAATTTTCCACGTTTAATTCTTGAGGATTCAACTGGATTTATTGACGAGTATGGAAGAATAATTAAATTTGAGTATTATGAGAAAGATGGAACGGTGATTCTTGGGTATCGTGGAGGTTATTTCAAGAATTTTGAGGATTATGAAAGTTGGGAAAGAATGGATCCAAATTTCGAAGCCCGATTAGTGGGATATTTAGTAGGTAAAGAAATTCAAGAGGATATGAATAATGATATTCTTGCAGCTCCTGCAATTGGGGCTATAATGGAGAATGCTTGGGAAGGATTCGGATTTGAAACTTTTTCAAGAATTTTAACTAGACCAAAACAAATTAAGAAGATTTTTGATGATTATGGCAAATTTACACTCGAATTGGTAAAAATTTTGGCAGAAAATGGAGCGAAATTAATTATATTATGGGATGATTATGGTTATAAGAATGGACTTTTCATGCGAGTAGAGAATTATCGAAATTACGTATTTCCTTGGTTAAAGCAGATATGTAATGCTGCTCATAAACTTGATAGTCATATTTTATTGCATTCAGATGGAGATTTGATGGAAATTTTTGATGATATAATTAAATGTGGTATTGATGTATTGAATCCTATAGAACCAACAACAGCAAATCCGGAATACGAAATTTTCAAGTTAAATCAGATATATGGTGATCAAATAACCTTTTGTGGAAATTTATCGCCTCAAATGCTAGCAACAGGCGAGATATCTGAAATAGAAGCCTATGCTAAACGTTTAATCCGAGAGTTAGCACCTGGAGGGGGATATATTTTTAGTTCAGGGCATAGTATTAACCCAGCAGTTACACTTGACCGATTTTTAGCAATGCAAAATATTAAAAAAAAATATGGATATTATCCTATTAATGTACCAAATTAATTAGATAAATAAAAAAAGACTCTTAAAATGAACTCAAGGGAAAGAGTTAATCTCGCTTTGAATCATGTGGAACCAGATAAAGTTCCGCTTGATTTGGGAGGAAATCAATCTAGTATTCATATAAAGGCATATATAAATTTATTAGAATTTCTTGAAATTAACGATGATAATATCCAATATTGTGATTTCGTGGAACAAAATGTTGTGCCTTGCGAAAAATTGCTTCAGAAATTTGAAATTGATACCCGTTATATTCGACCTTTAGGAGGCATGGTTAAAATAGATGATGTTAACCCTCAATATGAAGGAAAATACGTAGGAGTCTATGATCAATTTGGAGTTTTTTGGGGCAATTCAGCAACGAAAGAATTAGACGATATACTATATTACGACCCAGTAATTCATCCTTTTGCAGAATTCAAAACAGTACAAGAAATAGAAAATTATGAATGGCCGTCTGGCACAGATAAAACTCCTTTTATCGGATTAAAAGACTATGCTAAAAAATTATCTCAAAATACTGATTTTGCTCTTATATCTTCTCCTACTGGATGTATATATGAATATACAACGTTTCTGTTCGGCTTTTCAAAGGTTTTAAGGTATTTAAAAACTAAGTTTGAGCTGATTGAAGCTGCGATGAAGTGTCTTTTAAAATATTGGATAGATTATAATACTACTTTTTTAGACGAAGTTGGTCAATACTTAGATGTTGTATGTATTAATGGTGACTTGGCAGAGCAAGCAGGACCTATTATGAATTTAAAACTATATAAACAAAAAATAAAGCCACTTGAAAAAACTCTTTCTCAAAAAGTACATGAATTAGCTGATGTAAAAATTAATTACCATTCTTGCGGCTCTATCCCTCAGTTTGTGCCACATTTTGCTGAAATTGGCTATGATGCTTTAAATCCTGTGCAAATTTCCGCCTATGACATGGAACCTTGTAGCCTTAAAAAAAGATTTGGTAAATTAATTACATTCTGGGGAGGATTATGTAATACTCAGCAGACACTTCCTTTTGGTGCTCCACAACAAATCAAAGAAGAAGTTAGACGAAATTTTGAGTGCTTTAAACCTGGAGGAGGCTACATAGCAGCAAATATTCATAATATTACAGCTGAAGTACCTCCGCAAAACATTTTAGCAATGTTTGACGCAGCGTTAGTAAATAGAGTGTATAAGTAAATAATAAAATTGTATACTAATTAAGATGAATTCTTTAGAGTTAACTTTATCCGCAATTAAAGGAATTCCCGAAAAAATCCCTTTCAATCCTTTTATTATGCATTTAGCTGCCTCTTTAATTAATGTTAATTATAATCACGATTATTGTAAAAAACCAGAAGTATTAGTAAAAGGACAAATAAAATGCAATGAATTTTTTGGAATAGATCATGTAAATGTGTCCACAGATGCATATCGGGAGGCAAGTGCTTGGGGCGTTGAAATCGAATGGAATAGTCATACTCCAATAGCTAAAAAGAATCTAATATTTGAAGATTTTGATTCAATTGAAACTCCAGAACTTATAGAACACCCTCGAATTAATAATAGAGTAAATGCTGTCAAATTATTATCTAAAGAAGTTGGAGATAAATTATGTATTATAGGGTGGATAGAAGCTCCTTTTGCTGAAATTTGCTGTCTATTTGGATTAGTTAATGTGTTGTTATTATGTAAATATCCTGATTGGGTAAAAAAAATTAAAAATTTAATTAATAGAATAGTTCCAGTACAGAAAGAATTCGCAAATTTGCAAATAGAAGCTGGAGCTCATATAATTGGTGCAGGAGATTCAGCAATATCACAAATAGGGCCAATGCGATATGAAAAATGTTGTCTTGATGCTACTATAAATTTATTTGATGAAATCCAGAAAAATGTACCCTTATTATATCATGTATGTGGAGATAATTCAGTTGTTGACTCAGAAGGGCGAGACATGCTTCAATTAATATCAAGTACAAATGCAGCAATTATAGATTTAGATTATCAAATCGACTTGAAAATTGCAAAAGAAAAGATTGGCAATAGAAATTGTATTAGAGGAAATACCAATACTCAAATTTTAGGTAATGCCTCATATTCTACTTCAAGAGTTATTGAAGAAATAACAAAAACAATTGAAGTTGGGAAACCAAACGGAAAATATCAATTTTCATCAGGGTGTGAATGGCCCTGGCTGCCAATAGAAATAGCTAGTAGAAATCTAGGAATAGCTAAGACTTTAATAGAGAGATTAGGTTATTATTAAATAGAAGTGAAGGTTAAAAATTAACTCAAATTAATAGTATGAGTCGATCTTACTCCTTTAATTTTTACATTATACTTTGCTTCAAAACCTAAACGTAAAAAAAATTCTAAAAATTTTTTCTCTAAATCTTTCCAATCCTTAATTGAATTTGATGATTTAATTTTATTCACTAATTAAAATGTAATTATGAATTAATTTTTTTTTTGTCTATTTGAAGGGAATTCTTTATGAAATTTCCTTCTAATTCAGACCTCTCAATTTATCTTCCCATAAATTATAGTGGAAAAAAAAAATGGTTAAAATTAGTCCCATAAATTTGAAGGTTCCAGTATATTTGGATAATAAGGTCGTAGAAATTTCAGCGCGCTATAACACAAATGACATTTATCGGCATATTCCTCTAATGGTTTATACCCTTTTTCAATGGCCATCTCAAGGAGACTACTCACCCCTCCTTTACCCATGACTTTGCCTATTATAGGATGTTGTCTAGGCTTAAACTCACTAATTATTTTTAATAATGAATCTTTTTTAGCATTTCCCAAACAAATACCTTGACATCCTTGGCTGAAAACCCATCCATTAGCATCTATCATATACATAGGCGCCCTAAAAATAGAGCATTTTTCTGAAGGTATGGGATTCATAGGGAAATATTCTAAAAGATTCTTTATGGCTCGTCCTTTTACCTGTAATGGGCTTTTTACTATTTGACAGAACTTAAACTCATTAGATATGCTTTTACATATCTTGTTTGTTTCGTTATTGAAAGAATTTGATTCATTTGGAGCACCTACAGTTTGGGCAATAATAAGTATGGTTTCTATCTCTGCTTTACAAGCAGCTTTAATTGCTCTCTTTACATTTTCAAGAGGAATAAACTCTTGGTGGAATGCGTCAGCACTAAACCCAATTAAATTAACTCCAACCTCCTTTAGTTTTTGAGCGTATTTCTTAGCAGTCTCCTCTTCTTTACCCCAATAACCGTTCGTTGGTAGTCCTATCTTCGGAATATCAAACTTTTTTACCTCTTCAATGAGACTGATTAGTAGACTATAATTTAATAGAGGTTCTCCTCCAAAAAAATTAACTTCACCGATATTATAATTTTGAGTAATATCATCCAAATACTTCCTTACATCTTCTGGTTGAACCGTAATATCTTCTTGATTCGGAGATGCTTGAAGCGCACAATGTCTACATTCGTTTGTACATTTATAAGATACTAAAAAAGTAAGCATATTAATAGTTTTTTTCGTACTTTCACTCATATTTATATCACCTTTTTTTCTTCATCTCCTCCTTAATTTTCAAAATAGTTTCGTCAAAATCTTTAATATAACCATTCATTCTGTCTTTATTCTCTTTAATTGAAGCTCTCATATTCTCGAGTAGTTTGAGTCTTTCCTGAAGTGTTAAATCTCCCTTAAACTTGTCTGGTTTCATAGCAGTTGGTAACATTTGTATATTTGGCACATCTTCGTAATGTTCAAGCTCTTCAATATCAATTGAACATCCATTTTGTATGGCAGATGACAAAAAGCGACGATACGTCTTTCTTATCTTTCTTTGAGATTGTTTCATAAGTTTAAGCGCTTGTTTCCCCATATCCGTAATCTCATATATTTTTTTGTTCTTTTCTTCTTCTTTTATTCTTATAAATCCTTTTTTCCTTTGATTATTTAATATCCAATATAAGGATGATGCAGTAGGTTTCCACATTCCTAAAGTGCGTTTTTCAATCTCTATCCCTATTTTATATCCATGAGAGGGACTAATCTCAAGAATAGAAAGAACAAAAATATTTACAAAATTCTTTTTCAACACTTTTTCGAAGTTTTTGTGATAATTTTCAACCATTTCTTACTCAAACTCAGAATTAAGTTATATATAGTGAAAGTAGTATTACAGTCACCGTATTACAGTGACTGATATAATTTTTTTTAATATTTAAAATTTGATCTATAGATCTTATTTCAAAGTAAAATTCCTTATTTTTGTTATGAAAAATGTACTATTTGGGTTTAGAACTAAAAAAAAATTAAAAAAAAATAGAAAATTTAATCTCTTTGACTTAATATGATATATTATATGCAAATCAGGGATCTATCGTCTAATAATGACGGAAATCCAAGCAGAGTACTTCATTCATATAAAAGTTCACTAATTCATTTATCATCCCTATCCTCGTCTAAAAAATTATAATTCTTTCAAAGGAATTTTCATTGAAATCAGACGCTGAATTTACCTTTCCATCCAATTATTACAAAAAATTGGGATATATTTAAATTTCCAATTGTATATATTAAAACTAACACCTTGTTATAAACAAAATTTGGCTGGATTATGATTCAATATCAATTGAATCAGGAATTACTCCTAAATTCATAATCCATCTTTTCATAGGCTTTATATCTGGTTTGCTTAACCCATAACATGCATTAACGTCTTTTAAAAGGCGGCTTTAATCCATTATTTTCAGATTGTAGATAATTCTAATTCATAGATAATCCTACTTAGTTCATTAATTGCTTTATAACACGGATATAAAGCTTGATAAATTGATAAAATGATTTGTTCCAAAATTAAATATGAATAAAAAAGTTAAAGGAGGTGAAAAAAATGGATACAAAAAGAGCTAAAGAATTAACAAGCCAATTAAGCACTTTAATCGATCAAATCGATAAAGATAAAATGAGTGAAATTAATAAAATGAGTGAAGATCTTAAGAATGAAATAAGAGTCAAGGTTATGGCAATTTTAAATGAATTAGATATAAGATCTGGGGAAATCATAAGTTTTGACTGAAAATAAATCTATTCTCGAGTAAAATACTTTATTTCTACCTTAAAATCCAAACTTATTCTTTTTGTATTTTCTTGATTTCTATAAGATTTGCCTTTTTTCTCAAACATCTATTATCTTGAACGTCAAATGACTGTAATCATAGCAAATACTATTAATGAGCCAACTACCTCAAACATTATACCGATAGTCATAGTAATATTAGCATCAAAAGATTTTTTTTAAAAAGCTTTTAATTCAATGAGATTTAAATGTAAAATATTGTTTGACAGAATGAGGAATTTTATACGATGTTTCAAATAGAAGAAGCACCCACGGGCACCACTACCTTATTAAAAAAGGCACACTTAGGCTTAGATTTGCCCCACAAAAAGGTTATAATTATTATTGGCATCAAGATTGCGGGATAAAATATTTGGAAAGTCTAAAAATTTTGCTACAAAATGGCGAAAAAGGTCATATTGGGCGAAAAGAAGCAGAAAAAGCTCGTAAAGATGCGGGGTTATAAATTAGTGGTTTTGCTAGTATTTACCCTTACACAATAATATCTTCGTATAACTTACACAAAACTATTAGTAAGGAAAACTTAATTTTATATTTTCTTTAATTACTTTTAGAATCCCTAACCTCATTACATTTTCTTCCGTTTTTTCAAAGGAATTTTCATTGAAAATGGACGCTGAATTTACTTTTCCAACAAGTTTTTAATAAAAAAAATGATTAAATTTATCATAAATTCAAAAAAAATATAAAAAAACATAATTTTAGAACATACTACATTATTCTCATCTCAATCCCTTACTAAACCTTACCGCGCCTTCATATGCATCAGCTTTAGTTGTATTAATCAAATCTTCAAAGTATACAAATTCATTAACAGCATTAGTAGTAGTTTCATCGAGGTTAATGCCAATTAAAATAATTTCTATATCTTTTACTTGAAACCAATGAGCATTACATGAGGGCATAAACAATTTAAATTCTCTTACTTTATCGTATAATGTCTTAAATGATTTTTTAACTGATTCGCAAAATCAGATTGAACATCTATTGCAAAAGGTTCCAATTAAATAGGAATCTGTACTGATATCTCTAAATAAGGATCCTCTTATTTTAACCAATTGAATTAGAGAGTAGAAACTTAGGGATAGCTAAGGTATTGAATGAAATATATGGTGTTTATTGAATAATTTGTACCAAAATTAAGAGTTAATGTCTATTTATTGTTACTTTAAATAATTTAGAGCCGTCAGAGCATAAGCTTTAGTTGTATTTATTAAATCATCGATGTATACAAATTCATCAACAGCATGCACATTCGTATCATTGCGACCAGTGCCAATTAAAACCGTTTCTATACCTCTTTCTTGAAACCAATGCGCATCAGTTGAAGGCATTACCAATTTAAATTCTTTTTCTTCATTATATATTGTTTGGAATGATTTTTGGACAGCTATTCCAAAATCAGATTGACCATCAATTATGAAAGGTTCCATTAATATAGGAATTTGTACGGTTATATCGAAATAAGGATCCTGTTTTTTTAATAAATCAATGTAATCCAATATCCGCTTCTTAATACTTGCAACATCCTGTTCTGGAATAGTGTTCACACTACAATGGAGATAACATTTATCAGGCACAGTAGTAATTTTGTTCCCTCCATGAATCTCTGCAAGATTTATATGACTAATTCTAGTTGTAGCTTCCTCTGGTAAAGGATATTTAGTTTCTTTAGCCATAAATTCCTTATTTAGCTTTAATAAGAAGTTCATAATTTTTATCATTCTATTAATAGTATTGATTCCAGAAAATTCATTACGATAAGGTTCTGGTAAATCTGGAGTGCCTAGACCATGACCTTGCTTCCCACGTATAGTAATTGTAATATACATTGTACCACCTGTATAACCAAATGGATATTCTGCTGGAGCATCTCCTAATAAGCAAGCATCACCCTTTATTAACCCATTATTCAGTAAATATTCTACTCCCCTTAAACCTCCCGTTTCCTCATCACCTACAGCAGTCACAATCAACTTTCCTTTAGGTTTAAATCCCAGCTCTATTAAAGCTTTAGATGCGAAAATTTCTGCTGTCACACATGATTTATCATCACACGACCCGACACCATAAATTTTACCATCTGTCAGTTCAGCACCAAAAGGATCTTTTGTCCAACCTTTAAATGCTTGAACCGTATCATAATGAGCATTAAAAATTAA
>SMTZ1_10008282_pt1 | contig 10543 bp, 10 predicted proteins | sample DeeMarSWOR136_30_FD_25667 | JGI IMG/M metagenome (IMG submission 25667) | reverse complement strand
CCATCTTGGGTAAATTAAAAAGAGGGGATCGAATTCGTCATTCGATGATGGCAATGACGGTTTCGGCATCAATCTCTTGACCGGCCTCGACCTTGATCTCCTTAACCACCCCGCCTACCGGGGCCACTACTGGCATCTCCATCTTCATCGCCTCAAGAGTGGCGATCTGGTCGTTTTCGTTCACCTGATCTCCCACTTTGACCTGAATCGATATAATCTTTCCCACCATAGGTACCGTTACGTCCGTAGCCATATCCATCCTCCTGCTTTCGCTAATGTTTCGGAGTAAATCCCCGCTCTCACCCTCCACAACGCCTGTCCGCCGATCGTTGAATTATTTGTCCTTCCTTTTGCCCAAGGCATAGCCGGCGATGATGAACTTTTGGATATTACTGGTCCCCTCCACGATCTGATACGATTTAGAATCCCTCAGAAGGCGTTCAACCGGGTATTCCGTCGAAAATCCATAGGAACCGAAGATCTTGACCGCTGTATTGGCTGCCGCCACCGCTGCTTCTGCGGCGTAATACTTCGCCAGGGAAACTTGCAGGGTATTTCTCACTCCCTGATCTCTCATCCAAGCCGCTCGATAGACCAGGAGCTTCGCCGCTTCATGTTCAACCAGCATCGTTGCAATCTGTTCCTGAATCATCTGGAACTCGGCGATGGGCCGTCCGAACTGTTCCCGCTCGTTGGCATATCTCGTTGAGTGTTCGATACAGGCAGCGCTAACGCCCACGGCCCTTGTCGCGGAGGAGAGCCTGGTGGAGTCCAGCATATTCATGCAGATTTTAAATCCTCCGTTCTTCTCCCCGACCAGGGCATCCTTGGGAAGCATTACCTCCTCGAAGATGATCTCCCCTGTGGGGGCACAATACAGGCCCAACTTCGTCTCTATCGCATTCTGCGTAATTCCAGGGGTGTGCATATCTACGATAAAACAGGAAATACCCCTGTGCTTCAACTCCCTGTCGGTGGAGGCGAAGATAATCCCTACATCTGCATAGGGAATTCCTGATATCCACATCTTCGAGCCGTTCAGGATCCATCCATCATCGGTCTCAACGGCCGTCGTCTTCATGCTTGCCACATCGGAACCCGTATCCGCCTCCGTCATAGCGAAACATCCCATGGTATCGGCGTTGATAAACCCCGGTAGATACTTCTCCCGTTGTTCCTCGGTCCCCCAATTCAAAAGCACCGTCTGGGGGGCAAACATCTGAAGGTTGAAGGGCAAACCATATGAGGGGGAAACCTTGGCAATCTCCTCGGTCATCACCGTGGCACTCAGTGTCCCGAGCTCAAGCCCCCCATACTTCTCCGGCGCAATACATCCGAAGAAGCCCAGCTTGGCCATCTCCTTGACGATTTCGGGACGGAACCGGTGCTCCTTTTCGTCCTCCTCCATGGTCGGCGCGATCTTCTTCTCGGCGAAATCCTTGGCCGCCTTCCGTGAAAGTTCCTGCTCCTCGCTGAAAGAAAAATCCATAGGGTCTCCTCTTCGATAAAAGGTATTCTCGCCATTTGCCGGGCGTTAAACTCGGCCAAAATCTTGTGCATTTTATTACAAGTTCGCTTTCCTTGTCAAGCCTTTTTATCCAAGGGCATCATGGAAAATAATTCGTTTCCACAGCCCCATTGTCGTCTTACGCGTTTTCCCCTCCATTTTCTCCTCAGGCGCTATACGATCACCGTCCATTGGAACGTTGAATCCGGTACCTCCATTACCCAGTTCTCCCCAAAATCCACCGCTTAATTTAGGTATCAAAACTGAAATCGGCAGGTTATGGAGTATTCCTGATCACCAGCAAGGTATTAGATGCAAGGCGCCGAGGAGCGACGACTGAGGCGTATGGGGGGCAATACGCCGCAAGAAGGAGCGATCGACGGCAACGCCGCAGATGATACCTTGATGGTGGATCAGGGCCCTCAAGGGGTTGAAGGAAATGAGAGTAGGAGTTAAAATAAAAGAACCCAGCGCATTGTGCTGGGTTTTTTTACAGAGAACGAAGCGAGTGGATAACCATCACCGAGCAGGGGGAATTCATGAAAAGAAGAACGAAGCTGATGCAGGGGGTGAAGCGAGCCCTGGGCCGAAAGGATTTGTGGGTAACGTATCCCTCCGTCATAGGTGGAGGGCTCATCTGGTCCATCGCCATCAACGGTATATTAATCCATCATCAGTTCATGAGCGGAGGCGTTTCTGGGTTTGCCCTGGTAGCCCACTACCTCTTCAAATTTCTCCCCGTGGGATTGATGGTCTTTCTGATGAATATCCCCATATTCGTCGTAGGATGGACCATGATTTCCGGTAGGTTTTTTGTCCTCAGCCTCCTTGGAATGCTTTCTTTTTCCTTTTTCCTCACCGTAACCACATGGCTCCACATTCCCATCGGCAATCCGCTCCTCGCCGCGATCTTTGCCGGCGTTATTTCAGGGGTGGGCTCAGGTCTTGTTTTTCGGGTCGGAGGGTCGGGGGGAGGAACGGGCATCATCGCCATGGTTCTCAACAGATATTTTTCCCTGAGGGTTGGCATGGTTTCCTTTGCCCTGAATTCCATTCCCCTCATCTTGGGAGCCCTCCTCATCAACCTGGAAGCTGCGCTCTACTCAATCGTCTACATGTATGTTTCCAGCTCGGTCATAGATCGTATCCTTACCGGATTTAACGAGCGGAGAAGTGTGTTCATCGTTTCAACCAAGTCATCGGAAATCGCCGAGGAAATTCTAGATAAGCTTCACCGAGGGGCAACGTTCCTCAAGGGCGAGGGGGCCTACACTCATGGCGCTATGCGGGTGTTGTACTGCGTAGTATCCCTCTTTGAGCTCGCCCGTTTGAAGAACCTGGTTTCTTCCAGCGATCCAGAGGCCTTCATTGTCATCAACGAAACCATGGAGGTGATCGGAAGGGGCTTTGACCCGATCAGAAAACCTTGATGAAAGCACGGTAAAGCTCCAGGAACTCTCTTCCGCAGTTCGGAGGAGAAACTGAAGGGACTTTTCCCCTTGATATTTCCACCAATTGAATTATACTAATTCTTGTTGGAACAAGTAGGAAAAGAGTTCCCCGGTAGCTCAATTGGTAGTAGCGGATGGCTGTTAACCATCAGGTTGCAGGTTCGAGTCCTGCCCGGGGAGCCAAAATTTAAGAAGGGGGCCTTAATGGCCCCCTTTTAAATTCTTGATTCCTGTCATGGAGAGAACCTCTGTGAGCTTGTCCTCCTTCGGCTAACGAACTTGTCCTGGGCATGCCGAAGGAGGACAAGTTTCATGAAGTGGGGGAAGTCCTGCCCGAGGAACCGATTTCAACGCGAAAAAGGTCGCCCATCGATACGTGAGATGACACCCCTTCACAGCTTCTCAAGTGAAAAATGAAGATGTGATTCCCTCGACTTGCCAGAATTAGTGTTGCGGGATAAGTATTGTGTCCCCATAATTTACATAATTTAAAGTCTCACGTTTCCTATCTTTACACCATCGTAAGCTATTTCTTGTCCTTATTGATGGGAGGGGCTATTGCTTTTATCAACTCACCAATCGAAACAAGAATAACTGCAAAGCTACCTATGGGGACAAATGCGCGGACCATCCACACGGGAACACTTCGCAAGCCCACTTCATATTCACCCACGAGATAGGATTCCGCGACACTTATTATTCCACCATATAGCATTGCCGAGAAAAAAAGGAGGGCTAAAAGGCTGCTAAGGATGCCCACAGCTCGCCTAAGCCAGAGAGGAAATATCGGGGTGAAGAGCTCCGCCTTAATATGTGTATCCCTATGCTGGACATACACAAATCCTAAGAAGACCCCTATGAGGACGAGAAACTCGGTAGCTTCAGTAACGCCAGAAAGTGACAGACGCAAGGCTCTGAAGAAGAACCCGACAACAATGGTTATCAACATCACTAGTATGGTTCCAGTAGAAGCCAATGCAAACGCTCTTGACAAGCTACCGAGCACACCGTCCACGGAGGTCCGACTGGTATTTTTCATTACACAACTCGCCTCACTGACTATTTCCCATACTTCTTAAGCCATCTGTCATACGTGCTGGTGTATGCACTCTCCTTCTCGTACTTCTTTGTCAAGGCTTTATACGAATCGAAAAGAGCCTTTCCTGGTAACCCTTTTTTCTCCAACTCGGCGATAAATTCGTCATAAGTAGGAAGAACGAGGGCTTTCCATTTCTCAACCTGGTCCGCCGACAGCACATATAGCGTTGCTTTCCAGTCGGTTTTCATTTTCTTCATGACTCTATCTTCATCGGCCATCATTATCTCGACCGACTTTCCGAGAACCTCTTTTGAGACTTGTGAGATTATATCTTTTATATCAGAGGGAAGCTTGTTCCAGGTACGGAGGTTCATTGCAGTTTCAACACATGCGTAGTTACCCATTCGGGGGTCCAACATATAGGGCGCCACCTCGGGAAAACTCCTGGTAGCGGCAGATGCCAGACTCGTATTTGTATAGCCGTCAAGAAGTCCTCTGTCCATCGCCTCATAAATCTCTGATGAGGACATACTCACTGCCGTGGCGCCAAGCTTCTTTGTGACGTTGGTCATCTTGCCTGCAGTCCGTATTTTGAGCCCCTGCAACTCCTCCAGAGATCTCACCTTCTTCCGAAATCCGAAGATATTCGGGCCAAGCATATCGAAAAACATAAGCTTTAGATTATTGTTCTTCCATTCAGTTCTAAGAGCTTCCTCAGTCTCAAAAAGTTCACTCATTGCCCGACACGCGGCGTCTGGTTTTTCTGTTATGTACACCGCTTCGTAGATTCCCGTAATTGGAAAATTCGCGCGCGTGTACCCGGTCGCCATGAGGGCAACGTCGCATATGCCTCTCCCTGTCGCCATTGCCAAATCCCTTGCCTTAACCAGACTTCCCGCCCAGTAAAACTCGAACGTAACCCTTCCACCGGTTCTCTTTTCGATCTCCTTTGCCCACCATACATTAAATTGTGCGATGGTATTCACCTCCGGAAAGAAGGTCGCGAATTTTAGTACTATTGGTTCTGTGACAGCCTTTTCTGCTCCGCTACACAAGAGCGGAAGAGCCACCAGGATCAAAGCAAGGCCAATGCCCATGGAAATCTTTAGTCTCTTCATTTTCTCCTCCTTTCAATTTGCAAAAGTTTCATGAGTTCGACGGACCTTTCTAAAAAACGTGTCTTGCGGAGCTCAGTTCTGACGTACATTCGAGGCACTACCTTTTACCCCCCACACCAGTACGTTCTTCAAGTGTTCTTAAAAGCCTCCTTTCCCAAATAGTTTTGTTTGCTCAATCCCATTTAGACAACACGTCAGCTGCAAATCTGTAATTCTATGCCATCTCACCACCCCCTTTTCTTGATTTACGCAAACATCTTGCTGGGCAACCACAATGCGATATCAGGAAACATTACTAACAAAACGACTACGAGGACTTCTAGAACAAAGTAAGGCGCTGTCCCGATAAATACATCTGCAAGGGACACTTCTGGAGGAGACACTCCTTTTACTATAAAGCAGTTAAGGCCCACTGGTGGTGTGATCAAGGATAGCTCAATCATTTGAACAATAATCACACCAAACCAAATAGGGTCATAACCCAAAGAGACTACTACCGGCAGAAATATCGGCACGGTGACCACTTGTATTGACATTGGGTCAAGGAACATTCCCAGGGGGACATAAAAAACCAATATTAAGATTATCAAAATCAGCCGTGAATAGGATGACGATGCAATAAGGTTAGCCACATAAGTTGGGACGCCTGCTTGTATCAGAAATATATTGAAAAACATTGCTCCAAGAAAAATGATGAATATGGAGCAACTGACATTCGCTGCATCCTTCATAGCTTCGGAAACAGCTTCCTTGCGACCCTTCCGTACACGTACCAGCAGCATGATAAGAGCGATTAATGCGCCAAAAGTCGCTGCCTCTGTTGCGGTGAGAATCCCAAGATATATTCCGCCCATCACTACTGCGAACAGCACCCCCACTTCCCACAGTCCGAATGAAGCTTCGATTTTCTCTCTCATTGGGACTTTGACCCCGGACGGTGGTGCGAGAGTTGGCCATTTTCTTGCGATCAAGTGCGTCCCGAGAATAAAAAAAGTTGCAGTTATTATACCAGGGAATACGGAAGCCATGAAAAGCTTACCTATAGATTGTTCAGCAATGAATCCGTAAATAACTAACGGTATACTCGGCGGAATCTCGATACCCAAAAAGGCCGCCGACGCTACACACCCGGTTGTCAGCTTTGGACTATAACCACGCTTCAGCATCTCAGGAATAGTAACTTTTCCAATTGTTGTGACAGTGGCGGCGCCAGAGCCTGTAACAGCAGCAAAAACCGCACACGCAAGGCATGTTGCCACTGCTAATCCGCCGCGAACATTGCCGATTAATTTATAAGCGATGTCAAATGCTCTCGACGAGATGCCTGCATTGCCGGCAAAATTCCCCATTGCAATAAATAGGGGCACGAGTACGAGTGACCATGAGGCAATAGTCGAAAAAGGGACGAAAATCAAGTATGCCCCAGTTATGTTTGCCCCGCTCAGTACAGTAATCCCCAGGAGTCCTGTAATTCCAAGCGCAAAAGCTACGGGGACACCGAGCAGGAGAAGTACAAGCGCGATCAATACGCCAGCGCCGACAATGACCAAAGATTCCATTTCACGACTCGCTTCACATCGATATTAATTGAAATCCCATGGTGTAGAACATCTTTTCCACCCCACGTTTTGATTGTGGGAGAGACGGGTCTCACCCTGGGACCCCCATGCTCGAGCGGAAAGAAATATCTGTCTGATGATTGATATTATTCACTCCTCGGTCCCCAGGGCTGCCGTCTCTCAATTATATTTCATCAACGTCAGGAAATCCTACAGATGTAAACCACACATCATTCGAATAGCACGCTCTGCCTGACGAGTGCCCTATATCATGTATCCTGCACGTCGCCGTACCGAGGTAATTGCCATGAGCAGCTGGAGAGAATCACAGAAAGGAGCTTGGTCGCCTTCATGACCGTCCCGCTATTTGTCTTGTTGCTGCAGAGACTCATAGAAGTCCCTATAGTAGTAGGATTCAAGTTCTCTCACCTTATTGAGGCCGACAAGGTTGTTGAAATCGTCGAACGGAATTATCTTGTCCTGCCAGTGCTTCGTACTTCCATTACTCTTCAGTCCTTCCCACAAGCCCTTCAACGCCCATGCAGTTGCATATACGGTTACGTTTGGGTAAACCACGGTGTTGAAACCAAGTTCCTCCAGTTCCTTGACGGTGAGAAGCGGTGTCTTCCCTCCCTCTACTTGGATCGCTTTCGTGGGCGCGTCGATCTCGCGGTTGATTCTGAGCATATCCTCCCTGGACGTTGGAGCTTCAACAAAGATCAGGTCAGCTCCCGCCTCAGCATACCTGTTTCCTCTTTCGATGGCCTCATCAAGGCCGTCGGTTGCAATGGCATCGGTCCGCGCCATGATGACGAGGTCTTTGTCAACCCGCGCATCTACCGCCGCCTTTATCTTCGCCACCATTTCCAGCGCAGGAATGATCTTTTTCCCTTCCATATGGCCACAACGCTTCGGATAGACCTGATCTTCTATGAATAGGCCTGCCACACCTGCGTTCTCAAACACCCGGACGGTCCGCTGCACATTCGTCACATTTCCGTATCCGGTATCGCCGTCGACAAAAAGCGGAAGGTCCACAGCCTCCACGATGTTACGTGCAATGTTGACATACTCGGTAAAGGTAAGAAGTGACACATCGGGCTTTGCAAGGCTGGCTGCTGAAGCGGCATACCCCCCCATCGTGACAGCCTTGAAGCCCACCTGTTCTATGATCTTCGCTGATAGGGCGTCATGGGCTCCGGGCATGACAAGGATCTCCTTATCAAGAATCAGTTTTTTTAATAGGCTCGTTTTCTTCATCGCTTCATCACTCCCTTACGTTTGTTTTCGAGAGATTTCGTGAATTACTAATCCCTTTTTACAGCAAACACTACTAAAAGCTTACCCAGTTTTTCACCTACGGCACGGGCATAGTGCGGCCTGTTCGAGTCAAAGTAATAACAGTCACCTTCTTCAAATAAGTAACTCTTGCCATCATAAAAAAATTCATGTGTTCCCTCGAGCACATAAGTTAATTCCTGTCCTTCATGTATGAAAGGTTCGGGAGGGAACTCAAACCCGATTGTAACGATGTACCCCTCCATGAGCCGGTTAAGTTTCTTGTAAGTGATAGCGTCGTAAGTGTACGCGAGGCTGCCGATGGGCCGAGTAACAGTTTTGCGCTCCGCCTTCTTCACGATGGTAAGATTCTGTGCATCAGAATTCTGTATTTCACCGCTAAGGAGGAAAAGGACGTCCACCTCCAGAACATAGGCGATCTGCGACAATGCACTGATTGAGGGTTCTCTTTTAAGGTTTTCAATCTGGCTAAGATAGCTTTTAGCGAACCCAGACCTTCTGGCAAGTTCATTAAGACTAAGCCCCTTATCTTTTCTAAGTTTCCGTATTCTATCGCCTATTCTAGTATATAGTTCTTTTGCTCTATTTGCAGCAGCGTCGTTCATGGGTTAGTTGTATGCTATCAGCGAATACCTGTCAAGAGAAATTTTGCCGGAGTCACTTTATTGTTTGGAAGGCGTGACGTAATTAGGTGTAGTGGGTAGCCCAGTTCTGGGGACACCATACTTATTTAAGATATGTCCTTTGCGGGAGTTCATCGGTGATTGGGGGAGGTTTATTAGCGGGCAAATCGCAGAACGAAACGTAACTCTCCTCCACAGGCACGAGCGCACAGGAAGACCTCTGGGTACTGAGAGCTTTTTCGGCGGGCTAGAAAGCGCACTGAATCGCAACCTTTGCAAGCAAAAACCGGGGCCAAAACCCAATCACAAATCAGATAAGTATTGTGTCCCCTGGATTCTGAATTCCATTATGACATGGTGCAAAACACCAAGGGCGCCCCATACTTTTTTCTCAAAAATGAAGGGGGCCCCATGAAGCCCCCTTTGAAATTCTCGGTTTTCTTATCGGGATAGAACCTCGGCCTCTCTTCGCCCAAATTCAGGTCAAAAGAAGCCGAAACATAATTCGATTTACTTGGGTGTCAATTTCTCATAGCGATTATCGCCCGTTTCGATGTCTTGCCCGAATAACTCCACATATTCGACCTTTGGAAGAACGCCGCCTTCAATCGATTTGATATAGATCTTTTCGACAAAGGCTGGCCGTCCATCAATCAAGGTCTCCGCACGATACATGCCATCTTTATCATAGACTTTCACCTTTCGCCCGAGGGGAACAACCATGTCCATAATCGCAAACGTGCCCCCGGCCTCGAACTTGGCCTTGAACCCATAGGCCATCTCTTTTTCAACCCAAAGGAGCTGCTGTTTCCGCCCGTCTTCCGCTAGCATGATCCAGTAGGCGATGATTGGCTCCTTGGGGTTGAGCTTGCCTGCCGCTGTCAATTGAGCATCGTACTGAACGACATTGGCGTTCTTGCTCCGTTGGATCGTGAACAGATGCCTCGTCTCATGGTCTGCCGAGAATGACTGACCCGGAATGAACATGGTGGCACAGATGAAGGTCACCAGAAGGGTAGTCACTGAGAGGTGCGTGCGGAATCGAATCATACCGGCCTCTTAGCTCCTTAACTTTCGAGAAAAGGTAAAAATAACTAATAACTCCTTTTCGCGAAATGTCAATCCTCCTGTATTTAGATGATGACGGTCGAGACGACCCACGGTTACCAACCAATACGATCACCCATGAGGAGAAGGGAAACGTGCGTGACAATTGGAAATAGTTAAGCCTGTCCCATTGGCTCTTCTTATGAGTAGTTATAAGTAGTTCCGGGGACACCATACCTTTTTAAGGTATCTCCTTTGCTGGAGCTCGTCGGTGATTGGGGGAGGTTTATTAGCGGGCAAATCGCAGAACGAAACGTAACTCTCCTCCACAGGCACGAGCGCACAGGCAGACCTCTGGGTACTGAGAGCTTTATTGATGGGCTTGAGCGAGAACTGAGCCGCAGGCTTCGCAAGCAAAAACCAGGGCCAAAACCCAATCACAAATCAGATAAGTATTGTGTCCCCGGAATAATCGAGGGACTTGTCCCGAGGTTATCGAGAGGCCCGTCGAAGGCCCTCATCGATACGTGAGATGACGCCCCTTCACAGCATCTCAAGTGACAAATGAAGATCTGACTCCCTCGACCTGCCAGAATTATTGTTGCGAGATAAGTATGGTGTCCCCAGAATTAAATAGCTCTGTTTTTCCAATGCTCTATTGCTCTATTGACCAATTTTTATGACAGTGTTATCTCTTATCTGCCCTTATCTGCCGTAAAGAATGGGGTCTTTGAATCATTCAGGAAGGGAATACGAAATGGAATATCATGATCGATCACTCAGTGGGCATCTGACGTTATCTGATTCGGGAAAGGAAGTGACTCTTGCCGGATGGGTCGATGCTTTGAGAGACCATGGAGGCGTGCTCTTTATTCACCTTCGTGACCGAAGCGGTATCGT
>SMTZ1_10008044_pt1 | contig 10543 bp, 7 predicted proteins | sample DeeMarSWOR136_30_FD_25667 | JGI IMG/M metagenome (IMG submission 25667) | reverse complement strand
CAGGGATGTTAAATGGCGGATATTTAATGTATTTAATGGAGAAATATCCAGATTTAGGTATCAGATATTCTTGTACAATAGGAAATAAAATGGATTTAAGCGAAATTGAATTTTTAGAATCTTTTATAGAAGATCCTTCTGTTAATGTAATTGCTATATACCTTGAATCATTCAAAAACCCAAGAAAATTTATTGATTTGTGCCGGAAAGCTAGAAAGAAACCAAATAAAACAATTATTTTTGTTAAAGGAGGTATTACTGAACAAGGTCAAAAAGCAACATTAAGTCATACAGGGTCAATAGCAGAAAATTCACAATTAATAAAATCAATTATAAAACAATCTGGAATAATTCACGCAAATTCTTTCTATGAATTATTTCAGTATGCCCGAACATTTTCAATGATGTATACTGAGAATAAAATTATGCCAAAACTAGGAAATATTTCAATGATTACCGGGTCAGGAGGTGCAGGCACAATAGTTGCAGATATAACAAGTAAATATAACTTGAAATTTCCTGATTTTGATAATAAAATGTATAATATACTATTAGATATTTTCCCAGAATGGATGCCCCCAAATAGATTTGCACTTATAGATTTTTGGCCAGCAATGGAAAAAGCGATGATGAATAACGTAAATCCTGGATATCTTATGACATCTGTCATTGAACTTTTATTAAAGGAGCAAAATATTGAAGGAATTCTTGTTATGTTATTCTGTTCAGGTCAATTTAGAAATTTCACTAATTATAAATATATAGTTGAAAGTATTTACCATACTTCTAAACCAATCTTTTTTTGGTTGATAGGGGAAATAAAAGAAGTTAAAAAAGTAAATCGACTAATGAGTGAGAAAAATATCCCTGTTTTTCCAAATCTCGAAGAAATGACTAAAAATTTTTGGATACTAGTCCAAGATTCAAAAAACAAAATCTTTTATTAGTTTCTTATTATGGTTCGAATACTATGCATAGGAGATTCTCATGTGCCTGTTCGTGCAAAAGATTTACCAATACAGATATATAATAAATTAAATGAATTAACAAAGGAAAATCTTTTCCATTATACCTTTTTCACAGGAGATTTAATTAATTTCCCGAAATTAACTGATTTTTTGAAGCAGAAAACGCAAGAAACTTTATTTAAAGTAATTGGAAATATGGATTATTATTATGGAAATCGAGATTCACCTATTCATCAAAAATTAGATATATATTTTAAAGATAATAATAAAATCACCTTAGGTTTAACACATGGAGCACAAATAAGCCCTCGGGGAGACCATAATCAATTAGAGATTTTAGCTTGGGAAAAGGGTTATAATATTTTAGTGTCTGGTCATACACACAAAGAGGAGGTTTTTTTAACGAAAAAAGGAATTTTATTAGTAAATCCTGGAAGTACGACAGGTGCTTGGTCTTTTGTAGCAAGTGGAAATCCTTCTTTTATTGAATTATGTATAGATAATAGAAATAAGGAAATTATCATTAATCTCTTTCAAATTAATAAGCAAATAAGAAAAATTGAAGTTTCAAAATTTGCATTCGTCTTTAATGGTAACCAAATTTGTAAATAAATGAATTAAAATTAAAAAATTCATTAATCTAAAACGAGAATTTTCGAAAGTTTTAATAATATTCCTAAATTGTGTTTACCTGTTGTTCCTTTTGAGAATCTTAATTTCTTAAGTCCAAATTCATTTTTTCTAAGCACCATATTAAGAACTGAATTCTCCCCATTCACAAAAAATACTAAATCTTCGGGAGCTGCTCTTAATTCTAAATCATATTCTTCTAATTTTCCCTTTCCTAGGGAATATTTTCCATCTTTAGCCACTAAATTGACCCAAAAATAATAATCTTCTTCCATTTGCAAACCAATAATTACTCTTGCATTAAATTTATTTAATAATTTCTCATTCTTGGGATTCTGACTCTTTTCTTTTATTACACTTTCAATAGTCTGCTGAAATGTAATAAATAAATTATCTTGTTCTGATTCTTCCATATTTTAATCCTCCTTTCTAATTTCCTAACTTTTTTAAAGTAAAACTTATGTATTATAAAATTTATAATTTAATTTTAATTTGAATATAAATTTAATAAAACCATAAATATTATTATCAAATTAAAAAGTTGTCATAAATTCAAATTAAAATAGTAATATTGAAGGGAAATATATATGATGTGGCATTTTTTTAGTCCAAAGATATTTTATGGTGAAGGTGCTTTAGCTGCTTTAGAAAATATAATTGGAAAGAAATGTTTTATAGTAACCGATAATGTTATAGAAGAATTAGGATTTTTAAAAATACTTACAGATACTTTAATGAAGTATGGAAAGGAATTCAGTGTATTTAAAGATGTCATACCAGATCCTCATGAAGAAGATGTTATGAAGGGTAAAGATGATTGTATTAAATATGCACCAGATTTAATTATTGCATTAGGCGGGGGATCAGTGATGGACACTGCAAAGGTTATATGGGCAATGTATGAATATCCTAATTACACCCTTGATGATATAAATTTTAATAACCCAGAATTATTTAATTTCGCTAATAAAGCGAAATTCATAGCAATACCCTCAACGTCCGGAACCGGCTCAGAAACAACTTGGGCAGCAATAATATCGCAATATATAAATAATGTCTGGAGAAAAGGTTCATTTGCCCATGAATCTTTAGTTCCTACTTATGCTATACTTGATCCTATATTTCCTAAAGGGATGCCTCAAAAATTAACTATTGATACCGCATTTGATGCACTAGCACATTCACTCGAAGGTTATATTTCAGCATGGAGAAATGAATTCAGTAATGCATTAATACCTAAAGCAATCGAATTGATTTTTAAATATCTCCCTATTGCTTTTGAGGATGGGAATAATATAGAAGCAAGGGATTATTTACACCAAGCAGCAAGTATGGCAGGAATCGCTTTTAGTAATTCTCAAGTCCATATTGTTCACGCAATGGGCCACAGTTTTGCCGCAGTATTTCCAAAACCTCATGGAAGCTTAGTAGGTCTTTTTCTACCATATGTTCTACAATACTGTCTGAATGCTCCCGGCGAAACAAACGAATCTATTTTATTGTATTCAGGTTTAGCAAAGAAATTAGGATGGGCTAATTGGGATGATATGGATAAGAAAGCTGCTAATAAAGTTGTAGAAAAAATAAAAGAACTTCAGAAAATGGTAAAATTTACTACTAATCTCAAAGAAATGGGAATAAACGGCGATGATTTTGAAAAGAACTTAAGCGCATTAATTTCCTTGTGTTTTCAAGATCCTAGTGGTGCAATGGCTCCTAGAAGCCCCACTAAGGACGATTTCACTAGACTTTTTACCTATGCTTATGAAGGAGAAGATATTGACTTTTAAATTGATTTATATAATTATATTCTCTTTTATTTTTATAATCAAATTTTTTTTTCGAATAAATTTCTAATACAATATACATTAATATCACTAAATTATATTATTTTTAAAATATACTTGATAATATTTTTAGAATAACATAAAACTGATATTGTAACAATGACAATTTCAGATAAAGAATCAGAAGCATTGGAGATATTAAAAAAGCACATAGGTGAATCCATACCAGAAATTTCTCAGTTTGAACGATATACTTTCGGGTATTATGTAGAAGAAGGGCATATTGTAGGGTTAAGTCTATTTTCTTGTGGTTTATCAACAATCCCTAAAGAAATTGCCTTAATTTCTTCATTAAAGAAGATTTTTATTAGAGGTAATAATTTAAATACGATTACTGAAGAGTTATTTTCACTACCAAATTTAGAAATCTTGGATTTAAGCGAAAATCAATTAATACAGTTACCTCCTTCAATAAACTTACTTTCATCCCTTAAAGAATTACATCTAGAGTCAAATCAACTGAAAAGTTTACCCAAAGATATTGGTTCTTTAACATCTTTAGAAATTTTGGACTTAAGTGAAAATAAATTGTCAAGAATACCAGCTTCTATAGGTGGAATGCTAAAGCTTAAAACTTTAGATTTAAGTGGAAATAAAATTGAAGAATTACCTGAATCAATTGGAAAATTAAAATCATTAGAAATTCTTTACTTAGGAAAAAACAGATTAACTATACTTCCTGATTCTATTTGTCATTTAGCATCATTAAAAAGATTGAATTTAAGAAATAACAAAATAGTTTTACTACCTAATGAAATTGGTAATTTAATGACATTAACTTCTCTATTCTTACAGGGAAATTGCTTAAATGAATTACCAAAATCTATAGGGCAATTTAAAAACTTAATTTATCTGGGTTTAACTTCAAATAATCTAATTTCCCTTCCTGATAGCATTGGCTCACTTTCTTTACTAGAAAATCTAAATATTTCGTCCAATAACTTAACTAATGTTCCAGATTCGATAGGTTCTCTTAAGTCGTTATTAAGGCTTGAAATATCAGATAATAATTTGGAATATCTTCCGGATTCCATAGGAGAGCTTTCATCACTTAAAGTATTACGATGTGGTCGTAATGATTTGAAATTTCTTCCAGAATCTATTGGCAAGCTTGATTCACTTGAGATCTTAAGACTTAATATTAATAAAATCATAGAATTACCTGAATCAATTGGACACTTGAAGGCTCTACGTGAATTAAACCTATATGATAATCAAATAAAATATCTTCCACAGTCCATTGGCTCTCTCTTATATCTAGAAATATTAGATCTAAGCAAAAATCAATTGATGAAGCTTCCAGAATCAATAGGTTCATTGAAATCGCTATTAGAATTAGATATTTCTACAAATAAATTAGAAAGTATTCCTCCATCAATTGGTGCTCTTCCTCTAATTAAAAATCTAATCCTCGGTTTTAATAAACTAAACTCGATTCCTAAGTCTTTGGGTTTTCTTACAACCCTTGAAGTATTAGATTTAGGAAAAAATCATCTGATCCTAGTTCCGGAAACTATAGGTTCTCTTACTTCTCTTAAACACTTATATTTATATTATAATGAATTAGAAGATATACCTGAAACAATAGGTTCATTACAATCCTTAAAATATTTGTATTTGGGTAATAATCATTTATCAAATCTTCCTGTATCAATAGGTAGGCTAAAAAAGCTGAAATACTTATTTTTAAGATCCAATTATTTAACTGATCTTCCAGAATCATTAGAATCTTTAGCTTCACTTCAATATTTGAATATAGAAAAAAATAACCTAAAGGGATATTTAGATTTTTTACATAAATTAGAACTCAAAGGTATAAAAATTCTTAAATAATTCTTAATTCTAAGGAAATTTGCTGTATTTCTTGTATAATCATAAATTGAGTTATGAGTTTAGGTTTATGTCTTGGCAATTCTAAAATAATATGATTTATATATTAATCGGAGTTAGATAAAAATATGGACATTTCAAAAGCTATGAAAATCAAATTGCCAGAAGATTTACCACCTTATCCTAAATTCATTGAAAATATAAGAAGGGCACCTTCTAGAGGGTATAATTTAAATCCTACTCAAACTAAATTAGCTCTTAAAAATGCACTAAGATATATTCCTTCTTCCTTACATGAAAATTTAGCTCCCGAATTCATGGAAGAATTAGTATCGAGGGGAAGAATATATGGTTATAGGTATAGACCAGAGGGCTCTTTAAAAGCAAAACCTATAAATCAATATAAGGGGAACACACTTGAAGGAAGGGCATTACAAGTAATGATTGATAATAATCTGGATTTTGATGTAGCACTCTATCCTTATGAATTAGTGACATATGGAGAAAGTGGACAAGTTTTTCAAAATTGGATGCAATATCAACTTGTTAAAAAATATTTAGAGTTAATAACCGATAATCAAACTCTTGTCATTGCATCAGGACATCCTGTTGGACTTTTCTCAACAACACAAAGTGCTCCAAGAGTTATCTCAACTAATGGTTTAATGGTAGGTATGTTTGATAATCCTAAAAATTTTTCATTTGCTGCAGCCCTTGGGGTAGCTAATTATGGTCAAATGACCGCTGGAGGCTGGATGTATATTGGACCTCAAGGTATTGTCCATGGAACTTATATTACATTGTTAAACGCAGGAAGAATATACTTAAATTTACCTCAAGACAAAGATTTAAGCGGTATACTGTATCTATCTTCAGGATTAGGTGGTATGAGTGGAGCACAAGCTAAAGCCATAGAAATTGCTGGTGGAATAGGTGTAATAGCTGAAGTTGATGAATCAAGGATTAAAACTAGATTTGAACAAGGATGGATTTCACGAATATCTGATGATTTAGATGAAATTTTTGAATGGGTTGATGATGCCAGAAAATCAAAAATATCTATATCGATTGCATTTAATGGAAATGTTGTTGATTTGTGGAAATATGTTGTTGATAATAATATTAAAGTAGAACTTGCCTCGGATCAAACGTCTCTCCATGCAGTTTATGAAGGTGGTTATACTCCTTATCAAATAAGCTTCAAAGAGGGGAGGGAACTAATTAAGTCCAATATTAAAAGATTTAAAAAGCTTGTCAATGATTCTTTGAAGGAACAGTTCAAACTCATTAATACTATGTCAAAAAGAGGTACATTTTTTTGGGATTATGGTAACTCTTTTATGAAAGCTGTTTTTGATGCAGGCTCTAAAGAAATTGCACGAAATGGAATTGATCTCTCAGAAGGATTTATTTTTCCGTCTTATGTAGAAGATATTATGGGACCAATTTGTTTTGATTATGGTTATGGTCCTTTTAGATGGGTTTGTCTTTCAGGAAAAGAGGAGGATTTAGATAAAACAGATCAAGCAGCAATGAGTTATATTAACCCAGAAAGAAGAGCCCAAGATAGAGATAACTATTATTGGATTCGAGATGCGAAAAAGAATAAATTAGTAGTTGGAACAAAAGCAAGAATTTTATATGCTGATGCTAAAGAACGTATTAATATTGCGTTGAGATTTAATAAATTAGTAAAAAAAGGTGAAATTGGTCCAATAATGCTAGGCAGAGATCATCATGATGTTTCTGGAACAGATTCACCTTTTAGAGAAACATCAAATATTAGAGATGGAAGTAATGTGATGGCAGAAATGGCTATTCATTGTTTTACTGGAAATGCTGTAAGAGGAATGACTTATGTGGTGCTATCAAATGGGGGCGGGGTTGGTATTGGAAAATGTTTTAATGGAGGATTTGGATTAGTTTTAGATGGTTCTGATAGAGTTAATGAAATTATTAGAACTGCCATTGAGTGGGATGTAATGGGTGGTATAGCAAGAAGAAGTTGGGCTAGAAATGTTAATGCTTTTGAGACTGCTTACAATTGGAATTTAGAAAATGAAAATAGAGGACATTTAACATTACCGTTTATAGCAGAAGATAAAATTTTGGATAAAGTTATAAAGAATTATTTAAGAAAACTCGAGTGAAAAATAAATCGATTTAAATTATTTAAAAAATTTTAAAATTGAAATATATCTAAGTTTTGGTTTGATATGATAATTAAATTTTGAAAGTGAACAAAATTGAACAATACTTTCAAATATGGAGTGGAACAATTAACAGTAGAAAAAGCTTTAAATCTATCGAGGAATCAAATAAAAGGGATTTTAGCTGATGATATAAAAAATAACATAATTAAAAACTACAATATTGTACAATCAATTGCAGAAGGAGAAAAATTAGTTTATAGCATAAATACAGGATTTGCATCACTCTGTACTACAAGGATTTCAAAAGAAGAAACTGGGAAATTACAAGAAAACCTTCTTAAAAGTCATAGCGCTGGAGTTGGTTCACCTATAGGTTTTGAGATTTCTAAACTAATGCTCATCTTAAAGGTGCACGCATTATCAAGAGGTTATTCAGGAATATCATTGGAGGTTTTAGAGCGGATATGCTGGCATATTGATAATAACTTTATTCCTTTAGTTCCTGAACAAGGTTCGGTTGGAGCTTCTGGAGACTTAGCACCTTTAGCTCATTTATTCTTACCTTTAATTGGATTGGGATATTTATCTAAAGATGGTACAAATTATATACCAACAAAAATCATTTTAGAGGAAAACAATCTTAAGCCATTAAAATTACAGGCAAAAGAAGGGGTAGCGCTAATTAATGGGACTCAATTTATAGCTGCATGTGCCATAATCGTTGTTGAAAGATTTTCGATTTGTCTTGATCATGCTGATCTCATTGGTGCTTTAACACTTGAAAGTTACTTAGGATCTCCTCAACCGTTCGTTGAAAAATTAATTAACCTAAGACCCCATAAGGGAGCAGTTGTTGTAGCTAAAAGAATTAGAAAATTCTTGGAAGATTCACAATTTGTAGAATCTCATAAGAACTGTGGAAGAGTCCAAGATCCATATTCTATTCGATGTATTCCACAGGTTCATGGTGCCTCTAGGGATGCTTTATCTCATTTAATAGATCAGCTAGTTTGTGAACTTAATTCTGTAACAGATAATCCTATTGTTTTTAAAGAGAATGAAACTTATAGCGGTGGAAATTTTCATGGACAACCATTAGCTTTACCAGTAGATTATGTAGGTTTAGCAGCTTCTGAACTCGGAAACATATCAGATCGACGAATTTTTCTTTTATTGGAAGGTAAATGGGATTTGCCCTTGTATTTAATAGAGAACGCTGGATTAAACTCAGGATTTATGATTGCTCAATATACTTCAGCCTCTTTGGTTTCTGAAAATAAATCTCTTTGTTTTCCCGCAAGTGCTGACAGCATCCCAACAGGAGGGGGTTACGAAGATCATGTAAGTATGGGATCTATAAGTGTTAGAAAAACTCTCAAAATTATTTCTAATCTCGAAAAAATTTTGGCAATTGAGCTTTTATGTGCAACACAGGCATTTGATTTTAGAAGACCTCTTAAATCTAGTAAAATTTTAGAGGAATGTCATAAATATCTCAGAACGAAAATCCCCCATATAAATGAGGATACTATTCTTTCAGATTATATAAACCTAGCATTAGAAATTATAAAAAGTAAAAAATTGATAAATTTAACTCTAAAATTTATAGAGGTAAAATAATATGTTTGTAGCATCAACATATTCAAAAAAAGAACTTTTCACAGATACTGACCCCGATTTAGTGATAATCCACTCTAATGAACTTGTTACTATGAATACGAAATATGGTGCTCCAAGAATAGGCGAAAGAATGTCTGAATTAGCAATAATTGAAGATGGAGCTGTTGCAGTCAAGGATGATAGAATAATATTTATTGGAACAACTGATGAACTCATATCTAAGTATGAATTTGGTAAGATCCCCACTAAAATAGACGCTACGAATAAACTTGTTACTCCTGGTTTTACAGATCCTCATACACATATCATTTTTGAAGGTACAAGAGAAAAAGAATTATCAATGAAACTTGAGGGTAAAACATATATTGAGATTTTGAAAGCTGGGGGAGGGATTTTGAAGACGGTTCGTGAAACTAGACAAGCAACTGTAGAGAAACTAGTTGAAAATGGAAAAAAAATCTTAGACAGAATGATGTCTTATGGTACAACTACATTAGAAGCCAAATCTGGTTATGGACTAACTACTGAAAGTGAAATTAAACAATTAAGAGCTATAGAAATTTTAAATGACGAACACCCACTAGACATAATTCCAACCTTTCTAGGCGCTCATGCAATCCCACCAGAGTATGAAAATAAAACTGATGAATATGTTAAACTTATTATTTCAGATATGATTCCTAAAATCGTAAATGAGAGACTTGCTGAATTTTGTGATGTTTTTTGTGAAGAAGGAATATTTTCAATTAAACAAACTAGGAAAATATTGAAAACTGCTATAAGATACGGATTAAAACCTCAAATTCATATAGATGAGATTGTAGATACAAATGGTGCAATGTTGGCTTCTGAAATAAGAGCTATTCAAACAGGGCATTTATTAAAATCAAATGATGAAGGTTTGAAAGCAATGGCAGAAACGGGTGTTATAGCTACACTTCTACCTGGGACACCATTTTGTTTAATGCTAGACGAATATGCTCCTGCAAGAAAAATGATAGAATTAGAAATTCCGATTGCTCTTGCTACAGATCTTAATCCGAATTGCTGGACAGAATCAATGCAATTCGTTATTGCTTTAGCTTGCTATCATATGAAGCTCTCACCAGCAGAAGCACTCACAGCCGCAACGATTAATAGTGCATGTGCAGTTCAAAAACAAGACGAGATTGGGAGTCTTGAAATAGGAAAAAAAGCTGATTTAATTGTTTTTGAGGTGCCTAATCACCAATTCTTACCTTATCATTTTGGAGTAAATTTAGCATTAAAAGTAATAAAAAATGGAAAAATAATAGTTGATAATGAAGCATATTCAACTTGAGTTTTTAAAAGTCAAAATAATATTCTAATAAGTGTTCTTCTTCTAATTTACCGGGTTTTTCGAGTTGTAAATAATACTCTAATGAGTTAAGAACTGCTCCTAATGGTAAAACCCCCACTAATTCAGAGCCTATTATAGAGACTCCATATCTAGCGGGTTCCATCCGAACTAATT
>SMTZ1_10008043_pt1 | contig 10543 bp, 8 predicted proteins | sample DeeMarSWOR136_30_FD_25667 | JGI IMG/M metagenome (IMG submission 25667) | reverse complement strand
CCAGAAAAAAGTAACTCTGCCCAAAAATGAAGATGAATTACATTTAGTCAAGAAAGAAAAGATTTATTTCCTGTGGGGGGTTAACCAAGATGATACCTTAGCCGTAGCTCACGGTGCTAATCCACCGGGGATAATGATAATTAAAGAAAATTTAACCCAGGGCCAGGACTATGAGACAATACGAGAAGAAATAGTTAATGAACTGAACCATCTGGCTATCAATGGCAAAAAAGTCATGCAAAATGCCTGGAAAAGGGAGGACATATTCCAGGGCAAGCATATTTCCCAGGTTCCTGATATTGTCTATCTAGCTTCAGAAGACCTCAATGCCACCAGTGCCTTAGCCAAGAATGCACTCAGGAAAAGAAAGAAAATTGGCCCCATAGGAAGTCACGATAGGGCCAGGGAGGGTATTTTTCTGGCCTATGGCCAGAGTGTTAAGCAAGGAATGAAACTGGGAGAGGCTAAAATTACCGATATTGCTCCCACAATTTTACATCTTTATAACGTTCCTGTTTTGGAGGATATGGATGGTCGAGTGCTCAAGGAGATTTTCACCGAGGATAGCGAAGCGAGCCTAAGGCCAGTGAGATATCAGCGGGTTAGCGAAAAGGAACGGCTTAGAGCCAAGGTAAGGAAACTGAAAGCGTTAAAAAACGTGTGAATCGGGAAAAACGTTAGAGAGATGCGATGAACTTTATGGTCACCAATCTAGGGTTAAAAAGCGTTCGATGTATTGTTTTTAATGAAAAAGGGGTAAATTGCACCCTTTGTCTTGATTATTGATGTGTAGAGTAGTGTCACAAACGAGGTACCGAGTCGTGTGTTTTGCTTCTTGTTCACCTAAACTAAAGGCTAGTGTTTAACGAGCCCTTGGGACACATTATGAAGGAGCTTGTTATAATAATAGATGGGTGCGGGCCTGAGTATCTCCGTGGTTCTGATATGCATACACTGGAGCAACTCAATAGAAAGTGCCCTGCTAACCACCTCTCAGCTATAGTGCCGACAGTCACAAATGTAAACTGCGCTTCCATTGTGACTGGTAACTATCCTGACGTACATGGAGTCTGCGGTAATTTCTGGCGCAACCTAGATAGTGGCCTCGACCAATACGTTGAAGCTCCTGAATTACTCAGGTGCCCAACTGTTTTCGAAATAATGAAAAGCCGTGGTTGTTCCACGGCACTGTTAACCGTTAAGGAGAAGTTGCGAACGCTCTTGAATCGAGGTGTCGATTTTTCTATGTCTGTAGAGCAGCCAGCCAAGATAGTCATGGATGGGATAGGCGCACCGCCACCCGTGTATTCAATAGAGGCAAACTACTGGTTAATGCAAGCCACCACGGAACTCATCCGTCAGGGTATGAGTTTTGACCTTGTTTTCATTTTCACCAGCGACTACCCGATGCATATGTTTAGCCCCGAAGATGAGCAAGCACAGGAATACCTCCACCAACTGGATGCACTGCTGGGGCAGGCTCTCGAGACGATGCCAAGCAATACTAAGCTTATTGCCACAGCCGATCACGGCATGAATTTAAAGGTGTGTGCGATAAATCCGGCAAAGGTCCTTGCCCGCGAAAACATTGAGGCAGACGTGGTACCCATCATCAAAGATAGGTATGTCGTACATCACGCCAATTTAGGTGGTTCGGTTTACCTGTACCTGCAAGACGAGAGTTTGGTTCTCAAGGCAGCTGAAATACTAAGGAAACACCCGAGAATTGAGCTCGTACTAACCCGGAAGGAAGCAGCGCCCAAGTTTCACCTTCTTCCTGAACGCATTGGCGACCTTCTAATCCTAGGCGATAAACACACCGTATTCGGCGATGGTGACCAAGAAGAACAAGAAGTGAATATTCGCTCGCACGGTTCGCTTTACGAGCAGCAGGTACCCTTGTTTACCTACGGAGTGGATAAAAGAAGTAAGACTCTGCTGGAGAACAAGGATATACTTCACTTGTTGATAGAAGATTGGGAAGTAAACTAGGCTCTTGTTTCTCTTGGACAGAAAACACGGAAAAGATTCTCATAGAGCCAAATATAAAAAGCTAGATGTCACTAGGGATACCCGTGTAGTTTCAGTCGAAGATAGCGCACATAATTCCTACTTTACAGGATTTACCGACGCCTTTTCAGACGTGGTATAATGTTAGCAACAGTGACAACCGGATATTAATAGTTGACTCAGGGGAGAAATGAATAAAGCTCAGAAATTAAGAGAACTCTTCAACAAAGAGGGTGTGATAAGAATCGTTGGCGCACATGATGGACTCAGTGCTAAGTTAGTTGAATTCAATGACTTTGATGGCGTCTGGGCCAGCGGTTTTGAGATATCGGCTTCACATGCAGTTCCCGATGCTAATATATTGACTATGACCCAATATCTTGAGGCAGCCTCCACCATGAACGATGCGGTTTCGATTCCCGTTGTGGCTGACTGCGATACCGGTTACGGAAACTCAAACAATGTAATGCATATGGTGAGGAAATACGAAGCAAATGGTATTGCTGCGGTTACAATAGAAGATAAAAGGTTTCCCAAGGTTAATAGCTATATTCCAGGACGACAGGAATTGGCACCCGTTGCTGAATTTGTTGGTAAAATTCTGGCCGCTAAGAATGCGCAGCAGACAAAAGACTTCATGGTTATCGCAAGGATAGAAGCGCTAATAGCTGGGTGGGGACAGGAAGAGGCGTTGAGGAGGGCACATGCCTATGTGGAAGCTGGTGCCGATGCCATTCTCATTCATTCCAAATCAAACACTCCTGACGAAATAGTCGCTTTTGCGAGAGCCTGGGACTTTTCTATTCCCTTGGTTATCGTTCCAACCACATACCCAATGCTCACTTTGGAGGATATTAATAAACTGGGCATTAAGATGGTGATTTATGCCAACCACGGGTTAAGAGCATCGGTCAAAGCTATCAATGAAGTATTGTCCGAGATTAAACGAGAAGGAAGATTGGATACTATTGAAAGTAAGATAGTAACAATGAGCACGGTTTTTGAGCTTCAAGGTATGACTGAAATGAAAGAGCACGAAAGAATCTATTTAAGGTCAGGTGAAGAGTCGATTAACGTGATTATACCTAGTGCCGGTGCACCCCATAATCAGGAATCCCTAGAGCCGCTACTTAAAGACACGGCTCTTGCCATGCTAGATATCAACGGCAAAAGTTTGCTGCAGCGAAATCTCGAAACCTTAAATAAGAGCAAACTATACGACATTACCGTGATTACAGGATATAAAAAGGATTCTTTCACTATTGAAGGAGTAGATTACGTTCATAACCCAGCATATAATTCAGAGCATATTTTGAGCTCAATAATGTGCGCTGAAGATAAAATGGATGGTAAGACACTAATCACATACTCAGACATTTTATTCGAGAATTCACTGATTGAAAGGTTGAAATCTCTGGAAGCTGACTTCGTTATTATTGTCGACAACTCCTTCAATAAATCTCTCAAAAGGAATAAGAAGTTAGACCTAGTTACCACTAGCGAGGTTTTACCTGAAGGGGACCGGACGCTAACTTACGACCGTTTGTACAATGTGGAGAAAATAAGTTCCGTATTCCCAGAGGAAGAAAAATGTGCTGAGTTCATTGGAATAACCGTGCTTTCCAAGAAGGGAGCTGAAATTTTTAAGCAAGAATATCATAAGGCATTAGCCAAATATAGAAATAAACCCTTTTCTGAAGCAGAAAACATTCTTCGGGCTTCCTTGACCGATTTCTTAAACTACTTGATTGCGCTTGGTTATAATGTCAAGGCATTACAGGTAAATTCAGGATGGATGGAGATTCACACCTTCGATAATTATAAGTACGCCTGCTCCATAACCAAGGGATTGTAACCGGTGGACATGCCGCAACTGATTTCAGCTATTTAAGGAGAACAGGTGACTACCGTTGATTTTTGTTCAATGCTTAACGCACAAGGATTCAATTTTGCCACCGGGGTTCCTTGTTCTATCTTTAAAGATATTATTCTCTATCTCTCATCTCATTCTGATATTCCATACATCCCAGCGACAAGAGAAGATGAAGCACTAGGCATTGCCACTGGTGCCTATCTAGGTGGGAAAAAACCCGTTGTCTTTATGCAAAATTCTGGGCTGGGCAGTGTCATTAACCCGCTGTCGTCTCTCAATATGCTCTACCGGATTCCGATACTTCTTCTAATAAGCTGGAGAGGCTACCGGGGCAAAGATGCCCCGGAACATCTTATAATGGGCAAAGTCACCACAAAGCTCTTGAAAGATATTGGGGTTCCAGTTCAGGTGATTACCAAAGATAACCCAGAAGCGGCAATCTTAGCTTCTATAAGACAGATGGAAGAGAGACAGATTCCGGCTGCCGCTGTGCTTAAAGCAGGTATTATCCAATGAAACGATTTGAAGCAATAAAAGTGATCATTCAATCGCTAAGCGGGAGTGAGCTGGTAGTAAGCTCCACCGGTATGATCAGTCGGGAGTTATTTACCATTAGTGATGTTCCTCGGAATTTTTACATGTTAGGCTCAATGGGTTTAGCCTCCTCAATAGGGTTAGGGCTAGCCCTTTCGCTACCAGAAAAGCAAATAGTAGTCCTCGAGGGGGATGGCAGCATTCTGATGAACATGGGCTCAATGGCAACGATAGGACATTTTGCCCCCCCAAACCTCGTTCATATTGTACTGGATAATGAGGCACATGATTCGACGGGCGGGCAGGCAACCGTATCCAATACGGTAAATTTAGGAGAGGTAGCTCATGCCGCCGGCTATCGGTTGACGCGAGTAGTCGAGTCTAAAGAAGAATTACGAAAAGTTATCATAAAACCATTTCAACAGGGACCTGCCTTCGTTTCAGTGAAGGTGGAAAAGGGCAGTATTGAAAGAATAGGTAGAGTTGTACATTCTCCACAGGAAATAAAGAATCGCTTCCAAAAATCAACGATTGGAATCTAACATGAATTTTAAATTTATTCTGCCCCAGAAGATTATCTTTGGGCAAGGTTCCATTACGAGGGTTGGGGAGGAGTCAAAAGAGCTGGGTGCCCGCAGGGTTCTCATTGTTACTAGCCGCGGGATGCTGAAAAGGGAATCACTAAAAGAGGTAACCACCTCCTTGAAAGACTACCAGCTGAATTTTGAAATCTTTTCCAATGTCGCTCCTGAACCACCAATAGAAAACGTCTATGATTGCATCTCGTTAGCTAAGAAAAATGAATACAACCTAATAATCGGCTTAGGGGGTGGCAGCGTTTTGGATGTAGCCAAGAAAGCAGCCGCCGATTTAGGCTTGCCAAAGATTATGGCACCTACCACCGCTGGAACCGGCAGTGAGGTTACCCATGAATCAGTCTTAAAAGTTGATGGCAAGAAGAAAGCCTTTGTGGAGAAAAGCCTGGTACCTAATGTTGCCCTTGTTGACCCTGATTTAACCAAAACGGCCACCCTTCCCTTAGCTGCAAGCTCAGGTATAGATGCTCTGGCGCACGCTGTGGAATGCTATGAATCGAGGAAAAGCAACCTGCTAGTCAAAACCCTTGCCCTTAAGGCTTCCAAGCTCCTGAGGGAGAATATTCAAAAAGCTATGGCAGGGAACGACGAGGCCAGGATAAATATGGCCCTCGGTAGTTTAATCGCCGGGATGGCCTTCGGAAACTCAGGGACAACACTTGGCCACGCTCTTTCCTATCCTCTTTCCAACCGGGGGATTCCACATGGTGCGGCAGTAGCGATAGTTTTACCCTATGCTATGGAATTTAACAACGCTGAAGCTGATTTTATCAGCAAAATAAAGGAAATAACCATGCTGATAGAACCTAGGTGGGGTAATGAATGGAATGTTGAGGATATGGTCAAGGAAGTGATGAAAGATGAAAAGCACTTGGCCAATAATCCTCGCCAAGTAACCTATGAAGGTGTTCTCAGAATTTTCGAACAGATAAGAAGTTGGCTCACGGAAAGATGAAAGCGATAATTCTTGCCTCCGGAGCCGGAACCCGATTGCGACCTTTGGTTAACCGCCTTCCTAAGCCAATGTTAAAAGTAGGTGATAAAACTATTCTGGACTATCAGTTGGAAGGCTTAATAAAGTACGGAATTGACAGTTTCATCATAACTACTGGCCCATTCAAAGAAAAACTCGAAGAACATGTGCGAAGTAACTATCGCCTCAAAGTTCGGTTCATTCACAACCCCAAATATGAGATTACCAATTACATCTACACTCTCTGGCTGACAAAGAGCTTGATTGATACTAACGTGCTTTTAATGCATGGAGACTTACTTTTCGATAACGTATTAATTGGAAAATTGATTAAAGCAAATGATAACCGGGTTTTAATTAACCGAGAAATAAAACTTTCAGAAAAGGATTTTAATGCCCTCATTGAGATGAACAGAGTTACTAAGATAGGTGTAGCACTTTCCGGACCAAACGTCTACTTTTGTGCCCCCATGTACCGGTTTTCAAAATTAGATTTCTTGTACTGGCTGAACAAAATGGAGGCCTTCATTAAGCAGGGCCGAACCAATTGTTATGCCGAAGACGCCTTCAACGAAATCTCCAAAGAAATAGTACTTCGACCCCTATACTACGACGAATTTTGCATGGAGATTGATACAATGGGTGACTTAGATAAGGCGAAAAGTTATTTATTGAATAAGAGATAAGTTCTGGCTGAGTTGAATATTTCTAAAAGGTAAAAAGAATAATGGTTGAATCAATAAAAGAGTTGAAGAGGATTTGCCGAGAACCCGGGAAAAAGGAAACTTGGTATGTCAGAAATGTAAGAAGAAGAGCATCAATCTACATCACCAAATTGTTCCTGAAGCTAGGGATTACAGCAAATCAAACTACTTTCATATCTATTGTCATAGGGGTTATCAGTGTTGTCCTCTTTGCTTTTGGCAATTACTGGTATACTTTAAGCGCAGTATTGCTGCTACATATATCATCGATACTTGACTGCACAGATGGAGAAATAGCACGCTATCGGGGAGCTTCACCAGTAGGCGCCTTTTTTGATTCCCTGTTCCACGATATAATGTACGGCTTATTATTTGTTGGCATCAGTTTTGGGGTATACCAGAATTATCCTCATATTCTGGTATTTGCCCTGGGATTTTCAGCTTCCGTTTTCAAGATGTTACACCGGCTCACCAGCGTAAAGAAAGGCTACTATGTGAAGAAATTAGAGGACACAACTTATAAACCGAAGAAGGAAAACGAAGAGCCCACACGTTCTTCGTTAATTAAGTTCCTAAGTTCCCCCTTAATTAAGAAACCGGTGCTTTACGTCTACAGCTTAAATACCTTCGGGCAAACTCTTCCCCTGCTTCTAATCGCCGCCATATTTAACCTTATGCCAATACTTCTTCTCTTCTACGGGATTTTCATACCCCTGGTATGGTTTGTATCTTTGTACACGACCTATCAAGCGCTAAGAATCTGAGGGAAAGAGCTCGATTTGACCCGTCTGCCTCTTTTTAATCTTACCCGGGTGCTATATCCACTTCATCAGCCTCCAGGAATATATCATACTGAGCAAACTGACCAGCGTTCTAGCAATAACGACGCCTAAAAGACCAAGAGTCGAGATAAGAATAATTAAAAGTATCACCTCTGATATTAAGGTGGCCATCCTCAGCTTAAGCATTTCTTTGACCTTTTTTTGTGCTGGAAACAAACCGGCCCGGAGAAACTTGGTCGGTATGCCAAAGATAGTCGCAATTAACAAAATTTGCGCGTAGAGAACAGAATCCACATATTTTTCAGAGTATAAGAAGGGAAGAATGTAAGGACATATTAAAATAAAGATTCCGGAAACGGCGGCACTGCTAAGCACTAAATAGAGGTATCTTTTTTTCACCTCTGAATAAGCTTGCTTTTCATCCATCGTGGCCAGTTTGGGAAAAGTCAGGGGCACGATATGGCTCAATAAAGCCTCCAGAAATTGAGGAATCACAAACGCGATTGAATAAACAGCCAGCTCCTTGAAGCTAAGGAATATGCCGACAATTATCTTAGCATAGTTCTCTCTGATTATCGCCGGGATTTGCAGTGCGGTCAGACGCTTACCGAATGGAATTGCTTCCGGGTCGTCACTTTGCCCTTGTATATTTCTTGCCGTCAATCTGAAAAAATAACCTCTGAGTAAGGAAAAGGAAAGCAGATTTGCCGCTAGAATCAGCAGCAAATTTCTGGAGAGATAAATGACAGTGACTGTTACCAATACGGAGACAATTTGAGTCACAATCCTATATTTGGCAAACTTATCAAATTGCTTTTTCCCGTAGAGAAACGAAGTATAGGTCTGGAAGTTCTCATAAAAAGGGAAAAATAGCGTAAAGACCATGAATGATTTGCCTAATTCGATAGAGCCGGTCAGAAAATAATAGATTCCGACGCCAAGCACGCCGATGCTTCCCAGCGTACTCCATTTGAACCTCTTCTTTGTTCCCTCAACTAAAACCTTCTCATGACCTCGGGCGACCGCCTGTATGATAGCAGTATTCATTCCGGGTAAGGTAAAGATAGCTAATAGACCAATTATCGAAAAGATATAATTCCAGTGTCCGTATAGTTCTTTGGGCAATAACCGGGCAAAAGCAACTGAGAGTAAAAGTCCCAATACCATGGCGACCCCTTCAGCTACTATTAAATAGAGGTAGTTTCTTATGTAGTACTTCAGGTCTAGCTGAAGGTACTTTTCGATATAGCCCACAATCTTGCTTTCAAGTAGTCTATTGAGGTTCATTCCGTATCCCTTTTATGTAACTCAATCTAATGCTACACGTATCCTTGATGGACAGCAACCTTTCCTTTACCTCCAACACACTACCTCAGTTATCTTCCCACCAGTTAAATGCCAGACGCTGTCAAAGAGCTATGTTGTATATACCAGACATCAAATTCGCCATTACTATACGGTTTGTCGGCAGTAGGGTCATGCTCCAGCTCATCGAAGTCTTCCCTGCTCCATCTGGTGGGGATTGGTGGCTTCCATATCTCCTCATAGAGTACCCTGTCCAGTTTGGTAAGTACAAAATACACTTTCACTGACTGATTCGCCAATAGTTTTATATTGTTGATAGCCGAAATGGTCAGGGATTAGCACTGGGGGATTGGGATAGGTTGGGTCTATGGGCACTGGGCTATGATGATACCACACTTGCCCGTGTATCGCTATAGCGTACCTGCGCAACCCCTGTCCAATGTGGGTAACCTTACCAGATGATGGGTCGTTGTAGTTCAGTGTCCAGTTTGCTCCTGCAATTTCCATATGGGTACACTGACCATTTGGCTGGTGAACATGTGGTGAAGGATAATTGTTAAATATTGAGAGAACCGCGGAAACAAGTATCAGACAGATTACTAACGGTATTACCAATTGTTTGTAGCCATGTCTAAGGCTGACCCCGTGTAAATTGAAACTGGCAAGCATGATTGAGACAATAGGAATGTAATAGATAGACCTAGCGAAAATATCCCCGACACCGTAGGCTATGCCAACCCAATAGATAAGAAATAAAAAAGAGAAAGCTATAAACAAGATAACAAGCCAGTTGACCTCTGTTACCTGCTTATAGTGATACATCAAATTTCTGGTTACTGTAAATGCTGCCACTACTGCCAACAAACCGTATATTATCTCACCTCCGTAAAGCTTAAATAAGAGCCCGATGGCGCCTAATCCTTGGACGCCACCTTTCTCCAGTAAGAATCTCGTGTCCTGAATTGGCGAGAGTGTCACCTCCCCGCTAACAAGCTTCACCCAAACATCTACACCCATTCTAAAAATGGCCGTATCCACATACCAAACAAAGGAAATGACGGCCAGAATAAAGATGGGGGTTAGTGGAATTTCCCTTCCTGGTTCTCCCTTACGCGCAACGTAATACCCAGCCTGTACCAAGCAAATCAGCACCAGGGTTAGCATCATCATCTCTGTGGCTTGAGGGTGAAGATAAGGAGTTAGAATCAGCATTAAGACGAAGAGTAGCTTATAATTGAAGGTTTTCTGTCTCCAGCTTAGGAAGAATAGTGCCAGCGCCAGCGGAAACATCAAGGCCGCTGGTGAATAAGCATCCACACGACCGTCATGAGGCATTAGGAAGATAGCAGCCAAGACACAGACTAAAACTATTGCGCCGTGCTCTTGAAAGATACTCTTAGCCAGTAAATAGATAAATGGCACATAGATAAAAGAGAAGAAGATAGTAATATAATTTGTTACCGTCTCCGCTGAGAGCCCACTTAGCATAGAGAGAGCAGCCGGTACCATGTGGAGTGCTGGATAAATATTCCATCTAGAGAATTGCCCCGTGAATAGAATATCTTTTATGTGGCCAATATGCTCAAGCGAGTCGTAGTGACTGGCATTATAGTACCCTTTTAGAATGGGCAGTAATAGTACGATGAGGCTGCTGAACATGAGGGTGAACAGAGGAATCAGCCACCAGTTATTTTCTTGGCTATCTTTACTCAACGATTGACCGACAAGCAGAAAGATGCTACCGACCATGCTGGTGATGAGGAGGA
>SMTZ1_10008042_pt1 | contig 10543 bp, 10 predicted proteins | sample DeeMarSWOR136_30_FD_25667 | JGI IMG/M metagenome (IMG submission 25667) | reverse complement strand
ATCGCGGCCCTGGCCTCAGAGCCGCTGGAACTGCTGGTGATCGGAGGCGGCATTACCGGTGCCGGCATCGCTCGCGATGCCGCGATGCGTGGCCTCCGGACAGCTGTGATCGACAAAGGGGACTTCGGGTCAGGTACTAGCAGCCGTTCGTCCCGTTTGGTGCACGGGGCGCTACGATATTTGGACGAGGGTCATCTTAAGCTAGTACTGACAGCCATCAAAGAACGCCGCATTCTGCTGAAGATTGCTCCGCACCTTGTCTGGCCACGGCCGTTTCTCGTCCCGCTTTACAGAGGCGGACGGATGTCCATCTGGAGGCTTGCCACCGGACTCCTGCTCCACGATCTGCTTGCGGCCTTCCGCAACGTGGGCCACCACAGACTTCTCAGCAGACGCGCTATTCGAGCTGCCGAGCCCAGAATCAAGGACCGGGATCTAATCGGCGGAGCGCGTTACCACGATGCTCAGTGTGACGACGCTCGGTTAACGCTAGCGACGGTGCGAAGCGCACACCGACATGGTGCGCTGGCAGCCAACTACGTGCAAGTCGACCGACTTGACAACGCTGACGGACGGGTGCGAGGGGCGTTGGTGACCGATCTCTCGACGGGACAGCGCCACGCTATTCGTGCTCTCGCAGTCGTCAATGCCACGGGACCTTGGTCTGACACCCTGCGAGACCAGAACAGCAGAGCACCTGTGCTTCGACCCACCAAGGGTGTGCACATAGGCGTCCCCCGCCAGAGGTTGGGAAACAAGGAAGCAGTGACGTTTCTGTCACCCATCGACGGTCGCGTGATGTTCATTATTCCCTGCGGGAGACTGTCATACATCGGAACCACAGACACCGACTGTGACTGTTCGCCGGACGAGATCTATGCCGAGTCCGATGACGTCATCTACCTGCTGCGGTCAGCAAATGCGCTCTTCCCCGATGCACGTCTGGGCCCCACCGACGTCGTTTCCACATGGGCCGGCCTGCGTCCCTTGGTCGCTCCAGTGGGTACACCTCCGCCGAGCTCAATCTGTCGCGAGCATCGAATTGTGGAGGACCCTGGTGGTCTCATTTCAGTCGTGGGTGGCAGGCTCACAACACACAGGGCCGTTGCAGAGCAGGCAGTGGACCGTGTGGTTGCTCAGCTTCACAAGTTGGGGGGCAGGCAGGTCTCTCTCAAAGCAGGCACCGAACGCGAGGCGCTGCCAGGTGGGGAAGCACACGACCTCCAGGTGCTAATAGAGGAAGCTCAGCATGAGGGGTTCTCGCTTGAGACGGCAGAACACCTGGTGAGATCCTACGGTAGTGAGTCACCAGCAGTGATACGGTTGGCCATTTCTGAACCAGAGCTGGCGGAACCTATCTTCCCAGGCCATGCTGCGCTACTTGCTGAGCTGGTGCATGCCATACGCCGAGAAATGGCGATTACACTGGGGGACCTACTCATCCGCCGCACACATGTCTTTCATGAGGTTTCAGGACACGGAAACGAGTATATCGCCAGAATCGCAGACTTAGCCGCAGCCGAAATGCAGTGGGATCCAGAGCGGATAGCGGCAGAGATTACCGCCTACCACGTCGAGGCCGAGTTGCACTCGGCCTTTCGCCGCGAGATGGAAGGGATGTCTGGGTCACAATCCCCCTAGAGGTCAATCCCTGGCAGCTTCTCTTCAGTCACTCGGGCATCCCTAAAGGCTCGCGCCGCCCTGTACTGGTTCCGTAGTCGCTCTAAACTCGCCGTTCGCACATCATAGAGGCGCTTGAGTCGGCGCGGCTTGCATCGGGCTAGCGCGTATGCTGTGAGCAACGGCAGACCGACCGTGCTATCGAGATAGCAGACAACTGGGTTTGGCAGCCCGTCCGGGTCCACCTTGCCCCAACTCACGGCCTCACTCGGCGTCGCTCCAGAGAGTCCACCAGTGTCTGCACGGGCATCGGTAATCTGAAGGTAGTAGTCGTGTCCGTACTCTTGGATCCCGAGCACTTCCTGGAGCTGTGGCTCGGTTTGAAGTACGAAATTCTTGGGACTACCACCACCTACGATGAATACACCACTCTTACCATCAACCTGCTTCGCCGCAAGGACCAGCGCTGCTGTCTCATTTACATCCGCTGAGACGTCAAAGCGTAAGGAGCGACCCTCCAGCGCTAGTTCCGCAACGTTCATTCCTATTGAAGAGTCTCCCGGAGACGACGTGTAGATGGGAACACCACACTCATGAGCTGTTGAGAGCAGAGACCTGTGACTCAAGCCGAGTGCCCGTTCACGTTCCCTCAGATACCCACCCAGTAAGTAGTGGTACTCGGCCGTGCTCATCGCACGCTGGAACTCAGCGCCGAGCGAAACCTCCCTAATGAACTTGTCGGTCTGCAACAAGACGGCATAGTCGAAGAGGATATCATAGATGCGAACCACACCCGCCTGACGCAACGCAAGGTCATCTACGAAGGGTGATCCTCTATGCATCGAGAAACCCAGTGCGAAGTGAGCATCGTGGTATAGATTGGCTCCTGTTGATACGATCCAGTCGACGAAACCTGACTCGATTAGTGGAATTACCGTAGACATACCGAGACCGGCAGGCGTCAGCGCGCCTGAAAGACTCATCCCAACCGTGGCCTCGTCGGCAAGCATACGCTGGGAAAAGAGCCGACAGGCCTCCCTTAGGCGACCAGCATTGTAGGCATGGAACGAGCTATCTATCAAATCGGCTGCAGGCTCCCTGCCAGTGATGGGTTTTGGCTCAATTCTCTGGCCGCTCAGCAGGCGGGTCTTCGTATCAGTCATCTAACATCCCTGCTCATTCGGTCAAACACTGGATTCCGATCTGGCCACGCGTTTGCGCCAGCTTTGCAGCACGATCTCGACAACCCGAGCCGGGCTATCGGTCACCTCGAAGAGATGCAGATCCTCAGAACCTATCTTGCCTTCGGCCTTTACAACCTTCTGCAGCCAATTGATGAAGCCGGACCAGTACTCTTGTCCCATTAATACAATCGGGATATCGCCGATCTTCATGGTCTGCCTTAACGTTAACACCTCACATAATTCGTCAAGCGTGCCGTATCCGCCCGGCGGGAAGATGAAGGCGGATGAGTATTTCACGAGCATCGTCTTGCGAGCGAACATGTACCTGAAGTTGACGGTTCGGTCAACATAGGAATTGACCGACTGCTCTTCTGGCAGTTCGATGTTCAGGCCGATCGATAGGGCTCCCGCTTCTTGAGCGCCTCTGTTGGCCGCTTCCATCATGCCACCCCCAGCACCGGTGATAATGGCAAAATTGCGTTCGCCCAATCTCCGCGCGGTTTCCACCGTCAACTGATACATGGGATCCTCAGGTGGCGTACGCGCAGAGCCAAAGAACGTGACGGCAGCACCAACATCTGCGAGTTCATCAAAACCTTCTACGAATTCGCCCAGGATCCTCAACGCCCGCCACGGATCTGTATCGACAAAGGCGCGGCGCTCAGCGACGCTCGGAGGCTGGAAGAGTCGTTCATCAGCGGTCCGTGGTTCGATCGTTGAAATTCGGGATTCAGGAGCGGAGTGTTTGGATTGCTGCGACATTGTCTTCCTTCAGATTGTAAAAGAACGGTGAGATGCGCACGTGCCCAGGGCGAGCATCGGCTGTGATGCCGCCAGCTGCAAGTCTGGCAACCTCCTTACGAGGATCCTCGCTTGGGATCATGACAATCGCGGCGCGATCGTCCGGCCTGTCAGCGACTCTAGGCCGCAGTCCCGTTTCTCGCGCCCGCTGCACCAGATCTTCAGTCAGCTCGGCCACCACTGCCCTGATGGTTGGCACGCCGATCTCACGTATGATCTCCAAGCCACCGAGCTGCGCGAATACAGCAGCAAGGGAAGGGGTGCCCAGTTCGAACCTGCGGGCATCATCATGCCAGACGATGTGGCGAGGATCGAATGCGAACTGATCGCCGTGGGCAAACCACCCAGTCACGCGCGGATGGAGCTCTCTGATCAGGTCAGCACGCACATACAGGAACACAATACCAGGACCGCCCAGCAACCACTTCAGGCCACCAGCGCAGAGAAAATCCACCCCGCTGATCCGAACGTCCACAGGGATCTGTCCCACACTCTGATAGGCATCGATGAAGCACAGGGCCCCCTTGCTGTGCGCAACATCAGCCACTGCTCTGATATCTTGTATTGCACCCGTGGTGAAGAACACGTGCGAAGTGGCCACGAGCGCGGTCCTCTCATCGACCGCCGCTGCGATCGCATCGACCGGAACAGAGATACCGTCTGGGCTCTCCACCACGACCACCTCAACACCTTCCTGCTGCTTGGCAAGCCACTGGTATGCAACCGTCGGAAAATCCAGCGCCGTAGTGACTACCTTGGGACGTGACAGATAGTCCAAAGACCCTGCGACGACAGCGGTAGCCGTAGAAATGGAGGCGTGCAGTGCTATCTCGTCCGCTGTTGCATTGATGACCTCAGCATAGCCAACGCGTAGGTCACCGAGAGCCTGCCACCAGTCGTCGTACCAGGCTGAGGCTCCTCGTGAGTGCCACGTCTCGAGAAAGCCGGCGACCCGTTGCTCAGCACGTCGCGACAGTGCACCCAAAGAGCACGTATTGAGGTAGATTTGCTTATTGAGTATCGGGAACTCGTCCCGATAGTGGGCCAACGCATGAACGCCCACTGAAGTACCATCAGTCATGGACGCCAATATAAGTAATGGCTTGCTGGTGAGTCAGGTTTGCCAGTATCGGAGCCTGATCTCAAAGCGCTGGCGCGGTTACGGCGAGCGCGCAAGGGACGGTGATTTGCCAGGCAAGATGGGCTACGAGATCGACTCCGCGTCGAGGGAGATGTCGTGAGCCAAGATACTGCCGAGAAGTCTATCGACACCACCGGTAGTTGGTGGCGTCTCACAATCAGGCTGTCGCTGCGCGCGCTGACAAATCCACGTGTTGCCGTCGACTTGGTTCGCTTGGCATGGGCTTTCAGAGCGCGTGTGTGGTACCGGATCCCCCCGTTCCTACCGGTGCCGCCCAAAGAGTACATACGGTGGCGAATGCACACGATGTATGGGGACGAAGGAGCGCTGCCTTCGGTCGACGACATCATCCGCTTCGCCCGTTGGCGCCGGGAAGTGATGCACTTGTGACCCCGCAGTCGAGGGCCGCATTGGTCAAAGACCACGCGCTTCAGCTCGGGTTCGACACCGTTGGCGTGGCCGATCTCAGCCCGGTGCCGCACGGCGACTCGCTGCGTGACTGGTTAGCACAGGGGATGGCAGGCACGATGACCTATATGGAACGCCAAGCTATTCGTCGTTTGGAGCCTGCTCGGATACTGCCTGGTGCGCACCGCGCAGTTGTGGTCACAGTGAACCACTTCAGTCAGGAGCCCAGTCCGATGCCGGGCTATGGGCGGGTGGCGAAGTACGCAAGGGGCCGGGATTACCACGAGTCTTTGCAGGAGCCGCTGCGGCAATTGGCTGCTTTCATCAGATCGCTCGGTGACGCGGGTACGGTTGCCAGGTGGTACGTCGACGCCGGGCCCGTGCCCGAGCGAGAACTGGCTCAACGAGCGGGCCTTGGCTGGATCGGGAAGAACACGATGTTGATCGATCCCAAGCGAGGGTCGTTCTGCTTCCTGGCGACGGTGCTCACCAACCTGGACCTGGCTCCTGACCCACCCTTCGATGCAGACCGATGTGGTAGCTGCCGGCTCTGTCTTGACGCCTGTCCCACACAGGCCTTTCCCGACGAGCGGCTACTGGACGCACGCTTGTGCATCTCGTATCTGACGATTGAACTCAAGGTGGATGTACCGGCTGAGCAAGCCGAGAAGATGGGTAACTGGGTGTTCGGCTGCGACATCTGCCAAGACGTATGCCCTTGGAACAGGAGCTTTGCCCGTCCGTCCACTTCGGTTGCACTCGAACTAGATCCGACGATCGCGTTGCTCGATTTGAAGTCACTGGAGGAGATCGGGGATTTGGAGTTCACCCAGCAATATGGTTGGACCCCCCTGGAGCGCACTGGTGCTGCCGGAATTCGCCGCAACGCTCGAATTGCTGCTGCCAACTTCGCCAGAGAGGCACCGTGTCAGACGTGCTAGCCACGGTAACTGATCCAGTGTTGAGGGCCAGGCTCGCCGAGATCCAACGACGGCTGCAACGGGGCATGGCTGCGGTTGACGCCCACCACCGCCTGGTCGGTCGGCCGGTGACTTATCGTGTCATCGCGGGGCAGACCTTCGAGATCGAGTTCAAGGAGGTGCCGAGTATCGATGAGGCGGAGGTCATGGGAGTCAAGCGACTCATCGGCGAGAAATGCTTCTGCCGAGTGTCACCCCAGACCGCAGAGAACTTGACTGTGCGATTCGTGGTACCGCTGACCGGATGAGGATCGCTTGACGGGCGAAGGAAGCGCCGCTGGCCTAAAGACCCGTGGGGTGATCAATGAAGTCCCAAGGTAGGCCGAATATCACCTCTAAGTGACGAGCTAAGGCCTTAACTCCGACAGTCTCGGTGGCGTAGTGTCCAGCGTACACCACGTTCAGACCCCACTCCTCCGCATCGAAATGGGTGTGGTGGGTCCCCTCACCTGTAACGAAGGTGTCCAGGCCCGCGTCCACAACCTGCTTCATGTAGCTACCGCCCTGCCCAGTTACGACGCCCACCCGACTCACCCGCTCCGGCCCAGCTGCAATGACGTGGGGAGTAATACCCAGCAAATCTTCCACGGATGCCACCAGTTCGAGAAGAGAGGAATCGAGTTTCCCTGCCATGCCCAACGGTTGACCTCTGTGATCTCCAAACCAGACCGCGTCCTCAACCCCCAGCAGTCGCGCCAAGACCGCGTTGTTTCCCACCACAGGATGCAGGTCAAGGGGAAGGTGCACTGAGTAGAGCGCGATCCCCCTCTCCAGCATACTGCGGACACGCCGCCCATGCCGCCCCGTCAGCGGCTCCAGACCGCCCCAGAACAGTCCGTGGTGCACAAGTAGCAGGTCGGCGCCGACATCTGCGGCCCGGTCGATGGTCACCTGGCATACATCCACGGCCGCCGCAATACGGGAAACGGCACCGGCGTTCTCCAGTTGCAGGCCGTTGAGCGCCCTGTCGGAATCCACCACTTCGGCAACTCTCAGATACTCGTCCAGATAGGAAGTGACTTCGCTCAGGTCAGCTGTCATAGCGTCTGTGAGATCTTCGTCCCGGGAATCGCTGTGCGATACAACTGTAGGACAGAGAAAACAGTGACTGTACACCGTCGCAGCACCGCCATGTCAGATGACCTCGTGCGGCTCCGGTTCGGCATTTTCTAACTATCTTATCGACAATCGTTTACTTGCTCAATCCTCAGACAATTCACATCGGGTTGTGGAAACCTATGCTGGTCCCCATGGTAGGTGGCAGGACCTACTGGGACGAAGCATGGAATGGCCTGACGACCGGTTCCGAAGTACGGCTGGGAGGTTTGGAGTCTCCCATACTCACGTTGCCGTTCACCTCGCCGCCCTCATGAACCAAGATCTTCTTGGTGACTATGTCGCCTTGCACGGTCGAGGTCGACTGGATCTCCGTGCGCTCGTCCGCGTGGATAGAACCTTCGACGCGGCCCCCAATAATTGCTTCGGTGGTGAAGATATCTCCTTTGACAACTCCACCCTTCGAAACCAGCACCTGCCGTCCGGCCTTCACATTGCCTTCCACCACACCATCTACCTTAACTACACCGTCGGTCTGCAATTCACCAACCACCGTCAGATCGCTGGCAACAATTGACAGAGCAGCATCCCGACCCTGACCGCGTGCTGGGCTGTCTGCCATACCGTCACCCTCCGCGGACGAGAATATCGCCATACGTACACTCCAGACTCACCAGTGCGCTGGGGTCCACCGGTTGACCATCTCGGCGGACCTCGAAATGCAGATGCGGGGCAGTTGATCTACCGGTCGTTCCAGAAAGCCCGATGACCTGTCCGGCGTGTACAGAGTCACCAAGCGATACCAGCAGACGAGATGCGTGTCCGTACATTGTCTGATAGCCCTCCGGATGATCGATCCTCACGAAGAGGCCGTACTCTGGATCGTCACCCACACCACTCACCACCCCACCACCCGACGCTCTTATCGGCGTCCGCTGCGCCACAGCAATGTCGAGGCCCGCATGGACCTCCTCAGAGCTACCTGATCCGACAGTACCACGAGTGACAACGCCGGGCTGACCGAGGGGCCAATGCCGCGGGACTGAGGCACCGGACTCATAGCAAGCTAATGCACCGGGCGCACGGGCGTACTGGGGCCGTGCCGCAGTCAGCGCCGCTTCCGGCCGCTGCAACTCGGGCACCAAATCACCGCCCAGCATGCTCCTTATTTGATCGTAGCGTTCCTCTACATACTCGAGCCGCGCAACGAGTTCCAGGACCTGCTGGTTTTCGGCCGTCAGTTGCTCGACATCGCGTACCAGCCCCGGGACTCGCGCAGCGGTCCGCACCAGCGGCGTATAGAGAACAGCGCCCAAGACCAAGAGGACTCCGATAGCAATCCCCACAATCATGCCGAGCCGCAGCGTCCAAAGGGGAATCCGGAATGTCCTCGATGCCGGATCACCGTCCTGATGGAATATCAGAGTCGCGTGCCGCCGCTGAGTCGTCATCCTTGAAAGGGCTCGCCCAACAACAGCTCCAGTAGGCGAGCGAGGTCGGCGCTTGAGTAGAAACTGATCGCCAGGCGACCACTGCCATTTGCCCTCTCGGTAACATATACGTCGGTGCCGAGATACTTACGGAGTGCATCCTCGACCCGCCGTGCCTCCGGCGAGACCTTGCGGCCACCCTTACGTGTTCTTTCCCTCCGCTTCGGCACCTTGTGCTCGCGCGCCTGCGCTTCAGTCTCCCGGACAGACAAGCCTTGCTCGATCACGGCAAGAGCTAGGCGCTCCATTCGCCCAACGTCAGTGAGTTGGAGCAGTGCCCTGGCATGTCCCATGTCCAGCTCGCCGCGGTGGACCATCTCCTGTACACTGGGCGGCAGCTTGAGCAAGCGCAGTGCGTTTGCGATGGTGGATCGATCTCGGCCAACAAGCTCGGCCACCTCACTCTGAGATGCGTTGAAGTCCTCGACGAGGCGACGGTAGCCATTTGCTTCATCAATTGGTGAGAGAGCATCACGCTGCAGATTCTCCACCAACGCCAGCGTGAGGAGCGTTCGGTCGTCGACATCGCGAATGACTGCACCGATACGCTGCCAGCCCAAAGCAAACGCCGCTCGCCAACGTCGCTCGCCGGCAATCAACTCGTAGCCTCCACCGTTGCTGGGGCGCAGCACGACCGGCTGCAGCAACCCGGCGGTGCGCAGCGAGTTCGCTAGCTCCTCAATTGCATCGTCATCGAAGACGTGACGCGGTTGGAAAGGGTTGGGTCGTATCGCTTGCACGGGGATCTGCAGCAACTCACCTGAGTCCTCTGCATCCTCGATGGTAACAGGCCCCAGCAGCGCTTCCAGCCCTCGTCCTAGACGAGTGCGTTTGGATTGGGCGGTCATGCGGGCACCCGCCTCGCAGACCCTGAACGTCTATCGACCACTCCAGGATCGCCTACCCGCGCTGCGAACTCCTGTGCCAGCGACAGGTAGCTTTTGGCACCGATTGATCTGACGTCGTATAGGATGATAGGCTTCCCGAAGCTCGGAGCCTCAGCGAGTCGCACATTGCGCGGAATCACGGCCCGGTACACCTGCCCACCGAAGTACTCACGGGCTTCAACGCCAACCTGCCTAGACAGGTTCAGCCGCGGGTCATACATGGTCAAGAGCACGCCTTCTATCGCCAGGTCTGGATTGAAGTTCCGTTGAACGAGGTTCACCGTATTGAGCAACTGGGAGAGTCCCTCGAGGGCATAGTATTCGCACTGGATCGGAATCAAGACGGAGTCCGCCGTCGCCAGCATGTTCAGAGTGAGAAGCCCAAGAGACGGAGGGCAGTCGATCAACACGAACTCGTAACGGTCTCGCAGCGGTTCCAATGCTCTCCGCATGAACGACTCCCGACCAGCCCTATTGACTAGCTCGATCTCCGCACCCACGAGATCCTGAGTCGCTGGCGCCACCTCCAGCGCAGGCAAGTTGTCAACTTTGCAGAGAATCTGCGTCAGAGACTCGCCGCCCATAAGGACGTCGTACATGGATGCGTCAAGCGAGTTCTTGTCCAACCCAATGCCGCTGGTTGCGTTGGCCTGGGGATCGGCATCAACCAGCAGAGTGGACGATTCTGCTGCGGCCAACGACGCGGCAAGGTTCACTGCCGTGGTGGTCTTTCCAACGCCACCTTTTTGATTAGCGACCGCGACGACTCTCCCCATCTTACGTAAATCCTCTGTTGGCAAGAACTTGACAATACCGCTGACCAAGGCCTAGTGCTAACCAAGTCGAGCGGGAATATACCGTTGCGCTGGGAAGCGGTAAAGAACGGCAGTTGGCCCGCGTTCCACGTGAAACGACATGTGCAAGTTTGGATTCTCCAGCCGTTTCACGTGAAACAGTAGACCGCTACGCCACGTTC